>Ga0129311_1001294_pt1 | contig 18053 bp, 18 predicted proteins | sample Go1ome_FD_94435 | JGI IMG/M metagenome (GOLD analysis project Ga0129311, IMG submission 94435) | Western lowland gorrila individual fecal microbial communities from Wisconsin, USA - Go1022B metagenome | ecosystem: Host-associated > Mammals > Digestive system > Large intestine > Fecal | place... | reverse complement strand
TTTAAACTGTCCCCTTTGTCAAGGACATTTTGAATTAGTGTAGTGCCTATTTTTTAGACACCTACACTAAAGTGATATCCTTGATTTTGGACATTCCCTGGTTTGGTTCCCCACAGAAGTGGACACATGACATTTTCGGTATCCACGTAAATGGACATACCATCCCATCCAGTGTGATATTCAGTTGGTTTATTTATTATCATCTATATCAACTGCCGATGCACCAAGCTCTTTAGGATCCTTTTTTATGGCTGGCATGGCAGGAATATTCGGAATATCCAGAGGATATTTACCAGTAGTAACAAATTTGTAGAATTCATTAGGCGACAGCCTGGCAAGATGCCATTGATACCGCCGGTTGTTGTAATAATCAATGTAGTTATCAATGATGACCTGAACATCAGCAAATGATGTACATTCAGCAAGCTCAGGCTTGATATGGTCTTTCATGTGGCCGAAGAAACTTTCCTGTGGGGCGTTGTCCCAGCAGTTTCCCTTGCGTGACATGGATTGGCGCAGTTTTTTGTCATACAGGATATTGATAAATTTGTGGCTTGTATAATGACAACCCTGATCCGAATGGATGATGGTTTCAGCCTGCAGGGACACTCCATGATATTCTACCAGTTTATTGATGGTTTCCAGAACGAAATCAACCTCTAGTGATGGACTGAGCACATAGGACAGTATCTGCTTAGTAAAGGCATCCAGGACAGTAGATAAATAGGCAAATGTGCCATTATAGGGCAGATAGGTGATGTCTGTCAGCAGGACGATCCGTGGACCATATGCTTCAAATTCACGTTGAAGCAGGTTATCTGCGACACTGCTGGTTTTAAGGGCTTTTGCCATCCGCCTGTAAGGATTAGGACCTCTATAAGGGCATGACAGATTGAATTTATCCATCAGACGCCGGATCTTTTTGAGATTCATAACCACGGGTGGATCCATGTGAAGAAGAGCCATATAGATGCCTTTTGCGCCTTTGGAATAACCGTGCATTTTATATGCAGTAAGGATTTGTTCAAAGTCATCTCGGTCCTGCTGTTCCCGCTGCGCTCTTGCCGGGGCGGCATTCAGCCATGCATAATAACCGCTTCTGGAGACTCCGGCCATAGCACAAAGTGTTTTTATGGACATGGTGTTATGACTTTGTTGCATGGTATTGTAGATTATTTCAAAAATACAGGAAGAATCGTTCATGAGCAATGCACCTACTTCCTTGTAGTTCTGATTGAGGAAATTTTTTTTAAGAACTCCATTTCCTGTTTCAGGTAATCTACTTCCTGTTGCAGTTGCTTGATTTTGTCAGCATCTGAGTTGTTTTTTGAACCGGTGTCATCGGAAGCATCAGCAGCTGGTACACTACGAGGCCTGTAGCCTTCGTGAAATTCGCCGTACTTTTTATATTCGGTACGGATGTGATTGGAGATGCTCCATATGCGGCGTTCTCCGATGATACTAATGTCAAAACCGTGATCTTCAAGGATTTTTCTTGGAGAAGTACCAGATTTATATTCTGCCAGAAATATCTCCTTGAATTCCTTAGTAAGATTGATCCTTGTATCAGTAACACTGTAGATATAAGGGTTTTGACGAAGTAACTGTTGTTGTTCCTCAGTAAAAATTTTTCTGCTCATGAAATCCTCCATTTCTGTGATTAGAATATCACATTTGGAAGAGGGTGTCCAAGAAAAAGGTGTTACTTAGGGGTGTGTTTATAAACAGGGATACAAATGGTGAGGGTGTCCTAAAAGTAGGTACTACACTAATTCGCGTGTCCACTGTTATGGGTATATTATAATTTGCGATTATCGGACTTATTATACTTGCAATATTTATTGTTATATTGTCAAATCGTGTATCAAGACCGGTAAAGGAGTTATCTGTTGCCATGAAGGCATTTGAGAAAAATGCAGAGCAATTTCAATATAATCCGGTACACGGAGTGTATGAATTAGAGAGCTTATCTGAGTCATTTGACCATATGGTAATGAAGATACAGGAACTTATGATTCATATAGTTGATGAGGAAAAGACATTAAGAAAGACGGAGCTTAAGGCACTGCAGGCCCAGATTAACCCGCATTTTTTGTATAATACGCTTGATTCAATACAGTGGATGTGTGAGAAGAAGGACACAGAAAAAGCAATAGCTATGGTAAGTGCATTGGCTAAGTTATTTAGAATAAGTATAAGCAAAGGTAAGGAACTCATCCCTATTGAGAAGGAGTTAGATCATGTAAGAAGCTACCTTGTAATACAGAGCTATAGATTTAAGGGACAGTTTGAATATTATTTTGAAGTTGATGAAAAACTTCTGAACTATTATTGTAATAAAATTACACTGCAGCCTATTGTGGAAAATTCTATCATACACGGACTTGAGGGAATGTATGATGAGGGAGAGATTTACATAAGAGTTATAGATGGCGGTGACCATATACTTATGCAGATAGAGGATAACGGAGTTGGAATGACTAAGGAACAGTGCCAGAAGATAATAGCACATGATGAGTCAGACCAGTTTGGCATTGGAATTAAGAATGTTAATGACAGATTAAAGATATATTTTGGACAGGAATATGGGCTTAAGATAGAGAGTGAGCTTGATTGTGGAACTAAGGTAATAGTAAAGATTCCCAAGCTTACCGAGGAGGAAGCACGTCGGGAAGGCGGTGTCAGATAATGTGTAAAATACATATTAAGAATGATAAAAAAAGAATAATAGCCATTGCAGCCGCACTTGCCGTAACAATTATTATTGCAGTATGCCTTGCTGTTTTAAGTCTAAAGAGTCCCTCTGCTGCAGATAATAATCATGTTCTTGATGTAGCTGTTATAACTAAGTCATCAGATTCCAGCTTTTGGAAGGAATTTATATATGGAATAGATGCCGCAGCACAGGAGTTTAATATTAATTATTATACAACTGCACCAGCTAATGAGGAGGATTCCAAAACGCAAATCAGTATGATCGAAGAGGCTATAAATGATGGCGTTGACGTTATTGTTTTGTCTGCAATATCTGCTGAGGATGCGGCGGTATATGTTAATCGTGCCCAGAATATGGGAATAAAGGTTATAATTGCAGATAGCGGGGTAGATACAGACAATATAAATCTTGAAGTTGGAACAGATAACTATACAGCTGGGATACAGCTGGGTGACGCTGTTCGTGAATTGGACACTGGTGTAATAAATGTAGGAATAGTTAATTTTGATGCAAGCACAGACAATGGACAATTGAGGGAGAAGGGCTTTAGGGATGCTGTTTCTGCTGATAAAAGAATAAATATAATAGATGCTATTAATGTTTCATCAAATGTGACCTCTGCAAAGCAGGGAACGAAGGAGATGCTTGCAGATCACCCAGAAATAAATGTGATTGTTACAATGAACGAGTGGACAACCTTAGGTGTGGGTTACGCCATAGAAGATTTAGAATGTGCTGGCGGAGTTCAGGTATATGGATTTGACAGTAACAGATTCTGCATAGATATGCTTGAGACAGGATATATAGATGGGCTTATAGTACAAAATCCATTTGCAATGGGCTATCTGTGTATAGAAAATGCCTATAACCTGTATCAGGGAAAAACAGTAAACGATAAGAAAATATATACAGATACTTTTCTTGTTACAAGAGATAATCTGTATGATATAGAGACTCAGAAAGTTATATTTTCTATAAAATAATAATCATAAAATATTATAACTTTGTCATAAAATATTCAATTTTGTTTTTTCGCTCTCTTTTGTATTATATATACATCACAGGAGATAACACTCCGATACGGAAAGGAGAGCGGGAAAACGACAATCCCGCGGAAAATAATTATGAGAAAATTAAAAAGGGTAGCAGCACTTTGCTTAGCAACTGTTATGGCCTTTTCACTTTGTGCATGTGGCGATGGCGGTTCAGGAAAGAAGAATCAGACAAGTAGTGATGCAAGTACATCAGTAAACAGCAACTTGAATGTAGGCGTTTTCTATTATACATATAGTGATGCTTATATCTCAAGCGTAAGAACGGCACTTGACACACAGCTTAAGAATGCAGGCGTAACTTATCAGGATTACGATGCTAACTCAAACCAGACAACACAGAATGAGCAGATTGATACAGCAATCAGCCAGGGTACAAATCTTCTCATTGTAAACCTTGTAACAACAGGTTCAGTAGATGCCTCAAGTCTTATCATTGAGAAGGCTAAGGCTGCTGGAATCCCAGTAGTATTCTTCAACAGAGCACTTGCTCCAGATGGTGAGGATGCAGATGTGCTTTCAAGCTATGACAAGCTTGCATTCGTTGGTACAGATGCTCCTGAGGCAGGACATATGCAGGGACAGATGATAGGTAACTATATTGTAGATAATTTTGATGCAATTGACCTTAATGGTAACGGAAAGATTTCGTATGCTATGTTCAAGGGACAGGAAGGTAATGTAGAGGCTATCTATCGTACACAGTATGCAGTAGAGGATGCAAATGCAATTCTTGAGGAGAACAACCTCCCAGATCTTGTGTACTTTGATTCTTCAAACAGCGATTGTTATCAGGTTGACCTTGATGGTAACTGGAGTGCAACTGCAGCTAATAACTACATGGTAACAAACCTTGCACAGTATAGCGAGGCTAATGGTAACATGATTGAGCTTGTTATATGTAACAATGATGGTATGGCAGAGGGCGTTATCTCAGCTCTTAACGATAAGGGATATAACCTTGGCGATGGAAAGTCAACAGTAATTCCTGTATTTGGTGTTGACGCAACAGACGCAGCTAAGCAGTATATTGCAGATGGCAAGATGATTGGTACAATCAAGCAGGATGCAGATGGTATGGCTGAGTGTATCGCATCACTTACAACTAACATTGCAAATGGCAAGGACCTTATGGCTGATACAGACAGCTACAACAAGGATGCAACAAGCACAAACAAGATTTACATCCCATATGCAGAGTACAAGGGTGAGTAATTAATAATAACAGACAGGAACAGGCAGCGGCCATAAAACCGCTGCACGTTCTTGCATTAGGATATTCTTATGGAGGAGATAGATATGGCAGATGATGTATTACTTCAAATGACCGACATATGCAAAGAATTTCCTGGTGTCAAGGCTCTTGATCATGTTTCACTTACTGTTCGAAGAGGTACAGTGCATGCATTGATGGGAGAAAACGGTGCAGGAAAATCTACGCTTATGAAATGCCTTTTCGGTATCTATTCAAAAGATTCCGGAAAGATAGAGCTCGAGGGTAATGAGGTCAATTTTAAAACCTCAAGACAGGCTCTTGAGAATGGGGTTGCAATGGTTCATCAGGAATTGAACCAGGCACTCAAAAGAAGCGTAATGGACAATCTGTGGTTAGGCAGATATCCAAAAATCGCTAATATGATGATAAATGAAAAAAAGATGTATGATGATACGGTTAAGGTTTTTGATGAACTTGGCATAAAGGTAGATCCAAAGAGAATAATGGGAACCATGCCGGTATCAGAGAGACAGATGGCAGAAATTGCGAAAGCGGTTTCGTTCCATTCAAAGATAATTGTACTTGATGAGCCAACTTCATCACTTACAGAGACAGAGGTTGAACACCTCTTCAAGATTATCAATATGCTTCGTGACAGAGGCTGCGGAATTATATACATTTCACATAAAATGGAAGAAATTTTAAGAATTTCGGACGACGTAACCATCATGCGTGATGGAAAATGGATAGCAACAAAGCCAGCCAGTGAGCTTGACATGAATCAGATAATAAAGCTGATGGTTGGACGTGAGCTAGGAAGCCGATTCCCTGAGAAGGATAATGTACAGGGAGATGTGGCACTTGAGGTTGAACATCTGACAGGACAGTATAATCAGTTAAAGGATGTTTCCTTCAAGGTTAAAAAAGGCGAGATACTTGGTTTAGCAGGACTTGATGGTTCAGGACGTACCGAAGTGCTTGAGAGTATATTCGGTATAGCAACCAGAAAAGAGGGAACCATCAAGCTTGATGGAAAGGTTATCAAGAATAGAAACGCTCAGGAATCCATCAAAAATGGTTTTGGACTTTTAACAGAGGAGAGACGTGCTACAGGTATTTTTGGAATACTTGGTATAAGAGAAAATACAGTTATATCCAGCCTGAAACGCCATAAAAAGGGTGGAATATACCTTAGTAAGAAATCTATGGTAAAGGACACTGACTGGGCTATCAATGCAATGCATATTAAGACGCCTACACAGGAGACTAAGATAAGCACATTATCAGGTGGTAATCAGCAGAAGGTTATCCTTGGAAGATGGCTTCTCACAGACCCTGAGGTTCTCTTACTTGATGAGCCTACAAGAGGTATTGATGTCGGCGCAAAGTATGAGATATACCAGTTAATCATAGATTTGGCAAAAAAAGGCAAGGTGGTACTCATGGTATCTTCTGAGATGCCGGAGCTGCTGGGTGTATGTGACAGAATACTTGTTATGTCAGGCGGAAGGCTGGCAGGCGAAGTAGATGCAAAGACAACCACGCAGGAAGAGATTATGGCTCTTGCGGCAAAATATGTATAGAAACGGAGTGAAAGGATATGAATATAGTTGCAAATGTCCAGAACCGCATGGCGAGCTATAAGGCTCTGGATAAAAAAGATAAAAGAAACTTCTGGAAGGAAACGGCAATTAATAACTCACTTTATGTATTGTTGATAATTGCAATCATATATACATTTGTACAGAATCATGCATTCTTAGCTGCATCTTCCATAGTAAATATTATAAGCTTGTCGGCAGCCAACCTGCCTATTGCATGTGGTATTGCAGGATGTATTGTACTTACAGGTACTGACCTTTCAGCAGGTCGTGTAGTAGGACTTACAGCATGTGTAGCAGCATCATTGCTCCAGTCAGTAACTTACGCAACAAAGATGTTCCCTAATCTTCCTGACATACCTATTCCTGTAGTAATACTTGCAGTATTGGTAATCGGTGGAGTAATCGGTTGGGTGAATGGTTTCTTCGTAGCTAAATTTAAACTGCATCCATTTATCGTTACATTGGCAACACAGCTTATTACATACGGACTCCTTCTTATGTATGTAATGGTAAATGGTAACAACGGACAGCCTATCAGTGGTTTGTCAGATAAATATAAGAACTTTGTAACAGGCAGCTTTATATCATTAAAGGGAGTTAAAGTTCCTAACTATGTATGGATGGGACTTGTCGTTGTAATTATAATGTGGTTCATCTGGAACAAGACAACATTTGGTAAGAATATGTTCGCTGTTGGTTCGAATCCAGAGGCTGCAAATGTATCTGGTGTAAATGTTGAGAGAACAACAATTATGGTTCATACACTTGCAGGTGCTATGTATGGTATAACCGGTTTCATAGAGGCAGCAAGAATTGGTTCAAATACAGCTAACACAGGTCTTAACTATGAGTGTGATGCAATCGCAGCCTGCGTAATCGGTGGTGTATCATTCGTAGGTGGTACTGGTAAAATAAGTGGTGTTGTAATGGGTGTATTCCTGCTTCGTATTATATTCGTAGCACTTAACTTCCTTTCAATCAACGCTAACTTACAGTATGTAATAAAAGGTTTAATTATTCTTGTAGCATGTGCAATAGATATGAGAAAGTATCTTGCAAGAAAGTAATAAAAAATAGAGAGAATGAGGTGATAAGCGATGGATGAAAAGAATCTTGAGATAGAAATTGAAGAAACTGAAGATGGATATGTACCAAGAAATGCGGTAGTAGCTGCAAAGGAAAAGCTGTATGATAAAGCTAATTTAACCATTGCCCAGGTAGATAAGTTTATTATAGGCTGCGTGGCTATCATCCTTGTTCTCGTTATATTTGGTATAACACATTAAGGTAATACACATTTTTTCCATAAATCCCCTTCTAAGCGGCTGGTGCTCCCCTCTCCAGCCGTTTTTTATGTATATACATGAAAAAAGCACAATATAATAATTCATAAGATGGTTTATAATTGCAAACCTGCCGGATGTGTGATAAAATCCAGTGGGAAAAGGGAGTAGAATGATATTACATTTTACAAAGATGGAAGGTCTTGGTAATGATTATGTCTATGTTGACTGCCTGAACCATATGCCCGCTAATGTGCCAGAAATAGCGAGGCGTATAAGTGACAGACATTATGGAGTTGGAGCAGATGGTTTAATACTTATATGTCCATCAAAGAGAGCAGATTTTATGATGGATATGTATAATGCTGACGGTTCACGCTCTAAGATGTGTGGAAATGGAATCAGATGTGTGGGAAAATATGTATATGAACACCATTTGACAAATAAGACAAAACTGACTATAGAAACTCTGTCAGGAGTTAAGTATTTAAAGCTTATAACAGACAAAGACAGCTCTTCACATGAGACAGTTAAGGCTGTAACAGTAAATATGGGAGTACCTATATTTAAGCCGGGGCATATTCCGGTAACTCTTGATAGGAAGGTAAGCATAGTAAAGGATGAGCCTGTAAAAATACATGGAGCTGTCTATCATATAACCTGTGTATCAATGGGAAATCCGCATTGTATAATCTATACAGATAATATAGATAGTGTACCATTACACGAGGTGGGACCATATATAGAGAATGCAAGTATATTTCCTGAACGTGTTAATGTGAGCTTTGTTCAGACACTGGATTTAAGCCATATAAGAATGCGTGTCTGGGAGCGTGGAACAGGAGAAACTCTGGCGTGTGGAACAGGAGCATGTGCGGCACTTGTGGCAGGAGTAATAAATAACCGCACAGATAGAAGGGCAGATGTTTGGTTAAAGGGAGGACACCTTATCATAAGGTGGGATGAGGACAAAAACTGTGTTTATATGACGGGACCAGCTAATACAGTATATGATGGAGTAATACATATATAAATATAATAATTCAGGAGGATAAAGAATGTTTAAGGTAAATGAAAATTATTTAAAGCTTCCGGGAAGTTATCTCTTCTCAACAATCGGAAAAAAGGTAAGAGAATATCAGGCAGCTAACCCAGATAAGGAAGTTATAAGACTTGGTATTGGCGATGTTACACAGCCGCTTGCACCAGCTATTATAGACCGTTTACATGAGGCAGTTTCTGAAATGGGTGTTCAGGAGACATTTAAGGGATATGCCCCTGACCTTGGATATGAATTTTTAAGAAGTGCAATAGTTAAGAATGATTATCAGGCAAGAGGTGTTGATATTTCTATAGATGAAATATTTGTAAGTGATGGAGCTAAGTGTGACTCTGGTAATATTCAGGAGATTTTTTCTCTTGATAATAAGATAGCAGTGTGTGATCCGGTTTATCCTGTATATGTTGACTCTAACGTTATGGCAGGAAGAACAGGAACATATGATGAAAAGACAGGTCTTTGGAGTGATGTAATATACATGCCATGTAAGGAAGAAAATGGCTTTGCACCAGAGCTTCCGGAGGAGACACCTGACATAATATATCTATGCTTCCCTAACAATCCAACTGGTGCAACTATAACAAAGGCTCAGCTGCAGAAGTGGGTTGACTACGCAAATGAGAAAAAGGCAGTTATTATATATGACGCGGCCTATGAGGCATATATCAGTGAGGACGACGTACCACATACAATTTATGAGTGTGACGGAGCTAAGACCTGTGCAATAGAACTTAGGAGTTTTTCTAAGAATGCAGGCTTTACAGGAACAAGACTTGGATTCACAGTTGTTCCTAAGGCACTTAAGTCATCCGATGGAACTGTACTTAATGCATTATGGGCAAGAAGACATGGAACAAAGTATAACGGAGCACCATATATTGTTCAGGCAGCAGGAGAGGCTGTATATTCAGATGCAGGCAAGAAACAGACAGCAGAGCAGATAGCTTATTATATGAACAATGCAAAGTATATATATGACGGTCTTAAGAGTGCAGGATACAGTGTGTCAGGTGGAGTAAATGCTCCATATATCTGGCTTAAGACACCTGGCAACATGACATCATGGGACTTCTTTGATTATCTCCTTGAGAAAGCTAATGTAGTAGGTACTCCGGGCTCAGGCTTCGGACCAAGTGGAGAGGGATATTTCAGACTGACTGCATTTGGAACTTATGAGAATACAGTAAAGGCAATAGATAGAATAAAAGCTTTATAGAATTAAACATCTAAAGGGGCTGTCATATTGTATGACAGCCCCTTTGTAAATCATTGTATGTATTGTTTTACTTCTTGGCAATCTGTAACATCTCAAGAATTTTCTTCTTCTCTGATGGAGTGAAATCCTGAAGCTTCTGCATAATCTCCTGATCTAAAGCATCGCTGTTTGTGTAACGCTTTTTCTTGCGACCTGCATCGATTATTACATCAATAGGAACATTGCACATGTTAGCATAATATATAACCATACGAAGGTTCATCTTAACCTTGTTATTTTCTATATTACTTACAAATGCAACTGTAGCACCGATATCAGAAGCGATTGTCTGCTGAGATATACCTCTTTCATTTCTGAGTTCCTTCATCTTTAATCCAACTTTAGCGAAATCTATGTTTTCCATACTCTGACCTCCGATTCAAGTAATTATATGACATATTATAATATAAAACGAATTAGAAATAAACAAAAAAGTGATTAAAATCAAAGAATTATTTAATAAGTAGTTTATTATTGACATAAAATGTCCTGCTTATTATAATTTAATAGTTTAAGTATGTTATTGTGGTATAGTAGGAGGACTTTATGTACGCAGAAGAACAAACAAAACGTGTAATCAGCGTCATATCGAATTTCACTATATGGTTATTTGAGGTTATTGCATTTGGCGTGACCTGGTATCATTGCTATTTTTCGGATAACCCATTTTATGTGAGAGGAAATTATGCAATTATCGGCATGTATGCCGTGTTTTTATATCTGATAACCAAGAGCTTTAATGGTTATAAAATAAGTTACATGAGAGTTGTAGATTTGTGGCTGTCTCATTTACTTGCAATTGTTTTTGCAGGTGTGGCTGGATATGTTATGGTCTGCATAGCGTGGAGCGATTATATGAATGTGATACCTATTATTGTCATGGCTGCAAGTCAGGTATTGTTTTCAGGCTCATGGGTTAATTTATGTAGACACGTTTATCTAAGGGTATACCCACCAAGAAGAATAATTATTATATATGGTAATTATCCTTTGGAAGGCTTCCTTAAAAAGCTTAATACAAGAACAGACAAATACGAGATATGCGAAATACTTAATTATCAACGTGGATATGAGAAGATATGTAGTGATGTACTTGATTTTGAGGGAGTGTTTTTGTATGACCTTCCAGCTGAGAACAGAAATGTAATAATTAAGTATTGCTACGAACATAATATAAGAACATATGTAGTCCCGAAAATTACAGATATTATTATGAAGGGCTCAGAGGATTTATATCTTGTTGATACACCTATATTTTTATCGAGAAATCAGGGACTTAACTTAGATCAGAGATTTATCAAGCGTTTGACAGATATAGTATTTTCGGGTGTTGCCCTTATTATTGCATCACCTATTATGCTTATCATTGCATTAATCATAAAGCTGTATGACAGGGGACCTGTTTTTTACAGACAGCTAAGACTTACCAGAGATGGAAAGAGCTTCATGATATATAAGTTCAGAAGTATGAGACAGGATGCGGAGGATGGCGGAGCACAGCTTGCCAAGAAGGATGATGACAGAGTAACTCCGGTTGGAAGGGTGCTTCGTAATCTGCATCTTGATGAGCTTCCACAGCTGTTCAATGTGTTTGTTGGACATATGTCTCTTGTTGGACCAAGACCTGAGAGACCTGAAATATTTGAGAAATACGCAGAGTCTATACCAGAGTTTGGGTTCAGACTTAAGGTTAAGGCGGGACTTACAGGCTATGCACAGGTATATGGCAAGTACAATACAACACCTATTGACAAGCTCAAGCTTGATCTTATATATATACAGGAGTTTTCGTACTGGATGGATTTAAAGCTGATGCTTATGACCTTCCGTATAGTGTTTAGAAAGGAAACCTCAGAGGGGGTTGACAAGGACCAGAGAACAGCCCTTTCTAAGTATAATAAGTAGTGGTAGTTATAGATATTAATATATAGAGGAGAAAGATAATGAATATAGCAGTAATTATAGCAGGTGGCTCAGGCCACAGAATGGGACAGGATATACCTAAGCAGTTTATTAATGTATATGATAAACCGGTTATCGTTTATACATTGGAGAGCTTCCAGCGTCATCCGCTGATTGATGCGATTGAGGTTGTATGTATTGATGGATGGCATGATATTTTGTGGGCTTATGCAAAGCAGTTTAATATCGATAAGCTCAAATGGATAGTGTCAGGTGGAGGTTCTGCACAGGAGTCGATAAGAAATGGTGTAGATAATCTGGCTGATAAATGCGATGAGAATGATAATATTATAATACATGATGGAATAAGACCACTTGTTGATGATGAAGTATTAAACGATGTTATAGATAAGTGTAATCAGTATGGCAATGGGGTTACCTCACTTCCGTATAATGAGCAGATATTTGTTATTGATGATGAAATTTCTACAACAAAGTATATACCTCGTGAGACATTGAGACGAGTTTCAACACCACAGGCGTATAAATATGGTAAGCTCGTGTGGGCATATGAGAAGGCTTTTCGCGAGGAGATAGGTATATATGGTTCGTCATATACCAATACTATGATGGTTGAGTTGGGTGAGAGACTTTACTTTGCAAAAGGCTCTGACAAGAATCTTAAGCTCACAACTAAGGATGACCTTGAGATATTTAAGGGATATCTCACTGCAGAGAAGGATAAATGGTTAAAGTAAGAGGTAAGTAATATGAAGTTATATGACAGTAAGTTATACATGCAAGATATAAAAAGGACAGCAGAGTATCCGGCTGGCTGGGATAAGTTATCGGGTAAGTCTGTTGTGATATCTGGTGGAACAGGAATGATAGGAAGCTTTCTTGTTGACACAATTATGTATAGAAATGCAAACTATAACCAGAATACGGATATATATGTAATAGGAAGAAGCGAGGCGAAGATAAGCACCCGCTTCGCTCCATATATAGGTAATAAACTGTTTCATGCAGTATGCTGGGATATAAATGCTCCGGCGGATGATATGGTATGGTCAGATATTGACATATCATATATGATACATGCGGCGAGTAACACACACCCTGTTGCGTATGCGAGCGATCCTATAGGTACAATATCTGCAAATGTAATAGGTACTAATAATATGCTGGCTCTTGCTGCAAAAAAGAACTGTGAGAGATTTGTATTTTTATCATCTGTTGAGATATATGGAGAAAACAGAGGGGATGTAGATGCATTTTCAGAGGATTACCTTGGATATATAGATTGTAATACACTTCGAGCAGGATATCCGGAGAGTAAGCGTACAGGAGAGGCATTGTGCAGGGCATATGAGAAACAGGCGGGATTACCTGTTATTATCCCTAGATTATCCCGTGTATATGGACCTTCAATGCTTCTTTCAGATACTAAGGCATTGTCACAGTTTATACTTAAGGGTGTAAAGCGTGAGGATATTGTGTTAAAGAGTGAGGGTACGCAGCTATTTTCATATAGCTATGTTGCCGATGCTGTAACAGCGATAGTCAAGATTATGATTGATGGAGAGCAGGGCTGTGCGTATAATATTGTATCTAAGGAGTCGGATGTATTGTTAAGAGATATAGCTAAGGTTATAGCTGATTATGCTGATAAAAAGGTTGTTTTTGAACTTCCTGATGCTGTTGAGGCAGCAGGATATTCCAAGGCTACCAAGGCTGTTCTTGACACCACTAAGCTTAAGGCTCTGGGATGGACATCTATGTATGATATGACTGATGGTTTACATCATACAATAGAGATTTTGCGAGAGGTTATGTAATGGGAGCAAAGATAAAGGAATTTAAACAGTACAGTAATCTGTTCATTGAGCTGGTAAGAAAGGGAATCAAGCTGAAATACAGACGCTCCTATCTCGGCGTTGTATGGTCGATGGTTGAGCCTTTGCTCACAATGATAGTGCTTACAATAGTATTTGGTACATTGCTTGGACATCATGGGAGAGAGTTTCCTGTCTATATTTTGTCAGGACGACTTATATATACATTGTTCTCACAGTCTACAACTACAGCACTTAAGTCAATAAGGCAGAATGAAGGTATGATTAAGAAGGTATATGTACCTAAGTATCTGTATCCGCTGTCTGGAATAGTGTTTAATTATATACTATTTTTGATATCGCTTGTAGTACTTGCACTTGTATCAGTGGTTCTGAGAGTTTGGCCTACACCGAGAGTGCTGCTTGCCATAGTTCCACTTCTTAATTTGTTTTTGTTGTCTGTAGGTGTTGGCATGATACTTGCGACAGTAGGAGTATTTTTCAGGGACATGGAGTATCTGTGGAATGTTTTGCTTATGCTTATAATGTATACCTGTGCGATATTCTATTATCCAGGCAAGATTCTTAAAAGCAATGTGAGCTGGATACTTAAGTTTAATCCATTGTTTTGTATTATAACTAATTTTAGAAATTGTGTATTTGGAAAGCAGATGAGTGTGCATATGCTTATGTATTCGTTTGCGTTTGCGGTTGTGTGTATAATACTTGGAAGTATTGTGTTTAACAAGAATGAAGATAAATTTATCCTGTATATTTAATTGCAGGCGGAGGATAACGTGGAAGAAGTTATTAAATTAGACAACGTAGGAATGCGTTTTAATCTTAGTAAAGAAAAAGTTGATAGTGTTAAGGAATACTTCATCAAGTTTGTGAAACGTGAGCTGGTGTTTAATGAGTTCTGGGCATTAAAGGATGTAAGCTTTACGGTTGAAAAGGGTGACAGAGTTGGCATACTTGGACTTAATGGTGCTGGTAAATCAACGCTCATGAAGGTAATCGCAGGGGTGTTTCGTCCTACTGAGGGTACAGTTACCAAGCATGGAGTCCTCGCACCTATGATAGAGCTTGGAGCAGGCTTCGACAAGCAGTATACCGGAGCTGAAAATATATTCCTTTATGGAGCAGTTCTAGGACATTCAAGAGCATTTATGCAGGAGAAATTTGACGAGATAGTGGAGTTTTCTGAGTTACAGAAGTTTATTGATGTTCCGCTTAAGAATTATTCTTCAGGTATGAAGGCAAGACTTGGATTTTCAATAGCGACAGTTGTAAAGCCTGATATACTTATTCTTGATGAGGTGTTATCTGTGGGAGATGCCAAGTTCAGAAAGAAGAGTGAGAAGAAGATTATAGACATGATGGACACAGGTGTTACAGTGTTGTTTGTATCTCATAATTTAGACCAGGTTAAGCGAATTTGTAACAAGGCTATGATTCTGGAGCAAGGAAGACTGCTCAATTATGGCAGCATAGATGAAATTGCACCGATTTATCAGGAAATGGTCATGTAAGGAGTTGAGCCATAGATGAAATTTAGGTTAAAACAATTATTCAAGATGTTATCTCAACATATAATATTTCCATTTATATATTTTATAAATAGATGGAGAAAAACAGATGAGCGTTTAGTAGTGTTTGCTGATGCTCATCATGATTTTTGTCCACCTCACATGGAGCAGCTGCATAAGCTTATAAATCAGGAGCAGTACAGGGTTGTTGATTATTTTTTCGATGTCAGGACGCTTTCTGCAATGCAGGGCTTTAAGAAAATGGTTTCATTTATGAAGTTGTATTCGCAGGCAGCGTATATTGTCATATGTGACAACTTTCTTCCTGTAGCATCATGCCATAAGAAGAAAAGTACAAAGGTAATACAGCTATGGCATGGCTGTGGTGCTTTCAAGAAATTTGGCTTTGATGCTCCAGATGATATTCCATCATTTTACCATGGAAATGTCTATAAGAATTATGATATGGTAACGGTAAGTGGTCTGGAGTGTGTGAAGCATTTTACATCGGCAATGCATACAGAGGTGGGCGTGGTCTGTGACATAGGAGTAAGTCATACAGACAGATTATTTGATGCTGATTATATAGAGGCGTGCAAAAGCAAATTCAGATATGCCTATCCTGATGCTGTGGGTAAGAAGGTTGTTCTGTGGGCTCCGACCTTCCGTGGAAATGCGGGCGAGGCGAAGGTATGCGGTGAGGATTATATAGATTCCTTGCAGGCTGACAAGGAGCTTGGTGATAATATATATATAGTAAAGAGTGTTCATCCGCATTTGCAGCATGACAATAAGACGGATGATGTAAACATGACAACAGATGAGCTTATGCTTTGTGCAGATGTTCTTATAACCGATTATTCATCAGTTTTCTTTGAATTTTTGCTTATAGATAAGCCGATAATATTCTTTGCACCTGATTACAGAGGGTATATACAGGGAAGGGGATTTTATCTCGATTACGATGAGCTGCCAGGCTATGTAATAAAGGGAAACAGGCGTGATAAAAAGCGTAAACAGATGGATGTGTTTATGCTGGAGGAATTGAAGAGTACATTAAATGGAGTGCTTGACATAGATAAGATGGCACATTTGCGTAAGACATACAGAGACAAATATATGAATATGTGTGATGGACAGGCTACTGTCAGAATAAAGGACACATTTTTTGCTGAGTAACAGGGAGGATAAAATGATAATTAAGAAGCTAAGAAAAGCTATATGGAAGAGAATTAGAAAGCCGATTGTTAAGTTTTACAGATCTTACACATTGAAAGTTATGTACCCTTCTATTTATAGAAAGTATTCAAGAAAACCTGTAAATGAGAATAAGGTTGTTTTTATAGAGGTTCGTATGCCAAAGATTAGTGACAGCTTTGAGCTTTTATATAATGACCTTAATGATAACTATAATTATGAGATACACACACATTTCCTGAGAATGAGCTTCGTCCGCAAATTAGAATATATGAAGCTTTGCCGTGCCATGGTTAAGGATATCGCGGATGCAAAGTATATATTCTTAAATGAATCGTCAGATGTAACAAGCTGCCTTCCTATGAGAAAGGAGACTGTTTTAACACAGCTTTGGCATGCCTGTGGTGCGTTTAAGAAATTTGGTATGAGCACAGCAGACTTAATATTTGGAGATGACAGAAAAACTCTTATGAAGTATCCGTATCATAAGAATTACACTTATGTAACAGTAAGCTCGCCTGAGATAGTATGGGCTTATGAGGAGGCAATGTCTGTCAAGCCGGGCAGTGGTGTTGTAACGCCTGTTGGTATATCAAGAACAGATGTATTTTTTGATGATAAATTCATAGATAAGGCTAAAACTACATTATATGAGAAATGTCCTTATGCGAAGGGAAAGAAGGTTATACTCTATGCACCTACCTTCCGTGGCAGGGTTGCAAGTGCCAAAACACCTAATGTATTGGATATACCTATGCTGTATAAGAAGCTTGGGAAGGATTATGTTGTAATCACCAAGCACCACCCGTTTGTAAAAAAGAGACCTGCCATACCTGAAAAGTATCAGAAGTTCATGTTTGATATGACAGATGATATGACTATAGAGGACTTGCTCTGTGTGAGTGACATATGCATTTCAGATTATTCATCGCTCGTATTTGAGTACTCTTTATTTACAAAGCCAATGATATTTTTAGCGTATGATTTAGATAATTATTTTGACTGGAGAGGTTTCTATTACGATTACAAGGACTTTGTTCCGGGACCGATATTTGACAGTACAGTTCAGATAGTTGATTATATAGAGCATATAGATGAGAGATTTGACAAGCAGAAGGTTATAGATTTCAGAAACAAGTTTATGTCATCATGTGACGGACATGTAACTGAGAGGATAGAGAAGCTTGTATTTGGTGAGGCGATGGATAAGCATCGCAGATAGAGTAGGCGGTTTGTATGATATCAGTTGTTATACCGGTATATAATTCTAGTGAATATGTGGTTGCTGCTGTAAAGAGTGCAATCACACAGGATGTTGATAAAGAGATAGTAGTTGTAGATGATGCATCTACAGATGGGTGTATAGAGCATCTCATTTCTTATCTTGATGAGTTGTCTGGTGAT
>Ga0129311_1001293_pt1 | contig 18059 bp, 26 predicted proteins | sample Go1ome_FD_94435 | JGI IMG/M metagenome (GOLD analysis project Ga0129311, IMG submission 94435) | Western lowland gorrila individual fecal microbial communities from Wisconsin, USA - Go1022B metagenome | ecosystem: Host-associated > Mammals > Digestive system > Large intestine > Fecal | place... | reverse complement strand
GCCTTCCGAGAAAGCTTCTGGGATACAAAACCGCAGATGAACTATTCGAAGAAGAACTAGATAAAATCTATCAAGTGGATGCTGCATAGCTAGTGTCCAACTTGTTATTGCAATTTAGAGTATATTTCTAGATTATAAATAGAGCTTTATTATTTTTAGCAATTCATCCTTGAATTTATATATATCATCTACATTATCAATATAATGACGTGTGAATTTTTTGTTCTCATCAGGTAAGAGTAGTTGCTTTTGCTTTGTATCAAAATTAACTCGACATATAGGTTTTCTGTTGTTGTCACCAAAAAGAATGCCAAAGTAGCTCTCTGTGTCACGATGAGCAATATTCTTAATATCCGTAATTTCTGCAGCAATAGCTCGTACAATATAAAAAGCCTGTAGTTCTTCTTCGGTTGTTACAATCTTTGATACTTTTGTTGGCTCGTCTGGTACAGAGTTTGCAACAACTTCAGTATTATTCGTATCTGTATTAACATGATCATCATCTGGAGTTAGGGCTGCAGTTATTTTTTGATTAACAATATCATTGATAAATGAGTTAAATGCTTTCTTTACGAGTGGCTGGTACTTTTCAATAACTTTCTGGGTGCGCTGACCTTCATAAACATAAGTGAGTATATGTTTAGTGAAATCCTCAGATGGAGATTCAAGTTCTTTGGACAAATAATTCTTGATAAGATTTGAATATTTTAATTCAGATGCTGTACTAAATATTTTATCTGTATCAAAATTATCTTTGCTAAATTTCTTTAATTCGTTTATCTGTGCATCTCTAAGCTGTGATAAGTCTACTTCAAGAAATGGTGTCAAATCCATTTTGTTTGTTTCTTCAAGATCTGTATAAAATTTGTATACAATTCCATTAGTTAAAATACCAAATTTAGCTTTAGATGTTCCGAAATATCTAAATAGCTGGGATGTATATTTGGATAGTGAATCAGTACAACTTTTACATTCAATAAGAATTTGTGGCATATTGTCAATTAAAATAGCGTAATCTATTTTTTCACCTTTCTTTATACCCACATCTGCAGTGTACTCTGGACAAAATTCCATAGGATTAAAAACATCATATCCCAGTAAGTTGAAAAATGGCATGACGAGAGACGTTTTAGTTGCCTCCTCAGTTTTTATGCCGTCCTTCAATAAATCAATACGTTTTGTAAAGTCTTTTAATTTGTCTGAAAATTCCATAAGCGTTCTCTCTCCTTTGTAAAAATTATTATGTAAATTAAAATTTACCTCTTAACTCAACAACTTTGCCAATGATGCGCACTGGTTTGGACTCTACCTCTTCCATAGTGAACATCATAGGCTCGTATTTGCTGTTTAATGATACAAGGGCAATGCTTGTAGCGTACTTGACAAGCCGCTTGCAAGTTGCATCATATCCATTCACCATAGCAATAACAATGTCACCTGAGTCGGCATCCTCTTGTTGCCTTACTATAACGACATCACCATCATAAATTCGTGGCTCCATGCTGTCGCCTTTGATTTGCAAAGCAAAAAAGTCACCAGTCTTTGCCATATCTTCTGATATTTCTTCGGTGTCAATGATTTCGGTGATGGCATTGATTGGAATACCTGCAGCTACACGGCCAAGGACTGGAATTTTTCTAGCCTGAATAGCTTGTGACTGTTGAGGGGTATTAACTTCAACCTTTCCATCTAGCAAGGCAAATAAGTCATCAAAATCAATATTCATACCTTTTGCAGCTTGTCGGATACATTGAATAGATGGAGATATCTCTTTCCCCGTTTTTGGATGTTTATTCTTTTCCAATAAGGAAATATAAGCCTTACTTATTCCACTGCGTTCAGAGAATGCGTCCATACTAAGGGAATGATCATCTCTATATTGTTTTATGATGTCGCCTAATGTCATTTGCCCACCTCCTTTTGTTTACTATATTGTACAGTAATGATAAAAAAATGTCAAACATTTTAAACAAAACTGTTGACACATTATGTTCAACATGTTAAACTTGCAATGTCAAATAAATTAGACAAAAAGAAAGGAGGTAGAAAGGTGAAGTACAGAGTAAAAGAGATTCGTGAAAAAGCTGGAATTACTCAGGAAGATCTTGCCACAAAGTCCGGAGTATCTAGAACAATCATATCTGGGCTTGAAAGCGGCACAATAAAAGAGACCTCAACAAGAACTCTTAGAAGAATAGCAGATGCTCTCGGTAGAAGTGTTAGTGAATTATTTTTTTAGTTTTCATGTCTAACATGTTAAACGAGAAGAGGAAGGAGAGTGAGAACGATGAGGATAACAACCGTGCAGGCCGCCGCAGTGATGGGATGTTCTCCGCAGTTCGTAAGAATCGGAATGCAGAGAGGAGTCCTTGACATTGGCGATGCGATTAAGATGTCGAGCATTTGGACATACAACATATCTCCAGCCAAGCTGGCAGCAAGGCAGGGGATGACACCTGAGATGTTGGAGTCGGCAATCAAGAGGCTCTGACAGTAAAAAAGCACCTTTGGACTGCAATCCGCCGGTGCAAATAAGAAATAACTCAACAAAATCATAGCAGAAAAGGGGAAAAAAAGCAATGAAGAGGAGAAACATGGACACAAAGGTTATAAGCACATCTTGTCTGGTTGCCATGACTGTGGTGCTTGCGAGGCTTATATACAAAATGGTGACAGATTTCAGGTGGTTTATGACTATATCGATGGGAAAACTCGTTCTATATATCATCGGCACTATGGCAATAGAGATCGGTTTGTACTACATCGTCCTTGCCATGAAGGACATAGACGATGCAAGGGAAGCCATGGAGGATAGGCTGAATGGTTGAAATGAAAGTGCTCGGAAGTCATGAAGAGTGGCTTAAAGCAAGAACCAAGATAGGCGGGTCCGATGCCTCGGCTATTGTGGGAATGAACCCTTACAAGACCAACGTGGATCTATTTAAAGAGAAAGCCTACGGCATAGAGCCTGAGGACATATCAGACAAGCCTTATGTCAAGTATGGCACAGAGGCTGAGAAGCATCTGAGGGAGCTATTCAAGTTGGATTATCCAGAGTATCAAGTTGGGTATGTGGAAAACAACATGTTCACAAATGACAAGTATCCGTGGGCGCATGCATCTCTTGATGGCTGGCTCATAGATCAGGATGGTCGTAAAGGCATATGGGAATGTAAGACCACGAATATCTTACAGTCGAGGCAGAAGGAGAAATGGGATCACAGGATCCCGGACAACTACTACATACAGGTCCTGCATTACCTGATGGTAACAGAGTTTGACTTCGTAGTGCTCAAGGCACAGCTAAAGTCAGAGTTCAACGGTGATGTGTATCTGCTGACGAGGCACTATCCGATAGAGCGGTCAGAGGTAGAGGATGACATTCAGTATCTTATTGATGCTGAAAGAAGTTTCTGGGAGAGCGTACAGGCGAAGAAAGAGCCACCGCTGATACTCCCGGAGATATGAAAGGAAATGGCAATGTATTACAACGAATGTCCACAGTGTGGCGCTTACTTAGACCCGGGCGAACACTGCGACTGTGAGGAAGAGAGACAGCGACAGACACAGCGTATCATGTCGATGATACGTGAGAACAAGGAGAGTCACCAGATGGAGCTGGTGCTGAATTAGGAGGTTAAAAATGGAATTAAGAGTTAATGAGGTAGCGATACCAGAGAGGATTGATTTTAACTACGAAGAGCTCAAGGCTGAGCTTACATCTAAGGTCTCATTTTATGAGACGCTTGTCTACACAGATGATCAGATCAAGGATGCAAAGGCAGACAAGGCCAATCTGAACAAGCTGAAGAGAGCCCTCAATGATGAGCGCATCAGGAGAGAGAAAGAATACATGCAGCCGTTTAATGTGTTTAAGGCTCAGATCAACGAGATCATAGGCATTATAGACAAGCCTATAGCTGTGATAGATGAACAGGTCAAAGCATTTGATGAGAAGCGCAAGGCTGAGAAACAGAAAGCAATAGAAGAGCTGTTTGCGACTATCGGCTTTCAGAACTTTGTAACACTTGAGAAGATACAGGATCCTAAGTGGTTGAATGCTTCGGTGTCAATGAAGAGTATCGAAGATCAGATGAAGTCTAAGATGTATGAGATCGGCAATGGAGTTCTTACACTCAGCCAGCTCCCAGAGTTCGGTTTTGAAGCTACAGAGGTATTCAAAGAGACGCTTGATATTAACAAGGCCATCTCAGAGGCTAAGAGGATGTCAGAGATTGCCAAGGCCAAGACTGAAGCTGAGGCAAGGAGAAAGGCTGAGGAAGAGCGCAAGACACAGGAAAAGGCTGCCGAGGAGCAGAGAGCCGCAATGGCAAAGGCTATGACACCACCTGAGGATGCACAGCCAGCACCAGTAGAGGAATCACAGCCGGAAGCACAGAAGATGGTAGTTAAGTTTGAGGTAGAGCTTACAACAGAGGATGCAGTAGCTCTGAGAGAGTTCTTCCAGAGCAGAAATATAACATTTAGAGCGATTAAGTAGGAGGTAACAAGATGATTAAGTCAGAAATGGGATCAGTATCAATGAGAGGAACAACACCGGTGCTTGTATCGGAGTTGGCAATTATGGTGAAGGGAATGAGAGAATCCCTTGCTAAAGAGTATGGAGAGTCAGCTACAGAAGAGCTGATAAGCAGAGCAATGGAAGCATCCAAAGCTGAGGGAGACCTTGACGAGATTATGAAGGGGCTTATAAATGATACGTTTGACATATTGTCCAAAGCAAGAAGCAACAGGGGCAACACAGGGGATCTTCAGCAGGTGCTGAAAGAGGCATTGCGCAAGGCATTCGGATTACATTAGGAGGTACGGAATAATGGCAGTTAATAACAGTTTAGCAACAAGAGGCAAAGCACAGCAGAATCTTGGAATCACAGCATACCTTACACAGGATGCAATCAAGAATCAGATTAACAAGGTGGTTGGTGGTAAGAACGGACAGAGGTTCATATCTGCTATCGTATCAGCATATAACACCAACCCTACACTTCAGGAGTGCACGAATCAGTCGATTCTTTCAGCTGCACTTCTTGGTGAGAGCTTACAGCTTTCACCATCTCCACAGCTCGGACATTATTACATGGTCCCGTTCAATAATACCAAGGCAGGTACCAAAGAGGCACAGTTTCAGATGGGATACAAGGGATATATCCAGCTTGCGATCCGATCCGGTCAGTATAAGAGACTGAATGTTGTTGCAATCAAAGAAGGTGAACTGGAATACTTTGACCCACTCAACGAGGATATCAAAGTCAATCTCATGGTTGATGATTGGGACAAGAGAGAAGAGGCTGAGACAATCGGCTACTATGCAATGTTTGAGCTTGTGAACGGATTCAGGAAGACAATGTATTGGAGTAAGGCTCAGATGCTTGCTCATGCGGACAAGTATTCACAGGCATTCTACAAGGACGCTGGAAAGATCAAGACAAAGTACGGAGAGAAGCAGAGAGTATCATTTGCCGACTATGAAGCCGGTAACTATGATCCTCGTGATTCCTGGATGTATTCATCGTTCTGGTATAAGAACTTTGATGGCATGGCATATAAAACAATGCTCCGTCAGCTGATCAGCAAGTGGGGAGTAATGAGCATAGATCTCCAGAAGGCATTTGAGGGTGACATGGCAACCTTGGACGCTGAGGGACATCCTACATATGTTGAGGATGACAATGATGAGTATGTGGAAGCCACAGCGATAGAGGTGAATGAACCAAAAGCACAGGCAGAGCCACAGGATACTCAGAATAATGCTCAGAATACACAGAACAGTGTTCAGGATCCACAGCCAGAGCCGCAGCAGATGAACGCTGCAGAAGCGGCACTGTTCGGAAGTTTCAAGTAGGTTACATTGACATTACATAATACATCACAACACACAGCGTAATGTCTTAGCATATATCCCTGTTGCTCTTATTTGAGGGTGGCAGGGGGAAAGGAGTAACAATGGCTTGGGGCAGATCACGAGCTAAATACGGCAACAGGAAAGTTGTTGTGGATGGCATCACATTCGACAGCAAGAAGGAAGCTCAGAGGTATACAGAGCTGAAATTGCTTGAGAAAGCAGGCAAGATAACAGGCTTGCAGCTTCAGAGAGAATTTGAGCTGATACCGGAACAAAGAGAAAAGACAGATCAGATATATACCAAAGGTCCCAACAAGGGCAGATTCAAGCCGGGGAAGGTCATAGAGCATAAATGCTCATATATGGCTGATTTTGTGTATTGGGACTTGGATACAGGAAAGATGATTGTTGAAGATGCCAAGGGCATGAGAACTAAGGATTATATTATCAAGCGCAAGTTGATGCTTTATATGTGTGGGATACGAATCAAGGAGGTGTGACATGGGTGGCAGAAGCAAAATGGATAAAGCTGGCAACAGATATATTCACAGATGACAAGATTATGCTTATATCTGCTCTTCCCAAGGGAGATTCAATAATCCTCATATGGATTAAACTGTTGTGCCTTGCGGGGCGCATGAATAATAGCGGTGTATTTGCTCAGGGCGGTGTGGCATATACCGCTGATATGCTTGCTACATTGTTTGGCCAGAAGCCAGCCATGGTAAAACAGGCCATAGATATATTTGCAATGTACGGCATGATTGAGATTGTGGATGGAGTGATCACAATTCCAAATTGGGGTAAGTACCAGACGCTTGATCAGCTTGATAATAAAAAGGCTTACATGAAGGATTACATGAGAGATTACAGGGAAAAACAGAAAAGGTTAACAGGTGGTGTTAATAATAAGTCTGATGTAAATGGTTGTAAAACTAACTGTAAAACTAACAGTAAAGCTAATGTTAGCCGTACAGATATAGAAATAGATATAGAGAAAGAGAGTAAAAAGAAAAATACAAAAGAAAAAGGCGGGACGGTAACTCAGAAGTCTGTATCGGTCAAGTACAGCGATGATCGAGAGCTTAACGATGCCATAGTAGAGTTCATCAAGTTTCGTAAGGACATCAAGAAGCCTATGAGTGACAGGGCTATAACGCTGATGATGAACAAGCTGGAGTCGCTATCTCACGATAAGCATGAACAGGTACAGATACTCAATCAGTCAATAATGCAAGGATGGACAGGCCTATATGCGCTTAAGGATGACAAGAAGAGCCGAGGGCAGCCACGGAACGTGAACCCAAACGGATTTGCGAATTTTAAGCAGACAGATCACTCGGAGCAGCTTGATCAGCTTGAGAAGATGCTGGCTGATGAGCTGAATAATAAATAACACACGAAAGGAGCCGAACCTCCGGCCGGGGTAATGCTATAGCGGGTTCCTGAGAAGTGAATGACATACAGAGAGTTTTTAGAGAGCAAGATAGAGCTTGCTACTGACAGCGGCTTTGAGGTCGATAAGAGCCGCATCAATAAAGCCCTAAAGCCACATCAGAGTGATGCGGTAGCATGGGCACTGAAGGGTGGACGTAGAGCCTTGTTTGAGTCGTTCGGACTTGGCAAGACTGCACAGGAAATAGAGTTTTGCCACCTTGCAGCAGAGCATACCGGCGGTAGAGCATTGATTGTATTACCGCTTGGAGTTAAACAGGAGTTTACAAGGGATGCTGTGGAGCTCCTGGGCTATGAGAAGCCTGAATATTGCCGAACCATGGAAGAGGTTGAGGCAAGCACAAGTCAGATCGTTCTGACAAACTATGAGAGAGTGAGAGACGGAGACATCCGACCGGACTACTTCCAGGCAACCTCACTTGATGAAGCATCCGTGCTTAGATCATTTGGATCTAAGACATACCAGACGTTCCTTGACAAGTTCAAAAATGTACCTTACAAGCTCGTAGCGACTGCTACACCATCGCCGAACAAGTACAAGGAGCTTATACATTATGCCGGATATCTTGAGGTCATGGACACAGGACAGGCACTTACAAGATTTTTCCAGAGGGATTCAACCAAGGCAAATAACCTGACACTGTATCCGAACATGGAAGATGAATTCTGGTTGTGGGTAAGTAGCTGGGCACTCTTCATCACAAAGCCATCAGATCTCAATCCAGATTATTCCGATGATGGCTATGTACTCCCTCCACTGGATGTGAGGTGGCACGAGATACCGATACACTACGGAGATTCAGTTGACAGGGACGGCCAGATGGAGCTTTTCACGCAAGCTAGTACAGGTCTTAAAGAAGCAGCCAAGATCAAGCGTGAGAGCATAGATGCCAGAGTCGAGAAGATGAAGGAGATAGTTGATAGCTCTCCGGAGGAACATTTTATTCTGTGGCATGATCAGGAGGCAGAAAGACATGCAATAAAGGCAGCATTGCCGGAAACCGTGGACATATACGGATCCATGGACTACGACCTTAGAGAGCAGAGAGTCATAGACTTCAGCGATGGCAAGACAAGGCTATTTGCTACCAAGAAGTCGATCAGTGGTTCAGGCTGTAACTTCCAGCGATTCTGCCACCGGGAGATATTTGTTGGAATTGACTATGAGTTCAATGACTTCATACAGGCGGTGCACAGGTGTTACAGGTTTCTGCAGCAGGACACAGTAGTTATAGACATCATCTACATGGAGAATGAGCGGGAGATCAAGGACGCATTGATCGAGAAGTGGAAGAATCATAATCACATGGTCAAGAAGATGATCGAGATCGTGAAGAAATATGGCCTTGATTCGGCAAACAAGACGGAGAGATTGGAAAGGAAGATGGGTGTGGAAGGTACAAGAGAAGAGAGAACGGTAAGAGGTAAGCATTATGAGGCTGTGTATGGCGACTGTGTGGAAGAGACAAGGGCAATGGAGAGTAACAGTGTTGACTTGATACACACATCAATACCATTTGGCAACCACTACGAGTATTCAGCAAACTATAACGATTTTGGACACAATCAGGATACAGAGAGGTTCTTTGAACAGATGGACTTCCTGACACCGGAGCTTTTGAGGGTGCTGAAGCCGGGAAGAGTGGCGGCCATCCACGTTAAGGATAGAGTGCTGTTTGGAAATGCTACCGGCACAGGAATGCCGACTATTGAGCCATTCCACGCTGATTGCATAGAACACTATATGCGTCATGGCTTCCAGTATTTTGGGATGATCACAGTGGTTACGGATGTTGTAAGAGAGAACAACCAGACGTACCGCCTTGGATGGACTGAGCAGTGCAAGGACGGCACCAAGATGGGTGTTGGATGCCCGGAATATATCCTGCTGTTCCGTAAGCTGCCTACGGACCACAGCAAGGCATATGCTGATGAGCCTGTCACAAAGTCCAAAGACGAATACACAAGAGCACAGTGGCAGATAGATGCTCATGGATACTGGAGAAGCTCCGGAGACAGACTGATAAGCAAAGAGGAGCTTGAGGGTGTATCTGTGGATAACTTACAGAGAGTGTACAGGCAGTACAGCAGAGAGCACGTATACAACTATGAGGAGCATGTGGCACTTGCAAAGTATCTTGATACTGACGGCAGACTTCCAGCTACATTCATGGTGGTTGCTCCGGGATCTTGGAATCAACTTGAGGTATGGGATGACATAAACAGGATGAGGACGCTCAACACGACGCAGAGCAGACGAAGGGCAACGATGCATGTGTGCCCGCTGCAGCTTGATATTGTTGAGAGGATTATCAACAGATACAGCAATCCGGGAGATGTGGTATATGATCCGTTCGGCGGTCTTATGACTGTACCGATGATGGCGGTCAAGATGCACAGATTTGGTAAGGGATGTGAGCTCAATCCGGATTACTTCAGAGATGGTGTTGGTTATCTGCAGTCTGAGGAGAATGAGGTTGATTCACCGACGTTGTTTGACTTCTTGGAGGTGGGCGACGATGGAAAATGATTTAGTTACTCGTATATTTGGTGAGGATGGAGAGCTTGATATTGATAAACCTGATGAAGGACTTGCCGAGTACAAGAAGCGCAAGAAAGAAGCCAGGGAGAAGATGATAATGCTCCAGAGCCAGCCGTATGAAATTAAGGTGCGGCGCTCTAGACTCAGAGCTGAAGAATTCATGGAACAGATGCAGATGAGAGACAAGTCGGCTCATGTGAGTGTTGGCGGTCTTGACAGTATCACACTACATGTATTCCTGAAGTCGATAGGAATCAATGTTCCAGCGGTGTCAGTATCGTCTCTGGAGGACAAGAGTATACAGCGGGTACATAAAGCTCTTGGAGTGACAATCCTGAACCCGCTCAAGACAAAAGTTGAGGTACTCAATGAGGTTGGGTTCCCGGTTATCAGCAAGAGGATAGCGGGCAAGATCGCACTGCTTCAGAATCCGACAGAGAACAATAAGACAGTCAGACATGCAATAATCACAGGTGAATGTGGAGAGCTTGGACACTTCCAGAAGAACAGCCGTATGAAGCTGCCACAGAAGTGGCTCAATCTGTTCGGCGGATATGAGAACGAGAATGAAGGTGTCATGTATTACAAGCCAAAGGCAATATTTGCCGATGCGGTTGCAGCAAGTCACACATCAATTCTGATCGGAGACCTTGCAAAGCTGATAAGCCAGAATGGCGTCAGCATAGGTCAGAAGCGTTTGTTTAAGTGGTTGCGTGATAACGGCTACCTCATCAAGCGTGAGGGTTCAGATCGAAATATGCCAACTCAGAGGAGCATGGAAATGAAACTGTTTGAGGTGAAGGAAAGCACTATAAGCAATCCGGACGGCTCAGTCAGGATCACCAGGACACCAAAGGTAACAGGCAAGGGGCAGCAGTATTTTGTGAATAAGTTCCTTGCTATTTGAAAGGAGAGACCACACGACAGAGTTTGAGATAGAAGCTACGTTCAATGTCATCTGTAAGCCCGGACGCATAGTGAAGATGCTCACAAATGCGGGCAAAGAGGACAACAGAATTTTAAAAGAGTGGAAGTGCTGGACCATCATTGATACATATGAGCACCATGTTTTGATGAGGAGTGCACAGGGCTATCATGAGAGCTTCAGTAATGTCAACATAAAAGAGATGATCAGAAGAGGAGAGATACGATGGAGATAGAAAAAAGTTGCATAACTTGCAAATACAAAGATAGAGATGAAACACAGGAGCCATGCGCACATTGCACCAAGAATGCTGTGGACAATTATGAGCAAATGACTAACGGAGATTACGTCAGGTCGCTTAGTGATACAGAGTTGGCACAGATTATCATGTGTCCGAATGAGATAGGGTTTTGTGAAGTAGAATGCCACAAGGATGATAAGTTTTGCCAGGAATGTACATTGAATTGGCTTGAGTCAGAAAGGAAGGTTGAGGAGCAATGAGGTTAATTAGCCAGAAAGGTTTAAGATACACCGATGTTAAATATGAGGATGGAATCATCACAATAGATGGCTTTGCGCAAAATGGGACAAATGTAATGTATGCATGGGACAACATTAAGCCAGATGAAGCTCCCATACTTATGGCAACATACAGCTCAAGGAGAAAGGCAGAGAAAGTGCTGGAAGATATGATAAAACTGTATGGAAGTTACATATCGTGTGGAGGCGGTCCTGGAATCCTACAGGGTAGTGGATATCAACAGGCGTTCTGCTTCACACCGCCAAAGGTTTTCCGCTTCCCGGCAGATGATGAAGTGGAGGTGTAAGATATGCCAAAATTGTCAGAAAAGAGAATGCAGGATCAAACGCTGCAGAGAGCTGTTGCAATAGCTCAAGAGATTCACTCTCCTGGGTTCAGCCTCTCGTATTTGCAAACATACATACGTGAGTGGGAAAGGGTTACTGCAATGTTCAGGGTGGAAAGGAGAAGCTGGATATGGAAGAAAGAGAGGCGGAGTGGATGAAAATATATGAATATAAAGGCAAACATTATAGCGAAGAAGACATGTCTCTTTGGGATGATGATTATGATGGTGATTTATATGATTTGTATTGGAAATTAAAGCAGGATGGTAAATGCGATGAAGATACGATTTATTACACATCCTCTTACGCAGAAAACAAATATTCAAGTGCAGAAGAATTGATCGAAACAGAGTTTTCAGACTTAGTTATTGATGAGAAGGAGAGTGAAGATTGTGAAATATAGGTATTTATCCAAGGCAAAAACCTGCAATGGGAAATGGGTAAGCGGATTTTTACATTGTAAGGAAAATAAATGGTATATCTGCAATAAAGCAGGGGCACCATTTGCATTTGAAGTGCGACCAGATACTATCTGTCAATGTACAGGTTTGAAAGACAAAAATGGCAGGCTGATTTGGGAGAATGATATTTGTAAATATTACAATCCAGAAGATAAGGATGGCGTTGGCATTATAAAAGATGATTATGTCTCTTGGATAAAAGGAATTATAGCAACAAAAGAGTTGATGACTCCTTTGTTTTACCTGAGATGTAGTGATGAATGGGAAGTCATCGGAAATATATTTGATAATCCAGAATTGATAAAGGAGAGTGACTCATAATGGCATACGCAGGCAAATGCGATAGATGCGGCGGGTTCTACGACCTGCCATTTGAACACGGAGCGGCGATAAGGGCAAGGATAGTTGATGTGTTCGATGATACAGTAGAGACAATGGATTTATGTTCGGACTGCATGAATGAGCTCCACAGCTTTCTTGGTGGGGCAGAGCTCAATGATCCGGGAGTGATAGAGAGTAAGGGGCAGATAGGATTCAGAATGAAGCTGGATCCTGACAACCATTTGATGAACAGATTCATGCGGAAGGAGTAGAAGTATGGCGAAATCAGATAGAAAGCTACACGAAGCAAGAATGGCGGGGGCTGCATGGCTGATGAATGTCATCAAGACGCAAGGCATGGAAGCAGCAGAGAAAGAGCTCAAGACTAGAGGTGCTGTGTTCATTCCATTGGAGGTAAGTCAGAAGCAGCTTGATGAAGCTGTGTATAAAATCAAACTGAATACAATAGATTGTATTTTGATAATGAGCTGCATGGTACTCCGAGATGAATTTGATTTTGGACAGAAGAGGCTTGAAAGATTCTGCACAAGATTCAATTTAAAGACTGATGCGCTGTGTGATGAGGATATTATCTGGGATGACATGATACAGACGCTGAAGGAAGAAACAGGTTTGGAGTTTACTATCCGGGAGAATAAGTAGGAGGTGAGGCGGTGAAAGCGAAAGAGTATTTGAAACAGGTGGAGCTTCTTGATGTGAAGATTAGACAGAAGAAGATAGAACTTGCAGGACTCAAGGAAGATGCAACCTGCACCGGTGCATTTGATTATTCATCAGAAAAGGTACAGACAAGCACCAAGGCCGATTCTATGAGCAATAAGGTGGCAAAGTATGTTGACCTTGAGAAGGAGATACATGAGGACATAGAGAGGTTCACGGAGCTCAAGCACAAGGTCATAGGACAGATACATATGCTTGATGACATAACATATATGAAGATCTTATTTAAGAAGTATATAGAATTTAAGACCTTAAAGACTATAGCAAAAGAAATTGGGTACTCATATGATCGGACAAGGCATGCTCATGGATATGCCTTGTTGGAGTTTGAAAGAGCGTGCTTATAATGAGAAAGTCGACACACTTTAGCACAAAAAAGCACACTTTAGCACAACATAGCACATTGTAAACGTGGTATACTGCAATGGTAAAATTATATTGATTCATAAGGGACATGACTGTTTGCCATTTCGGTTGTGTCCCTTTTCTTATGCCCAGTGGTTAACCTCCCCTTGTGAAAAGTGAACGCTGATCTCTCCCCACTGGGCTATTTTGTTTGAGGCGTGATATATGAGTAGGATTAAAAGATTCGAGGTCGTGAGACCTGAATACAGTTTTGAATATATACATCCTGTACTTGGTAGATTGGCATTACCGATAGCCATGATAAAGGTGATGGTTAAGTGCACTAAGATATACCGATTTCAGCCAACTATAAATTTGGGTGGAGAGGTAAAGAATGTATGTAAACCGCTGTACAAGATTGTGATCCCGAAGAGAGTGAGAAAGTAACAGAAAGAAGGTGTGACATTATGGCTAAACTTACAGCTAAACAGCAAAGATTTTACGATGAGTATTTAATAGACTTTAATGCCACACAGGCGGCAATAAGAGCAGAGTATTCTAAGAAAACTGCATATAGCATAGGTCAAAGGTTGTTGAAAAAAGTTGAAGGCCAGGAATATATAGAAAAGCGGATGGCCGAGAAAGAAAAAGCCTTAATAGCCGATCAGGATGAGGTGTTAAAGTACCTCACAGCAACCATGAGACGAGAAAAGAAAGAGTACGTTGTTGTAACGACCAGTGAAGAACGTTCGATGTATGCTCCAGACGATAACGGCACAATGAGAAAACAGACAGTCAAGAAAGAGACACCACAGATTGTGGAGATACCAGCAAGGCTGTCAGATGCCAATAAGGCAGCGGAGCTCCTTGGTAAAGCATATGGCTTATATACCGAGAAGATGGAGGCTGATGTAGATATGGACCTCAACATCAACATCGATTACGGCGATGATGACGATGCCAGCGGTGGTGGTGCTGATTGAATGTTGAAGTAAAAGCAAATCCGGGATTCAAGGAAGTAGACCGGAGCAAGAAGCGATATATTGTGATGAAAGGCTCTGCCGGATCTGGAAAGAGTGTTGATACCGCTCAGAACTACATACTGAGACTGATGCAGGACAAGGGCAGAAACCTTGTTGCAATGCGAAAATCCGATATTACAAACCGAGACAGCACATTCGCTGAACTGACCGGTTCTCTTTATAAGATATTTGGAGATAAGGTCGATAATTATTGGAAAATCAACAGGAGTCCTCTGGGCCTCACATGTAAAAGCAATGGGAACCAGATCATTTTCCGTGGGATGAATGACGATAGACAGCGTGAAAAGCTGAAGTCAATCACATTCCCAAGGGGAAAGCTCACAGACGTATGGCTTGAAGAGGCAACAGAGTTTACACAGGCAGATCTGGAAATTATAGATGATAGATTACGTGGAGAGCTGCCATCAGGGCAGTTTTACCAGATAAGAATGACCTTCAATCCAGTAAACAAAAATCACTGGATAAAGAAGGTCTTTTTTGACAGATACGATCCTGATGTACTGACACATCACAGTACATACCTGGGGAATCGCTTCATCGATGCGGCATATCACCGCCGTATGGAGCGTAGAAAGGAAGTTGATCCTGAGGGGTATCAGATATATGGACTTGGAGAATGGGGCGAGATAGGCGGTCTCATCCTGCACAACTGGGAAGTTGCTGAAGTGTCTCAGAACCTTAATGACTATGACGATATAGCAATAGGACAAGACTTTGGATTCAACCATGCCAATGCCATCCTTTTCCTTGGCATTAAGGATGACAACATATACATCATAGATGAGATATATGTGCATGAGAAAGAGACAGCAGAGATCATACCGCTGGCGATTCAGCACGCTATACCAACGAATAAGACAATGTGGTGTGATAGTGCAGAGCCTGACAGGATAAAGACCTGGAAGGGTGCCGGATATAGAGCCAAGGGAGTTGACAAAGGTGGCTCAAATGGTTCTGTAAAGGCTCAGATAGACTGGCTGAAAGGTGTGACAGATAAGAGTCACACGGTGCGCAGACGAATATATGTCGCTCCTCATTGTGTAAACACGATCAAGGAGCTGCAACAGTGGAAATGGAAGAAAGATGAAAAGACAGGCGAATATCTTGATGAGCCTGTACCGGTGATGGACGATGCGATGGCAGCTCTTAGGTACGGCATTGAGGGATGGCGTAAGCCTCGTTCATGGCTGATATAGATTGACATGAAGGAGATGGAAGAATGCTAACCCCTGACGAGATAAAAGAATTGATAGACAGTGACCGCACATCAGAAAAGAAGCAGTTCGCCCGGACAGGCGAAAGATACTATGACGGCGATCATGACATAAAGAAGTATAGATTGTTCTATTACAATGCGGACGGCGAACTTGTAGAGGACAAGACCAGAAGTAACGTGAAGATACCACATCCATTCTTCACAGAGCTTGTTGACCAGTGCACTCAGTATATCCTCTCAGGGGATAAGATAGTTAAATCAAGTGACCCTGAGTTGCAGAGTCACATGGACAAGTATTTCAACAACAATGATGAGTTCATGTCTGAGCTTTCTGACGCTATCACAGATATGCAGGTCAAAGGCTTTGCATATATGTATGCGTACAAGAATGCCAAGGACATGATGTCATTTGCAAATGCTGACAGTATCGGAGTTATTGAGGTAAGAGCTAAGGACACAGATGATGGCTGTGCATACACGATTTACCACTATACGGACAGGATAGACAAAGGGCACAAGACTATTGAGAGAATACAGGTCTGGGATGATAAGCAGACATATTATTATGTCCAGGTTGATAATGGTGCGGTGGTACTGGATGACACTGAGCCAATCAACCCTAAACCTCACGTGTTATACACTAAGAATGGCAGAGATAAAAACACATACTTCGATGGATTTGGCTATATTCCATTCTTCCGGCTGGACAACAACAAGAAGCAGTTCTCAAGCCTCAAGCCTGTAAAGCCACTCATAGATGACTATGACCTGATGGCTTCCAGCCTGTCCAACAACCTCATAGACTTTGATACACCTATTCACGTAGTCAAAGGTTTTGAGGGAGACAACCTGAATGAGCTTCAAACAAATCTCAAGACAAAGAAAATTATAGGTGTAGGCGAGGATGGTGACGTAGATGTCAAGACTGTTGATGTGCCATACCAGGCAAGGCAGGCTAAGCTGGAGCTTGATGAAAAGAATATATACAGGTTTGGCATGGGGCTGAATACCGCCGGACTCAAGGACACATCAGCAACTACGAATATAGCTATTAAGGCGGCCTACTCATTGCTTGACCTTAAGGCAAAAAAGATAGAGAAAGCTCTTAGAAAGTTCTTGAGGAGGATAGTAGAGATTGTCATTGACGAGATCAACAAGGCTGAGAACAAGGCATATAAGGCCGAGGATGTTTATTTTGAGTTCGCTCATGAGATTATGAGCAATGCACAGGAAAATGCACAGATAGAACTTACAGAGGCTCAGGTAAGGCAGACAGAGATCAATACAGTGCTTGATGTTGCAAGCATACTTGATGATGAGACTATTATCAAAGCGATCTGTGACTGGCTTGATATTGACTATGAGGAGATTAAGGACAAACTACCTCAGAATGAGGAGAATGGTACAGAAGAAGCTCTGAGAATGCTTGATAATGTGAATGGAGGTGGAGTTGGTGAATAAGTCTTATAAGATAAATAGTGATATGCATGTTGTTATGATACCTCCAGGAAACAATATTTTAGGTGTGGTTGGGGACAGTGATGTAACTAAGATTTTTTTTACTATGCATAAGGAATATGGAGACATAGATTTGTCTGAATTCAATATATGCATTAACTATATAAATGAAAATGAAGAAGTGGATACATATATAGTCGAAGATAAAAATATTAGTGGTGACAATCTTATGTTCTCATGGCTTGTAGGGGCAAAGGCATGTGCTGTAGCTGGATACACGAGATTTACAATCTGCTTTAGACAGCGAGACAGCAATGGAGATATATTGAGAGAATATAATACAAAGCTATGCAAGATGAAGGTACTGGAAGGCTGTGAGATTGACGAGTCAACAGAAGAAGGTAAGAGAATTAGCGATGTTGTAAAGCAGTATGCAAAATTAGAGGCTGATGACTCAGAAGGTCGAATTAAGATAGCTGCAGCTATTACAAGAAAGAAGGTTCCTACTGAATCAACTGATGACTGGGATACCATGGCGGCTAATATTGATGAGATTAAGCTGGGAAGAGGAGAATACCGTATCGGCCTCACAGAATTAACTACATCACTATGTCAGAGCGATGAATATGTATTACCGCTCTGCTCACTTAATTGTGTAGCATTTCATGAAGAAATCAAAGGAACAGGAGGATCATTAATATTATGATGAAGACAACAGGAAATTTCGGACCGTGGCTGTTCAACATGGCTGATACGAGTGGAACACGAGAAGGATATGCAACGACAATAATAGATATCGACGGCAATAGTAAAGAACTCAGT
>Ga0129311_1001289_pt1 | contig 18097 bp, 18 predicted proteins | sample Go1ome_FD_94435 | JGI IMG/M metagenome (GOLD analysis project Ga0129311, IMG submission 94435) | Western lowland gorrila individual fecal microbial communities from Wisconsin, USA - Go1022B metagenome | ecosystem: Host-associated > Mammals > Digestive system > Large intestine > Fecal | place... | reverse complement strand
TTGGTGTTGATTAGGGCGAGGGTCCACCCGTTCCCATTCCGAACACGGAAGTTAAGCTCGCTTCTGCCGAAAATACTTGTCTGGAGACGGACTGGAAAGATAGGTAACGCCAACACAAACAGGACAGTTTTGACTGTCCTGTTTTTTTATATTCCGTTGAAAATTTTTGTTTCCAAAAAATAGACGTTTTTTATACGTCTGATAGCCTTTGAGTATTTGACAGAGATACAGTTATGCTTTACTATGTGTAGGAGATCATTCCTTGAACGGCTGCCTTTGGCACGGAGGAGAAATTATGACTGGACAACAGGCAATTGACTTGATCCATGAGCGCTCCTGGGTGGGGCGCAAACCAGGCCTGGAACGAACCCAGGCCCTGCTGGCCCGCATGGGCAACCCGGAGCGGAGCCTGAAGTATGTGCATATTACGGGCACCAACGGAAAGGGCTCTACGGCCGCTATGGTGGCCTCTGTGCTGTCTGCCGCTGGTTACCGCACCGGACTGTTTACCTCCCCTCATCTGTATCGCTTCCATGAGCGGATGCAGGTGGACGGCGTCCCCATTCCGGATGAGGCTTTGGGCCGTTTGACGGAGCAGGTGCTTGGTTTGGCGGAGGGGATGGAGGATCACCCCACGGAGTTTGAATTGATGACGGCTGTGGGCATGGCCTATTTCGCGGAGTGCAAGTGCGATATTGTTGTATTGGAAGTGGGGCTTGGAGGCCGTTTGGACTCTACCAATGTGATTCCTGCCCCTGAGGTTGCGGCAATCACCAACATCGGTCTGGAGCACACCAAAGAGCTGGGCAACACCATCACGGAGATCGCCCGGGAAAAAGCGGGGATCCTGAAGCTGGGATGCAGCTGTGTCCTGTATCACCAGGGCGAGGAAGCGGAGCAGGTGTTTGAGCGTACCTGCGCTGAAATGGATATTCCTCTTGTAAAGACAGCTTCCGATACGTTGAAGGTTCTTTCTTCTGATTTAGAGGGTCAGTCCTTTTCTTATCGAAATTCAGGTCCATATCGTATTTCTCTAATCGGAAAATACCAACTGTATAATGCTGCTGTAGCGATTGACATCATTACTGCCCTGCGCAGCCGCGGCTGGACAATTTCTGAGGAGGATCTTCTGCGGGGACTGAAGGAAAGCCGCTGGCCGGGACGCATGGAGTTGGTGCGCCGGGCACCGGATTTTCTTGTGGATGGCGGGCATAACCCCCAATGTGTGGATGCCTTGATGGATGCTCTGGAGGAGTTGTTCCCCCACAAAAAGCTCCTCTTCCTCACCGGAGTTCTGGCGGATAAGGATTGGCAGGGCATGATGCGCAGGGCGATGCCGCTGGCCAAGGCCTTTGTTACCGTTACCCCTGATAGCCCGCGGGCGCTGGAGGGCGAGGAGCTGGCTGGCTGGCTGCGGGAGCAGGGCTTCGAGGCAACCTCTTGTGCCACCGCAGAGGAGGGCGTAGACCGGGTACTGTCTATGGCCGGACCGGATGATATGATCTGCTCCTGGGGATCTCTGTACGCCGTAGGGCTTATTCGGCACCATCTGGGACTGTGCTGAACAAAATAAAACTTCCCATCGGGATATAAAAAATAGCTGCACCGGAATGTTTCGGTGCAGCTATTTTTATCGTGTTCTTTGTGGAAATAAAGATTCTATGACTCAGGGCAGCTTGCCCTCGCCCCCCATCATGTCGGCCATCTCCTGAATGCGTTCCAGGGGGAAGGGAGGCTCTGCGATGGGCCGCATGGCAATGCTCATCAGCTTGATGGGGTTGTCATCCGCCGCCACCCGATTGGAGGACAGCGCCCCGCAGCGCTTACAGCGGTGGATGATGGCCCACTCGCCGCCGCGGCGCACCCATACAGCGATGGGTTCCATCACGCCGCCGCAGTCAGCGGAGCGATCCCCGGGCTCGTCATCCACATGGAGGCTGGACAAACAGTTGGGACAGTGATTGCGGTGGTCGGTGCCGGCGCCGCCGGGCGTGACCGGACGGCCGCAGACCTTACAGGTAAAGCTCTCTGTACAGGCGTGGGTTTTGTAATAGCCCACCTCATACTGCTTGCGCTTGTCTTCTCGATTCATAACGGAAGGAATCCTTTCTGCTTGGTTGGTGTTACCGCGCCTTACGCGCGAAGGCGCCGGGTATGTTCAGCTCTTCGCGGTATTTGGCCACAGTGCGGCGGGAGATGGGGCAGTTGGCCTGGGCCATCAGCTCGCAGAGCTTCTGATCGGACAGGGGCTTTCGCTTGTCCTCCCGCTCGATCAGAGTGTGCAGCAGAGCCCGGGCGGCGGTTCCGCCAAAGGTGGGGGCCTCGCCGCTGGTGGTGGCGGAACGGGAGAAGAAATAGCTCAAAGGGAACACACCCCGGGGACACTGCAAATATTTTTCCCGCACGGTGCGGCTGATTGTAGACTCATGCAGATCCAGTTCCTGGGCCACATCGGCCATACGAAGGGGGAGGAGGGCCTGCGGGCCCTGCCGGAAGAAGGCGGTTTGATGGTCCACAATGGCCTGGGCGCAGCGCTGCAGGGTGCTCTCCCGCTGGTCGATGGCCGACAGAACGCCCTCGGCCTGCCGCAGCTTGGCGGTAAGATACTCCTTGACCTCTTTATCGCTGCTCTGGCTAAGCAACTGGCGATAGTAGCCGCTGATGCGGAAGGGAGGACGCTCTCTGTGACGGGTCCGCGCAATAAGGCGGCCGTCCTCGTTTTCCTCCACAAAAACATCGGGGAGGATGTATGGAATCTGATCCGGGCGCTGAAACACCGCTCCGGGGCGAGGCTCCAACTCCTGAATCAGCTTTTCGGCCTGAAGAACCTGCTCCTGGGTAATATTCAGCTTAGAGGCGATGTCGCGGTAGTGGTGCTTTGCCAGCATAGGCAGGTAATTCCGCACGATATCCAGAGCGGGACCGGTGGCGTGGATGCGCTGGAGCTGAAGCTCCAGACACTGAGACAGGTCGGCCGCCCCTACGCCGGCGGGTTCCAATCGCCGCAGGATCGACAGCCCCTCCTCCAGCTTGGCGATGGGGATGGAGGCGCTGGCGGAGAGTTCCTGCAAGGAAACACGGAAATAGCCATTGTCATCCAGACAGGCGGCCAGATAGCGAACAACCTGAGCGGTACCCTCGTCCAATCGCAGCTGGTGGATCTGACGGGAGAGAAACCGAAACAGGGTCTCCTCCAAGCCGCCCTCGGTTGAAACCTGTGCCAGGGGGTCCAGCTCCTCGTCATCGACGCGCTGGTAGAAGCGGTTCTGATAGTCGTTGTCCTCCAGCCAGCGCAGCTTACGCAGCAGGTCGTCCTCTGGATTGGACTCCGGGGCCGGGGTGATCTCCTCTGGTTCCACCAGAGGATTATCTAAAGAGAGCTCTCGGATATAGGCCTCAAGCTCTTGGGTGCTCAACTGCAGCAGCTCAATGCTCTGAAGCTGATGCAGGCTGAGCCGCTGGATTTGGGATTGCAGCAGCTTCATAAAAGCAGTCACCTTTCAACACAATAACAAGGTTGAGTTTAACCGATTTCGGTCGAAAAGTCAAGAAAACGGAGAATGGTGTTGTGCAAAACAGGAGGAAGTGTAGAATTTCTGCCCCCGTTGAAAAAGAGTTCCCCGCCCAGAAGGGCGGAGAACTCCGGAGATATAAGGGGGAGGGACAGCTAAGAATATGCTGCGGCGGCAGCGGAAACCGCTCAGATCCGCTGGGCGATGGCCTGTCCCATACCGGCGCAGCCCACGGCGGTCATGCCTTCGACCCAGATGTCGGGGGTGCGCAGACCATCCTCCAGGGCGGTGCTGACGGCCTTCTCGATGGCCTCGGCCTCGGCGGGCATATCAAGGCTGTACCGCAGCATCATGGCGGCGGCCAGAATCATACCGATGGGGTTGGCCTTGTCCTGTCCGGCAATGTCGGGGGCGGAGCCGTGGATGGGCTCGTAGAGCCCCCGGGTCCCCTCGCCCATGCTGGAGGAGGGGATCATGCCGATGGAGCCGGTGATCTGGCTGGCCTCGTCAGACAGAATGTCGCCGAAGAGGTTTTCGGTGACGATCACGTCGAACTGGCTGGGGTCCTTGACGAGCTGCATGGCGCAGTTGTCCACATACATATGCCGCACCTCAACCTGGGGGTAGTCCTTGGCAACCTCGTTGACCACCTTCCGCCACAGCTTGGAGGAGTCCAGCACGTTGGCCTTGTCCACGGAGCACAGGCGCTTGCCCCGCTTCATGGCGGTGTCGAAGCCCACCTTGACGATGCGGCGGATCTCATGCTCCTGATAGGCCATCAGGTCGGAGGCGGCCTGTTCGCCGTTTTCGCTCCAGGTTTTGTGCTCGCCGAAATAGGCGCCGCCGATGAGCTCCCGGACCACGATAAAGTCGATGCCCCGGTCCACGATATCGCTGCGCAGGGGACTGGCGTCCTTCAGCTGAGGGATCAGCTTGGCCGGCCGCAGGTTGGCGTACAGCTTCATGCCCGCCCGCAGAGCCAACAGGCCCTTTTCCGGCCGGAGCTGGGGGTCGATGGAGTCCCACTTGGGGCCGCCGATGGCAGACAGAAGGGTGCTGTCGCAGTCCAGACAGGTTTTCAAGCTGCTGTCCGGCAGGGGAACGCCGAAGGCGTCGATGGCACTGCCGCCCATGGGGGCCTCGGCGTAAGTAAAGGTGTGGCCAAACTTTTTGGCTGCGGCATCCAGAGCCAGCAGGGCCTGGTCCATGATCTCCGGGCCGATGCCGTCGCCCCGGATCAGCGCGATCTTACGGTTCATTTTGCTGCCCCTCTTTCTTTCAGAGAGTTGAGCAGACCGCCGCTTTTGATGATGCCCTCGATGAACGGGGGGAAGGGAGCGGCCTGGTAGGTCTTGCCTGTGGTCCGGTCGGTGATGACGCCGGTGGAGAAGTCCACGTCCACCTGGTCCCCGGCCTGAATCTCCTCGGCGGCCTGGGCGCACTCTACGATGGGAAAGCCGATGTTGATGGAGTTGCGGTAGAAGATGCGGGCGAAGGAGGGGGCGATCACGCACTTCACGCCGCAGGACTTGATGGCCAGAGGGGCGTGCTCCCGGCTGGAGCCGCAGCCGAAGTTGGGACCGGCCACGATGATGTCTCCGGGCTGAACAGTGGCGGCGAACTGCGCGTCGATATCCTCCATGCAGTGGGAGGCCAGAGCGGCGGGGGAGGGGTCGTTCAGATGGCGGGCGGGAATAATCACGTCGGTGTCCACATTGGCGCCGTATTTATAAACCTTCATGGTGTATCAGTTCCTTTCGATCATTTTTCAGGCGCGGGGGTCGGCCACGCAGCCGGCAATGGCGGATGCAGCGGCTACATCGGGGGAGGCCAGGATGATTTCGGAGGTCACATCCCCCATGCGGCCCACAAAGTTCCGGTTCGTGGTGGATACGGTGCGCTCTCCGGCAGCCATAACGCCCATGTGGCCGCCCAGGCAGGGGCCGCAGGTGGGGGTGGAGACGGCGGCTCCAGCCTCGATAAAGGTCTGGATCAGTCCCTCCTTCATGGCCTGGAGGACGATCTCTTGAGTGGCGGGAATGATGATGCAGCGCACCTTGGGGGAGACCTGCTTGCCCTTCATGACGGCGGCGGCGGCCCGTAGGTCGCTGATGCGGCCGTTGGTGCAGGAGCCGATGACCACCTGGTCGATGGGCAGACCGGCCACCTCGGTGACGGTCTTGGTGTTCTCGGGCAGGTGGGGCATGGCCACGGTGGGCTCCAGCTTGTCCAGGTCGATGACCACTTCTGAGGCGTAGACAGCGTCGGGGTCAGCCTCCACCGCCTGGAAGGGGCGGTGGACCCGGCCGTCGATGTACGCCATGGTCTTTTCATCCACAGGGAAGATGCCGTTCTTGCCGCCGGCCTCAATGGCCATGTTGGAGATGGTAAAGCGGTCGTCCATGCTCAGGGAGGCGACGCCCTCGCCGGAAAACTCCAGGGACTGATACAGGGCGCCGTCTACACCGATCTTGCCGATCAGGTGCAGGATAACATCCTTACCGGAGACATGGGGCTGCAGCTTTCCCTTTAAGGTGACCTTGATGGCGGCGGGGACCTTGAACCACAGGCTGCCGGTGGCCATCGCGGCCGCCATGTCGGTGGAGCCTACGCCGGTGGAGAAAGCCCCCAGGGCACCGTAGGTGCAGGTGTGGGAGTCGGCGCCCACGATGATCTCGCCCGGGGCGCACAGGCCCTGCTCGGGCAGGAGGGCGTGCTCCACGCCCATGTGGCCAACGTCGAAGAAGTTGGTGATGGCGTGCTTGCGGGCGAAGTCTCTGGCCTGCTTGCACAGCTGGGCGGACTTAATGTCCTTGCAGGGGGTGTAGTGGTCCAAAACGATGGCGATCTTCTCCTTGTCAAAGACCTGAGTAAAGCCGGCCTTTTCAAATTCGGTGATGGCCACGGGGGTGGTGATGTCGTTGCCCAGGACCAAATCCACCTTGGCCTCGATCAGCTGCCCTACATCTACATGGTCCAGACCTGCGTGCCGGGCCAGGATTTTCTGTGTCATTGTCATGCTCATGGGGAGTCCTCCTTCTTTTCTGCTGGCTGATTTACTGCTGGGCCGCGGCTTTGTTGATGCCGTTTACATAGGCCCGGATGGAAGATTCGATAATATCCGTGGAGATACCGGTGCCGGTATACACCTCGCCGTCGGCGCTGATCTTCACCACGGCCTCGCCGATGGCGTCCTCGCCGTCGGTCACGGCGTTCAGGCTGAAGCTGTCCAGCTTTACATCCATGCCGATGATCCGGTTGATGGCTTTGAAGGATGCGTCCAGCGGGCCGGAGCCAAGGGCGACCTCTTCCTTGGACTGGCCGTCCCGGACCAGGGTGATACAGGAAGTGTTGGGCATCCCGGTACCCACGTTGACCACATGGCGCACCAGCTGCCAGCCGCCGGCCTCGTTGTCGCCGCGGTTGAGAACCAGGGCCTCCAGATCGGAGTTGGTGATGGATTTCTTCTTGTCCGCCAGGGTCTTAAAGCGGCCAAAGATGTCTTCCAGCTGCTGGTCGGATACGGTATAGCCCAGCTCCTCCAGCCGCTCCCGCAGAGCGTGCTTGCCGGAATGCTTGCCCAGGACCATGGTGTTCTGGGGGATGCCCACATCGGTGGACTTCATGATCTCGTAAGTCTGGGCGTTGGCGATGACGCCGTGCTGATGGATGCCCGACTCGTGGGCGAAGGCGTTGGCGCCCACGATGGCCTTGCTGGGGGAGATGGGGACACCGGTGATGCTGGACAACAGCTTGCTGGAGCGGTAGATCTGCTGGGTATTGATCCCGGTGCAGGCGTTGTAGTAGTCAGCGCGGGTGCGGATGGCCATGACGACCTCCTCCAGACTGGCGTTGCCCGCCCGCTCGCCGATGCCGTTGACGGTACATTCCACTTGGGTGGCCCCCGCCCGGACGCAGGCCAGAGAGTTGGCGACTGCCATGCCCAGGTCGTCGTGGCAGTGGACGGAGATATCAGTATTGTCTACCCCCACTACATGTTCCTTCAGGTAGCGGATCAGGTCGTACATCTCCTCGGGAGTGGAGTAGCCTACGGTATCCGGAACATTCAGCGTGGTGGCTCCGGCGGCCACGGCTACGGAGTAGCACTTGGCCAGAAATTCCCGGTCGGAGCGGGAGGCGTCCTCGGCGGAGAACTCGATATCGTCGCAGTAGCTCTTGGCATAGCGCACCATTTCGTCGATATTGGCGACCACCTGCTCCCGGGTCATTTTCAGCTTGTACTCCATGTGGATGTCGCTGGTGGCCAGAAATACGTGGATGCGGGGGTGCTTGGCGCCCTTCACTGCGTTCCAGGCGGCGTCGATGTCCCCCTTGGTGGCACGGGCCAGGCTGGCCACGGTGCAGTTATTGACAGCCTGAGAGATGGCCTCTACGCTACGGAAATCTTCCGGTGAGGCGATGGCAAAGCCGGCCTCGATGATATCCACGCCAAGGGCGTCCAACTGCCGGGCCATGTCCAGCTTTTCGGACAGGTTCATGCTGCATCCGGGGGACTGTTCGCCGTCGCGGAGTGTTGTGTCGAAAATTTTGATTTTTTTCATGTGAAATACCTCCTTGATTGTGAAAGGTACAGATACACAGACAAAACAAAAAGACCTTCGTCTCTTTACTTTAAGAGACGAAAGTCTTAACTTCCGCGGTACCACTCTTGTTGACAGATCGCTCTGTCCACTCTCCTTATCGGTCCCGAAGGGGGGACGAATATGGCCTCATTGGTAACGGTGAGGAGACCCGTTCAAACCTACAATCCAAATAGACCTTCAGTCTGACTGCTCGAGGGCCAGTAGATCAGCGTCTGCATACCGCCTTGCACCGTCCGGCGGCTCTCTGAAATGCGCGCACTGACTTTTTCCCTGTCATCGCATTTGCCTGTGTCTGATTTTTGACAACGTCACTTTACATGATTTTTTTCTGATTGTCAACCCCCAATCTTCACGGAATATGGAGCGGGATGGAGGGCCCGACCGAGCAGGGGGAAAGACAGGGAGAAAACGTCCGTCCAATAGGGACAAAGGCATAAAAAACGAGGGGGAAAAGAGGTCACCGGCATCGACTGATTCTGACCCATCATAGAACAATCCCGATTTTGTTGCGGATTCTTGCGTTGACGTAAGCATTGTACTCCCCGCCTCTTGCGGGGGAGGGAAGTGCCAAACGAAATTGGAAGTTGAACAGAGAACGCCCCCGTCCAACGGACGGGGGCGTTCTTGTTATCAGGGATCAGGGCTTGCAGCGGCCGCAGGGGCTGTATCCCTGGGCCTCTAAAATGGTGCGGCTGCCGTCGTACTCCTGCCGGTATTCCGGCTTCATTTCGTTTACGCTGGGGCAGGAGGGGAGGTGGAATTTCTTTGTGTTGGTGTTCAGGATGTAGCCGACCTGCTCGCCCTCATCGGTGGTGCCGTCCAGGGCGCTGTCCCCGGTGGCGTAGTCGATGGTCACGCCGGGCTGAACGTTGTAGCAGTAGACGTTGAACAGGACTCCGTCGCCCTTGTCCTCTACGGACATGGCTTCCATCACCACGCCCCGGGCTACCAGCTCGTCCCCCGTAAACACCGGGGTGACCCGATAGAGTACGTGGTTGCCCGTTTCCTTGATGTAGTCGGCGGTGAGATTTTCGAAAGGCAGCATTCCGGTGACGTTCAGGTAGCGGGTGCCGGTGATCAGGTTTTGCTCGTTGGCATTTTCGCCCGTAAGCTGAAAGCCGATCAGGTGGCAGCGGTTATACAGATACTTTCCGTCTACAAAGTCGTACTTCGCGGTTTTCCAGCCCGATGGCTTTACCTGACCAATTGAACCCCGGGGTTCTGTGGGCATTAAGTCGGTGCTGATACAGGCGTAAGCTGTGCCGCAGCGGCCCAATTCGTCCAGCGGACTATATTCCTCGAAGGAGGCAGAGGTCAGATCCTCTTCTGTGAAGAAGGGGACGTTATTGTTCAGCTCCACATAGGCTTGGCCGGAATACTCGGGCAGGGAGGACAGGTCGATGGCCGCCTGCTGCTGGGGCGTCAGATTCTCGCAGCCGGACAGCGCCAGTATGACGGCGAGCAGAAAGGGGAGTATGGTACGCTTCAGGTTATGCACGGGTGTATACCTCCTGGGTGATTTTATCGTGGGAAGAGCCGGGGAAGTCCTCGGAGCAGGTCAGCGTCCAGCGGCTGAGGTCCAGATCGAAATGCAGATCGGCGGGATAGGTGCGGTTCCACCGGAAGAGGACCACCTGTTCGATGTTTTCTTCCGCAGGCCGGGGGGAGCGGTCCTCTAAAAAGCAAAAATCCCCAGGGGCGGCCTGAGCAAGAAAGTCTTCCTCCACGCGGACGGTATGTCCGTCCAGTTCTGCGCCGAACAGGGCGGCGGAATAGCGGTCCATCCAGAGGGTGCGATCTCCGGCCAGCGCCAGGATGCGCTGGCGCAGCAGGCGGTCGCGGCTCTGCCGCCGGTGGTTGAACATCAGGCCCATATTGTCATCTACGGCTGCCATCAGGATCATAAAACCATCTCCTTTTGACGTGATGCAGTCCAATATAAAACAAAAGCCCGCCGCAAACGGAATGTCGTTTGCGATGAGCCGTCAAATATGGTCTTTTTTATGTAAGGGTAAAAAAACGCCGGAGCAAAGCGAACTTTGCTCCGGCGTGGCACGCCCGAAGGGACTCGAACCCCCAACATTCAGAACCGGAATCTGACGCTCTATCCATTGAACTACGGACGCATTTTGAAAGCCTAATCATTATAACAGCCTTTCACGGAAAAGTAAAGGGGGTATTTACAGGTTTTTTTCCTCCGGAAGGGTACGCCACAGCAGCTGCTCCGGCGGCGGGGTCAGGCCGCAGGCAGCTCCCCGCCAGCCCTCCCCCTGATACAGACGGAACCAGAGCCCGTCTTGCGCCAACAGAGATTCGGTTCCGGCGGGAAGGGGGGGCGCAATGGCAGAGACGGGGAAGGTCAGACCTGTGCCCCGCTGCTTGACCAGAGCCTCTTTCAAGGACCAGAGCAAGGCAAAATCGTCCCAGTTGTCCCCGCGGCCACGCAGCCAGGCCCGTTCGTCAGGAGAGCAGCAGCGCTCTACCGTGATGGGACGGCGGGGAGCGACGATCTGGACATCTGCACCCACAGGGGCGCTGTCCAGGGCGCACAGAACCAGAGCGGCGCTGTGGGACAAATTGAAGTGGATCCCAGGGTAGTCCGGAAAGAAGGGCTTGCCCCGGCGGCCGGTTTCGACAGCGGGGAGGGGGAACAGCCCATACTGTTCCCGGATCGCCTGGGCCAGCAGCTGGCGGGCCTGGGGGCGGTCGGTCATGTGATCGGCGGCGTATACAACCATGGCGAGATCCTCCGTTCGGGGATAAAGGTGGATAAAACAGTTCCCGTCCTGAAGGACGGGAACTGTGGGCGGCGAAGGGTTATCGGCGGCCGCCCCGGTAGTGCTTGCCCCGGGCAGCGCCTGCATAGCCCCGGCTGGGACGGCGGCGGCGCCGGAACACAAATAGCCACACCAGTACTCCGGCGGCCAACATTCCGCCGGCGATGATCAGCTTGCCGCCCAGACTGTGCCAGAAGGCGAGAAACTGAGCCTTTTTGTACAGAAGCTCGGAGCGGGATACGTCGGTGTCTGCCACCAGATCCAGGGTGCCCAGCACCTGGTCGTCGTAGAGCAAAGTCATGGTGCCCAGCACTTGCCCGGCGGTGACAGGGGCCTCCACCGTGTCGGAAAATAGGGTGATCCGGCTCTCGATCTTCTCCTGATCTAGATCCCGGGGCATGGTACGCTCGATAGAGCCCACGGGTTTAACCATTACGTCCTCCCGTTCCCGGGACAGAGTGACCTTTACGCTGCCCACCGGGGCGTCCCCCTTGGTGATGGTGGTGCGTTTAAAGTTGGAAAAGCCCCACTTCAGAAGGCGCTTGCTCTCGGAAAACTGTTGGCGGTCGGTGATGTTGCCGTTGGCATCGGTGAGCATTTTTGCCCCCAGAACAACGGCGATCAGATACTCGTCTCCATCCTGGGCGGCGGAGGCCAGACAGTAGCCAGCCTCGTCGGTGGAGCCGGTTTTTACCCCGATCGCTTTGTCGTATAAGTACCCCCGGAAGCGCCACTGAGTGATCAGCCCGTTGGTGTTATAGAAGGTGCGGGGGCCGCTCATGTTGGTGGCCGCCGTCTCATACACCGAGGTATAGACGATCTGCCGGAACAGGTCGTATTTCATGGCGGCCCGGACAATGTGGGCCAGATCCAGAGCCGTGGTGTAGTGGTCGTCGTTGTGCAGACCGTGGGGATTGGCAAAGTGGGTGCCCTGACAGCCCAACTCCCCGGCCCTCCGGTTCATGTGGGCCACAAAATCCTCGATGGAGCCGTCCACAGCCTCGGCCAGGATGTTGGCCGCCTCGTTGGCGGAGGGCACCAGCAGACAGTACAGCAGGTCCTTCACCGACATGGTTTCTCCCGGCTTGATATTCTGAGTGGAGCCGTAGATGGACAGTCCCTGCTGGGAGTGCTCGCTGGCGGTGATCATGGTGTCGGCAGTCATCTGGCCGGACTCAATGGCCTCCATCACCAGCAGGGCGGTCATCACCTTGGTGATACTGGCGGGATAGGCTTTCTCCTTGCCCGCTTTGTCGTAGAGCACCTCGTCATAATTGCCGTCCAGCAGAATGACGTGCTGGGCCTGGATATCGGGGTCGTCCAAGGCGGCGGCGGGGACGGGAAGGAGGGTAAGGCACAGCAGCACCGCCATCAGGGCGGAGAAAAAACGATATTTTTTCATAGGAAAATCTCCATGGATGTGATATACTTATTTTGTATCGGCCGCGAAGCGCAGCCTTCTGGCCTATTATAGCAAACCCGCATCGCGTCTGCAAGATGGGAAGGGGAAAAGGATGAGCAAGTTGTCCAGGTATGAAAAGGTAGTGCTGGGCCTCGGGCTGGCATTTCTTCTGCTGGTCGGGGGTTACCGCCTGGGCGGCGGAGCGGGCGGACGGCCCTATCAAGTGTCCGTGACCCGGGCGGACCAGCCTGCGGCAGCGGCCTCTCTGCCTGCGGGGGACAGCAGCCGCCCGGACAGCTTGATGGATGGGGAACGCATCGACCTGAATACCGCGGGATATTACGACCTGATGCGCCTGCCCGGCATCGGAGAGAAGCGGGCCCGGTCCATCTTGGACTGGCGGGAGAAAAACGGCGGTTTTTCCGCGCCCGAGCAGCTGACTGAGATCAGTGGAATCGGGGAAAAGACCTTAGAGAAGCTGCTGCCCTATATTGAGGTAAGCGGCTGAGGGAGACAGAGGGAGGATGGGCATGGCAAAGATCCTGGTGGTAGACGACGAAAAAGTGTTGGTAAAGGGCGTCAAATTCAACCTGGAGAACGAGGGGTATCAGGTGGAAGTGGGCTACGACGGCCAGGAAGCCGTAGACCTGGCCCGGGAGGGCAGCTTTGACTTGATCATGCTGGACCTGATGATGCCCAAGATCGACGGGCTGCAGGCCTGTATGCGCATCCGGGAGTTTTCCAACGTGCCCATCATTATGCTCACCGCCAAGGGGGAGGACACGGATAAGATCATCGGCTTTGAGTGTGGAGCGGACGACTATATCACAAAGCCCTTCAATCTGCTGGAGCTGAAGGCACGGGTGCGGGCGCTGCTGCGGCGTTCCGGTTCGGCCGGGCAGAAGCAGGAGGCCGGACAGCTTACGGTGGGGCACATCCTGCTGGACCCCGCCCAGCGGGCGGCGTGGCGGGATGGCCAGCGGGTGGAGCTGACCGCCAAGGAATTTGACCTGATGGAGCTGCTCATGCGCAACCCGGGGCGGGTGTACAGCCGGGAAAATCTGCTGAATATAGTGTGGGGATACGAGTATATCGGGGACTACCGCACCGTGGATGTACACATCCGCCGCCTGCGGGAGAAGCTGGAGCTGGACTCCGCCAACCCAGAGTATATCCGCACCAAATGGGGTGTGGGCTACTATCTGGCCAACTGAGAAACGAAGTTTACTGGGGCATATGCCCCGTTGAAAGGAGAAATTTTTATGGCAGGAAATCGCATCGACCGGATCAACGAGGAGATCCAGCGGGAGCTGGCGGTGCTGATCCCCACGGTGAAGGACCCCCGGGTAACGGGAATGATCAGCGTGATGGCGGTGGACACCACCACCGACCTGCGCTACGCCAAGGTGTTTATAAGTATTCTGGACAAGAGTGACGAGCAGCAGGTGATGCGCGGCCTGAAGTCTGCTTCCGGCTGGCTGCGGCGGGAGCTGGGCCATCGCCTTCAGCTGCGGTATACGCCGGAGCTGTCCTTCGTCCTGGACGAGTCCATCGACAAGGGCGCTCACATTCTGGCCATGCTCCGGGATCCCAACGTGGTGAAGCCTGTCAATCCTGACAACCATTATCAGGAGGAGCAGGAATGAGCCGGTTGACCTTTGAAGAGACTGCAAAATGTCTGCTGGAGCGGGACCGCTTCTTGATTCTGACCCATGTGCGCCCGGATGGGGACACGGTAGGCTGTGCGGCCGGACTGTGCATCGCCCTGCGGGAGCAGGGAAAGGATGCGTGGGTGCTGCCCAACCCCGAGCTGACGGAGATCTACCGCCCCTATGTGGAGGGGCTGCTGGCCCCGGAGGGCTATGCCCCGGAGACCGTGGTGGCGGTGGATATGGCGGCCCGGGGCCTGTTCCCGGAAAACGCCCTGGTCTGGCTGGAGCGGGGAATAGACCTGACCATCGACCACCACCCCTCCCAGGAGTTTTACGCCAAGGATACCTGTCTGTATGACAAGAAGGCCGCCTGCGGGGAGATCATTTACGACATCATCCGCCAGTGGGGGCCTGTGTCTCAGGCTGCGGCGCTGCCCCTGTATGTGGCAGTGGCCACCGACTGCGGCTGCTTTGTGTACAGCAACACCAAGGCGGAGACCCACCGCGCCGCTGCCGCCCTTATGGATACGGGCATCGACGTATACCCCGTGAATCGGCGGCACTTCCGCACAAAGTCCTTCAAGCGGCTGAAGCTGGAGAGTATGCTGGTGGCGGGGATGAAGCTCTATGACGGGGGACAGACCGCGGTGGTCTCCCTCACCTTGGATATGCTGGCTCAGGTCGGCGCAAAGGAGGAGGACATCGACGATATCTCCGCGTTTGTGGGGCAGGTAGAGGGAGTGCGTACCGGTGTGACCCTGCGGGAGCTGCGTCCCGGTGTATGTAAAATTTCCCTGCGCACCGATCCTGACGATTTGAGCGCCAGCGCGGTCTGCGCCTGTTTTGGGGGCGGCGGACACGCCGCCGCTGCCGGGGCCACAGTGGAGGACACGGTGGAGAATACCCACGGCAGAGTGCTGGAGGCCATCCGCCAAGTGCGGCAGGGGAAGTAAGGAGCGCTATGGCAAACGGTATTATTATTATTGACAAGCCCCAAGGATGGACCAGCATGGATGTATGCGCCAAGCTGCGGGGAATGTTTCAGGAGCGCCGGGTGGGCCACGCCGGGACGCTGGACCCTATGGCCACGGGGATCCTGCCCGTTTTTCTGGGCCGGGCCACCCGGGCGGTGGAGTTCACCGAGGGCTATGACAAGGAGTATGTGGCCAGTCTGCGGCTGGGCGTGGTGACCAATACCCAGGACACCACCGGCGAGATCCTGGAGGAGCGCCCTGTCCGGGCGGGCCGACAGGAGCTGGAGGCCGTTCTGGAACAGTTTCGGGGGGACATCCTTCAGGTACCCCCCATGTACTCCGCCATCAAGGTAAACGGGAAGAAGCTGTATGAACTGGCCCGGAAGGGCCGGGAAGTGGAGCGCAAGCCCCGGCAGGTGACCATCTCCTCCCTGGAGCTGCTGGGACAGGAGGAAAACGGGGACTGGAAACTGCGGGTGGAGTGTTCCAAGGGCACCTATATCCGTACCCTTTGCCACGACATTGGACAGGCTCTGGGCTGCGGCGGCACTATGTCTGCCCTGCGGCGCACCCGGGTGGGGCCCTTTGTGGAGGGCGTCTCCCTGGAGCAGGTGCAGCAGGAGGCGGACCAGGGGCGGGCCCAGGCCATGCTGACCGGAGTGGAAGGCTGTTTTGCCCATCTGCCCATAGCGGAAGCGGCTGCGCGGGAGCGGGACAAGTTTATTCTCAATGGCGCCGCCTATCCGTGCCGGCTTGCTCCGGGCCGCTACCGCGTGCGGGGACCGGAGGGGGAGTTCCTGATGGTCGGTGAGGTGAAGGACGGAAAGATGACTACGGTAAAGAGCTTCTTCGAGGTGGACAGGAGCTGAACCGTTCTGTCAGGAACAAATGATACTCACAGAAAAGGAGGGTGAACCATGAAGGAACGCAGCAAAAAAAAGCTGTCCGACAAGGTGCCCTTCTTTTTTTCATTGCAGCTGAAATACGCCATGAGCTACCTGGCCATTCTGGCGGTGGTGCTGATGCTGCTGAACACTTACCCGGTGCTGGCCTCTCAGGAGCTGCAGTTTACCTCGAAGCGGGACGCGCTGAAAAATCAGACTGCGGTCATGGCCTCCGCCCTGATGGAACTGGAGGTCCCTGCCGCCGACCAGGTGGCCCGGGTGATGACGAAGCTGGACAATCGGGACCTGGATCGGATCCTGGTGACGGACTCGTCGGGGCTGGTACTGTACGACAGTCTGGAGCAGGTGGAAGATGGGGAAGAGAGACCCTGCCGCTATGCCCTGCTGCAGGAGGTGGTGTCCGCCCTGCGGGGGAACGATGTGTTCTGGACCAGCTTTGAGAACGGGCGGTTCGTCTCCGTAGCCTCCGCACCCATCATTTACCGCGGCGTGACCACCGGAGCGATCTGCGTCTACGAGGTCGATGCGGCCCAAGGCGCCCTTTTGGTCAGCTTGCAGCAGAATCTGCGGACGATTTCCATTATCATCGCCCTGACTGCTCTGCTGCTGTCCGCCCTGTTTTCACGGGTCATGACCGGGCGGATCAGCGCCCTGCTGAAGGCAATCCGCATTGTGGGCGAGGGGGAGTATGGCCACCGGCTGAACCCTGCGGGCCGGGATGAACTGGCCCATCTGGCGGAAGAGTTCAACCAGCTGACCGACCGGCTGCAGACCACGGAAGAGGTCCGCCGCCGCTTTGTGGCCGATGCCTCCCATGAGTTGAAGACTCCGCTGGCGGCCATCCGCTTGCTGACGGACTCCATCGAGCAGAACCCCCAAATGGATCAGGACACGGTGCGGGACTTTGTGGGGGACATCGGGGAGGAGGCACAGCGTCTGACCCGAATCACGGAGCATTTGCTCCTGCTTACCCGGCTGGACAGTCAGCGGGAAGTGGAGGCACACCCGGTGGAGGTAAACCAGGTGATTCAGCGGGCCGTGTCCATGCTGACACCGGTGGCGGACAGCGCAGGAGTTACCTTGAAGACCGACCTGCGCCCTGGTATTGTAATTTTGTGTACAGAGGACGAGTACTATCAGGTCTGCTTCAACCTGATCGAAAATGCCATCAAGTATAACCGGCCGGAGGGGCAGGTGGTGATCTCCACCGTGCGGGACTCCGACCAGATGGTGATGGAGGTGGCGGATACCGGACTGGGGATCCCGGAAGAGGATATGCCCAAGGTGTTCAACCGCTTTTACCGGGTGGATAAGGCCCGGTCTCGGGCGGCGGGGGGCACCGGATTGGGGCTGTCCATCGTGCGGGACACCGTGCGCCGCCACGGGGGCTGGGTGTCGGTCCGCCGCCGCCACCCGGAGGGCAGCGTGTTTGCTGTGGGTTTTCCCCTGTATGAAGCACCGGAGAAGGGGGCGGACGAGTTATGAAACGGAAGCTTTTCGTGGGGTTGCTGGTGTTTGCGCTGCTGATGGCGCTGCCCGGCTGTGGCCGCAAGGAACAGGAGCCGGAGGGCGGCATCCAGCTGTACTTTTTAAAGGACAGCGGGGAGAGTACAGGCAGCTTTGTCCCGGGGGCGGCCCTGGGCACCCAGAGCTTTGATGCCGCTGCCTGCACACAGTCCCACAGGGAGGGCAGCTGTCCCAACCCGGGCTGCCTGCTGGCGGCCCTGCTGGCCGGACCGGAGAGCGCGGGACTTCGGACCCCGTTTCCCCGAAATACCAGCATGAAGAGCTGGAACTGGGACGAGGAGGAGCCCGGTCACCTGCGGGTGGTCATGTCTGAGCATTACAGCGGACTGACTGACATTGCCCTTACGCTGGCGGACTACTGTATCGTGCTGACCCTCAGCCAACTGGACAGTGTGGAGACGGTGGAGATCCAGACCTCGGGCTACTCCGCCAACTACCGCAGCCATCAGGTGATGGCCGCGGCAGAGGCCCTGCTGGACAGTGGATTGGCCGACCTGGCCCAGTCCGCCTCTTGACAGGGAGAAACGGACTATGCTATCATGAGTGCTGTTCATCGTAGGGTGTATCAGCTTGCACTGGATAAGATGGCGGATACCCGCTGTCTTATCCTTTTCTTTCTATACCATCGCTTGACAAGGGCAGACACGGTTTTGACGGGCAGAAATGGGCCCATACAGCGTCAAGTCCCTTGACAATACGACAAGTATTTTCTGCGGGCCTTTCCTTGTCTGGACGCATTTCTGC
>Ga0129311_1001287_pt1 | contig 18103 bp, 15 predicted proteins | sample Go1ome_FD_94435 | JGI IMG/M metagenome (GOLD analysis project Ga0129311, IMG submission 94435) | Western lowland gorrila individual fecal microbial communities from Wisconsin, USA - Go1022B metagenome | ecosystem: Host-associated > Mammals > Digestive system > Large intestine > Fecal | place... | reverse complement strand
CCCAAAATCCCCGTTCAGGCAAGTAAAAGGGAGGTCAGCCTGATGGGGGTTGGCATTAACAGAGTTTTCCGTTCCTTGCTACCACACTTCCTGCCTTGAGGACGTATGGTTTACTGCATTGATCTAGGATTGCCTGCTCTGGCGTTGGTGCATTAAGCACTACAAGATCCGCCTTACAGCCCTCATCAACACCATAGTTCTCCATAAGACAATTTCTGGCTGCATTGTAGCTTATCATATCAAACACCTGTCTCAGCTCCTTTGAGCTTCCCATCTGATGTACCTTTGCAGTGAGAAGAGCCTCCTCAAGCAAATCACAGTTACCATACGGACGCAAAACCTCTCTTACATCATCTGAGGCAACAGCAACATTGACTCCTGCATTGACAAGCTCCTTTACCCTTGTAGGTCCTCTTCTGTTCATGTTCATGAGATAAAGATTACAGGAAGTGAGAGTTGTGATATTTACATCTGCCAATGCTGCCCTCTTTATCAGCTCTGCTGCCTCATCATCACCGAAGAAATGTGATGCAAGTGCTGTTACATGTCCAAGTGTAACCTTTCCCTGCATATTGGTCTCTATAGTCTTATCAAGAATGTAAGAGAAACAGTCAAGAACAGGAACATCTGACTCATCACAGTGCATATCTATAGGAAGTCCATATTCCTTTGACTTTGCAAATACACTGTCTATTATCTGCCTTCCATCAGGGTGCTTATGAGGATAAGCCGCAATGAAATCAACCTTTCCATCCTTGGCAGCCTTCTCCCACTCTGGAGCGACCTCATTTTCAAATACAGCGTCAGGCTCCGGATGTGTAAACGTAGTAAGTATAAATACATCACAGAGCTCTTTATATTTATCCTTCAGATATAAAATAGAATCTAAGGATATGCCTTTCCAAGGCTTTAAATATGTAACATTTGTCTTTAACGCTGTCGTTCCGTTTATTATACAGTTATCTATTGTTTTTGCAGAACGCCTTGTTATATCATCAAACATCTCCTGCCTTGTCTTATAATATGAATCATAAAATATAGACAAGAACTGTTTTGCACCACCTATAAGAGAAGGGACCTTCAGATTATAATCAAAGGTATAATTTAAGTCGATATGCATGTGGGAATCCACAAATCCCGGTGAAATCATACAACCTGTTGCATCTATCACACGATTGCCCTCTGCCTCATCAATTGTCTTTGAAACAGAAGAAATTATACCATCCTTTATACCCATATCCATGCCACACAAAAGCTTGCCTTTTCCCTGATATAAATTCGCATTTTTAAATATAATATCGTATTTCATAGCTACTCCTTTCTGCAAACACGCTATATGACTGCACCATTTTCTGCCACAATTTTTCCTGCCTTAATTACATACAGTGAGGCTGATTTAGACAGAACTGCCTCCGTCATATCAGGTGCATCAATCACCACAATATCAGCCTTAGAACCCGGCGCAGTTCCGTAATCATCAAAGCCAAGGCTAAGTGCAGGCTGTGTTGTAATCATCTCGTACACCATAGCAAAATCCGCATTATTAGCAAACTTATGTATATTAGCTGTCACCTGTGCCTCCTCCAAAGGATTGGCATTTCCAAATGGGCACTCACCATCCTTACATCCGTCATGTCCTATAGAAACGCCAACACCTGAGTCAAGAAGCTCTCTTACCTTTGTAGGTCCACGTCGCTTAAAGCATGAGCTATACATATCAGAGCTTGTTGTTGTAGTCACATAAACCTGTGCCCTGGCACATCTTACAATCGCTTCAACAGCCACATCCTTATCCATTCCCAATGCATCCAAGGCTGTGACATGATCACACGTTACACGCCTCTGATAATGGGTCTGCATAGTCTTTTCTGTAATATACACAAAGGCATTTACATCCGGTAAATCATGCTTATCACAATGTATCTCTATAGGGAGGTCATATTCCTCTGCCTTCGCAAATATAAGGTCTGCCTCCTGTTTATAATTATCTGGTGTCACCACTCCACCCACATAATCTATAACTCCAGTCGCAGCAGCTCTCTGCCATGCATTTTCAGGCAGCTCAACATACGGAACAACCAGCTTAATATCTGCACACTCCTTATATTCCTCCTTTAGCTCAGCCATCGCATCAAGCACACGGACATCCGGCTTTCGGTCTATAAATATAGTTGCTCTTATAGTTGTAACACCATTTGATATATATTTATCAATAAGTGCCTCTGCTTTTTCCTTGTACTCGGAAATGCTGTCATACTCTATCATATCCATATGTATATGCGGTTCTATGAATGCAGGACTTATAAGCTTGCCTCTCGCATCTATCTCTGTACCGGCGGATGCGTTTATGCTCTTGTCAACCATAACAACTCTGCCATCCTTAATAGCCATATCCATACCCTTAAGCAAAACAAGACCGCCACCATATACATTTCCGTTTCTTATAATGATGTCATACATTGCCATATTCTCACGTCCTTTCCTACACAGGTCTATATCCTACTTCATAAAGCTTCTGTCAATCACGCCATCCCTTGCAATCACATTGCCATCCTTTATTACAAAAAGTCTCTTAGCCTTATTGATAATTGCAAGCTCCGGTGTGTCAGCATCAAGTATATTTAAGTCTGCCTTACAGCCCTCACCAAGACCATAATCCTTTGCCACAGCATTTTTTGCTGCATTATATGTGATAAATTCCATAGTCCTGTGAAGCCATTCAGATGTTCCAAATTTATGTACCTGCGCTGTTGTAAGTGCCTCCTCCAACAAATCACAGTTACCGAATGGTCTGAAAGTGTCTCTTATATTGTCAGATGCAACTGCGACATTGACACCAGCCTCCACAAGCTGACGAACTCTCGTAGGTCCTCTTCTTGTAGCATTCATAAGATACATGTTGCATGCTGTAAGACTGGTGACATTCATCTTAGCCTCTGCTGCCTCTCTTATAGCCTCTGCCGCCATCTCCTCAGGCATCTTATTAGCATTTAAACCTGTAACATGTCCACAAGTTACAAGTCCCTCCATATGACACTCCTTTGTCTTTTTTATGATGTACCGGAAACAGTCAAGGTTGATACAGTCTGACTCATCACAGTGTAAATCGACAGGAAGATTGAACTCTCTTGCAATGTTAAAGCAGTCGTCTGTACATGCCGCATGGTCAGGTGTAAGATGCGGATATCCAGCTATGTAGTCAGTCTTACCATCCGCTGTGGCACGAAGAAGTTCCTCACGAAATTCATCCGGAAAGCTCACTCCGTTTAGCACCTCACAATATCCCTTATATTTCTTTTTCAAATCCATCATTGCATCAAGTGCTATAGTTTTCCAATTCGGTGTAAACAAAAGATTCGTCTTAATAAGTGTAGTTCCATGTGCGATACACATCTCAACAACACGGCTTGAATGTTCCATAATCTCGTCATATATCTGCTCATCAGTCCAGTCAAAATACTTGATATCCTGTCTGTCTGAATTGTTGCAGGCTGCAATAAGACTTACTGTATCGTCATCATCCATTGTAAATGCCTTATCAATATGCATATGTGTATCCATAAATGTTGGAACAATCAATTTGCCAGAGGCATCTATAACCTTTTCGGCAAGCCCGGTATCTATATTATCTGCCACCTTGACAATGATTCCATCCTTTATTGCAATGTCCTTACCTATATCAACAGGAGCATCCTTATAAAAAAGATTTCCGCCCGTAATCAACAAATCATACATACAAAAATCCCTCCTCTACACTAAATTTCCATCTTTTGCTACAACTTTTCCCAACTTAATTACATAGCTCTTTTTGACCTGAGACAATATAGCCTCGTTCATATCAGGAGCATCAAGAACTACTACATCTGCATTACATCCTGGTAAAATTCCATAATCAGGAAGGTTTAAGTTGGCTGCCGGGAAAATGGTAATCATCTGCGCTATCTTATTTAATCCGTTTTTAGTACCGAACTTGTGCAGCTGTGCAGTTAAAAGACCTTCCTCCAACAAATCAGCATTTCCAAATGGTCTGAACGGATCTCTTATGTTATCGGAGGCAATTGATACATTAATACCACAATCAAGCAATTGCCTAACCCTTGTAGGTCCTCTTCTTCCTATATCCATAAGGTACATATTACATGAGGTCATTGTAGTTATATTCACACATGCCTTTGCTGCTCTTGCTATCGCATCTGCCGCATACGCCTCATCAATATCCTTTGAACCAAGTCCAGTTACATGACTGCATGTAACTCTTCCCTGCATCTGGTTGGCGTAGGTCTGGTCAATCATATATAAAAAGCACGACAGGTTATCGCTGTCTGATTCATCACAATGCAAATCAACAGGAAGGTCATATTTCTTAGCAAGCTCAAATGCCTTGTCAACCTCCTTCTTAAATGCAAGTGTGTAATCAAGGTTACCTGTTGCCTCGTTGTATTCCATGTTAGGATATCCGCCAACACAGTCAATAGAACCCTTTCTTGCATATTCCTTCCACTCGTCAAGGAAATCATCATATGCAGGAACAACAGTTTTAATTGTTATGTAATCCTTGTATTTCTCCTTAAGAATATCCATCGCATCTAATGCTGCAAAACCTATATCAGGAGTTATAAGCACATGAGTCTTTATCGCTGTTGTACCATTAGCAATACACATCTTTATAATCTCTGAGGAACGCTCTACAATATCATCTACTATTGCCTGCCTGTCCCAGCCCATATATGACTCGTGTGTTTTATGATCTGCCCTTATACAAGCCTGCAATAAATCTGTTGTGTCATCCTCGTCTGCAGTAAGTGCCTTATCTATATGCATGTGAGCATCTACAAATGCAGGCGATATAGTACAATTTTTAGCATCTATAACCGTCTCTGCCTCGTCAGGAGAAAGCCCCTGCTTCAAATCCACTATCTTTCCATCCTTAATACCCATATCAAGGATTCTGTTTAAAGGATAGACATTGCCATCCTTAATCAGCAAATCATACTTCATCTTTCTACCTCCTTATATTTCCTCCCCATCCCGATATCTGTGTACTATATTTCTGTCATCACCGCGATAAATCATTCGCTCGATTCTTTCCTTTGTACTAACAGAATTAATGGACTGCCAGAAGGAATCCTCCAGCACCAATGCATCGAACTGATAGCCTTTCTCAAAGCTTCCTCTCATTCCAAAGAAGCTTCCGCCACTCTTAGTCGCAAGGTAAAATGCTTCGCTTCCGGTAACAGGCTTAAGCCCTTCTGTGACGTAATATATCTTGGATGCCTCTATTGCATTTCTCATTATGTCAAACATATTTAAGGTATGTCCGGCAGATATATCACTTCCAAGCCCTACCCTTATACCACAGTCAAGATATCTCCTAAGTCTCATCACACCACTTGCAAGATTAAAATTAGAATGTGGGCAATGAGCTACATATACCTGATTATCCATAAGGAGCTCTATCTCATGCTCCGTGGTATGAATACAATGTGCCATAACCGTTTTCACATCCTCACCAAAAACATGGTTTTTATTATATGTGTCTGCGTATGTCTCGCAATCCGGATGCCGCTCCAGAACCCACTTTACCTCGGTTCTGTTTTCGTCAAGATGACTGTGAAATCCCATATTATACTCTCTTGCAGCCTTTCCTATCCTGAGCATAAGCTCGTCACTTGCATCTAATGACCAGCCTGTGACAAACATATATTTAACCTTGTCATTATCTGCATATCGCTTCGCAAGCAAGATAGCATTCTTCATTGACTCCTCTGTTGTCTCGTAAGCCTCCCTGTCAAACAACGGCATATCATCCTGACTTTTTCCTGCATAGACATATAAGCCGGACTTTTCTGCCTCATCGAACAGAGTAACTATATTGTCATATTCCATAGTCGGAAACATAACTGCATGAAGCAAACCATATTTCTTTAGCTCATCCATGACAAGCCTGCATGTTTTTCTCGCAAAATCTGGATTTAAGCTTAACTCCTCCGCCGGTCCGCAATATAATCTGCACCACGGAAGAAGCTCCTTGTCATAGCCATTTCCAATAAGAGGATACTGAAAAGGATGCATATGCAAATCCGTGAATGCCGGAATAATAAGCTTTCCTGTGTAATCTATAACCTCATATTCCTCACGTATTTTCTCAAGCTGCCCCTCGGAAATGCCATCCATCACATCTGTTATCCTGCCATTTTCGTCAAGCTTTATATATCCGTCCTCGACTATGTCAAAGCTGTCCTTATCAGTTGTATATACAAATGTACCTTTAATTAATTTTTTTCTACCCAAATCATTGTTATTATCTCCTCATCGCATATTTCATAAATGCTACTTAAAATCAGGTTTTGCAAGCTCTGCTCCATCACAAAATCTAATCTTTATCTGCCTGTCATCACCATTGTATATAAACCTCTCTATACGCTCGGTAATGCTTGCATTTCTCATATCTGGAAAAGCATCATCGTCTACAACAAGTGCATCAAAGGTATATCCAGGTTCGAAGCTTCCAACCTTTCCAAAGAAGCTTCCACCGCCCTTAGTCGCAAGGTAAAATGCCTCACTTATTGTAACCGGCTTTTTTCCTTCCTTTACAAAATAATACTTTGATGCCTCTATGGTAGTTCTCATAATGTCCATCATATTCATAGTGTGACCGCCTGATATATCACTTCCCAGACCAACCTTTATACCTTCGTCGAGATAACGTCTTAGCGGCATAATACCACTTGCCAAATCAAAATTAGAGTGTACACAGTGAGCCACATAAATATCAGAATCCCTTAAAAGCTGTATCTCATCCTCAGTTGTATGTATGCAATGTGCCATTATGGTTTTTATTCCATTTCCGAACATATCGCTCTTCACATATACATCTGAATAATTTCTGCTGTCAGGGAAGCGTTCCTTAACCATCTTTACTTCAGTGCGGTTTTCATCTAAATGTGACTGCACAGGGAGCTTATACTTTCTTGCTGTCTCACCAACCCACCTCATAAGCTCCGGCGTACATCCGGGAGCAAACGAAGGAGTTAAAATGTAATGCACAAGCTTACTTTTGCCTTCCCATTTTTCATAAAGACGCATGGCAGCTTCCTTGGATTCCTCCGTCGTCTCCGTCTCATGCCTGTCCTTTTTATAATCCGTATGATTCTTTCCAAGATAACAGGAAAGTCCTGACTTAATCATCATGTCAAACAACACATCCGTTGATTCATAGTCAAGCGGGCCAAACTGCACTGACCTTGTTATTCCATATTTCCACAGGTCTGTGATAAATGCTGACCATATCTTAACCGTATCCTCTCTTGTCTTAAAATACTCTATACAAGGTGTTGCGTAGGTCTCTATCCACGGCATAAGCTCCATATCATATCCAAGTCCTATATTAGGATACTGGTTTGGATGCATATGCAAATCCGTAAATCCCGGTATTATCAGACACTCACCATAATCTTTGACCTTTATATCTGTGTATTCTATTGGAAGTTCGGCATATACATCCTCTATGATTCCATCTGAGTCTACAACAATATAACCATGCTCATAGATTTGGAATGTGTCTTTATCTTTGGTAAACACGATGTTACCTCTGTAAATATTCATGACACATACTTCCTCTCAAATACATATTATTTTGGGTAATTTATGTTCCTAGAAATTCATAAGCACGATAGCCACTGCACCAAGTGTAAGGCAGACAGCTGTAAGCTTACTCATTTTTTCTTTCAAAAAGATAATTCCATAAACCATAGTCAGCAACAGTGTTGAAAGCTGTGTTACGGGATAAAGAACTATGGCAGGAAGCTTTGACGCATTATACAGGTTACATAGATTTGCACCACCCTGTGTAAGTGCCACCACTATAGCAGGAAGTAAAAATGTCTTTGCATGAAAAACATATTTTTCTCTGCCAGCTTCCTTTTTCTTAAATACCATTGCACATATAAAAGCTATCACTATCGCTACACTGTAACTTACAATCGCATACTCCCTCTGCTCAAGTCCGGGGAGCTTTGTCTGGTGAACCTTAGCCAGATAATTGCTAAGACCGGTAAATATAACACTTCCTATGCAAAGAAGCCACCACACTCTGCTATATTTCTTACCGCTCTCGTCCTTATTATAATTACTGAGAATAATAACAATAATTATAAGAACAATTCCAATCAACTGACAAATTGTTGCCTTTTCACCAAGGAAAATCATGGCAAGCACCGGAGGTACCACTACATACATTGAGAATATTAATATTGTGAGCGAAAGCGGTCCCTTGGATAACGCTCCAAGGAGACACAAACTTCCAAGTAATGTAATAACTCCGGCAACCATGCCATATGTTATCGTAGTTGTGGAAAACTGGAATCCATCCGTCAAAAGCTCAAATACCGCAAATGCTGCTATTGCCATTGCCATCCACAACATCTGAAAGCAATTCATAGGAAAGATTCTGTTTTCCAAGGTGGCTGAAAATTTATTCTGATAAATATTTGCCACAAAGTAGCAAAGCACACACAGAACTAAAACTAACGCACTCAAACAACTACCTCCTCTAATGTCTAATTGTCTGTACCGACAACACCATCAACAAAGAAATCCATACCATCAACTTCTTCTACGCTTGGAATATAGCCTTCCTCGTAAGCTATTGTTCCATCCTGCTTATAGATAGGTCCCTCAAAAGGTGAGAGATTACCTGATGCCATCTCGTCATATACCTCATTTACCTTTGCCTTAACATCATCAGGAACTACTGAACCCATGTCTGTTACAGAAACCATTTCCTCAGCGATACCTCCACGAATCTCACCGCTTGTGAACTTACCATCTATAGCATCCTGGAATACCTGCTCATGTCTTACGAAGATATCCTCCTCACCGATAAGGAATGTATTAGGAGCAAGTTCTGAAGTATCAACATGGTAACCTATTGTGTAGATTCCTGCTGCTTCACACATCTCTACGATTGTCTTTGTGTAATCCTGAAACTGTGCGATAACATCTATATTCTGTGAAGCCATACCATTAACTGCATTTGTCTGTAATCCAACATCTGACCAAGAACCTGTAAATACTGCATGAACTGTTACATCCGGATTAACTGACTGAGCACCAAGTGTAAATGCATTCATAGATGAGATGACTGTTGGAATCTGGAATGAACCGATATATCCAACCTGATTTGTCTTAGTCATAAGACCGGCACAGACACCGTTGATATAAGCTGCATCCCATGCATTCTGTGTAAATACGCAGATATTATCCATATCCTCACCTGTTGAGTTTGTTACATAGAAAGCAACCTCCGGATGCTCTGCCGCAACTAACTCTGCATACTCTCTATGACCATAAGATGTTGCATATATTATCTTACAGCCCTGTGCGATAAGCTGCTCCATTACAGCCTGTGATGAACTGTCCTCAGGTACGCTTTCCTTGATTAAAACCTCTACGCCAAGGTCCTCGCCCATCTGTACACAACAGTTGTAAAGTCCCTGATTGTAACCATAATCATCTCTGGTACCTACCAGAATGACACCTATCTTAGTCGCTCCATATCCCGGTGCACTTGTATCACCTGCAGCATCTGATGCGGAAGCACTACCAGATGATGTCGTTGTACCTGTAGTGCTATCGCTCTTACTGTCTCCACAACCTGCGAGTGTCGCCATGCACATCACGCCCATAAGACATGCTGCAATAAATTTTTTCAACTTCTTCATAATCATTACCTCTCTTTCATTAAAATGTGGGGTTATATATTAACAGCCTAGGCTGATAATATCGTCAGTTCATAATCTCCAGTGGTCTTCCAATCTTCTTAAGCTCCTCCGGCATAGTCGGATTCTTGTTAAGTGATATGAATGCCAAAGCTATGATAGTAACAACATAAGGAGCCATAGTTACTATATTTGTAGGTATTGGCACAACAAGGAGCTGGAACAATATCTGAAGTGCCTGTGCTGCTCCGAACATATAAGCTGCAAAATATGCTCTAAGAGGCTTCCACGAACAGAGGATTACAAGTGCTGAAGCAATGAAGCCTCGTCCACCGGACATCTCTGCTGTCCAAGTCATTGTATATGCACAGGATAGCTGGCAACCACCGATGGCTGCGAGCATACCTGCCATCATAACTGCGCCGTATTTCAAATGCTTTACATTATAACCATAGGCTACTGCAACCTGATGAACCTCACCTGCTGACCTTAAAGCTACTCCAAGCTTAGTCTTGAATAATACAAAATGTGCTATAACAGGAAGCAGATATGTAAAGTATGTAAGTATATCCTGATTGAATAATGCATCACCTATTACAGGAATTGCCGATAAACCAGGAATTGCTATTCTTGAAAATCCCTTTATTGAAGCACTTACCATAGGTGCTCCAAAATAAGTTGTGATTGATGTAGCAAAATAGTTAAGTGCAAGTGCAAGTGAGAACATATTTGCACCAAATCTTATATTGAAATGGACCTGCAAAAATCCAATTATTGCACCGGCAACCATTGAAACCAATATTGCAAGTGGAAGATTTCCTGTGTAATAACAGGTTGTGAAGCCCATACAACATCCCATCAGCATGGCACCCTCAACACTAAGGCTTATGTGTCCTGCTCTCTGACCTATCAGGTCTCCTATAAGTGCATATATAATCGGGGTTCCTGAACGTATCGTATTTAATAAGAAATTTGATAATAAGTCCATTATGATTTCCTCCTTTTTCCAAGTGCAAATATAGTCAACAGGATAATTGACATAAATATCGTTGATGCTGCGGCTCTAAGTCCGGTTGAAAGCTCAAGTGTTGTACCACTCGCACTGAGTGCTGCAAGCATAAGGCTTGAAGGAATAGCAAGAAGTGGATTGTCTCCAACAATACCTGTTGCAAGGAAGCCCATGAAACCAAGTCCACTTGCTGTCGCCTCACGCATCTGGAACTCAACGCTGCTCATTACAAAGCCACCTGCGAGACCACTTAAACCAGCTGCAATCAGAAATGATATAATCTGTATCTTCTTAACGTTATATCCAGCGAACTGTGCAGCTCTCTCATTTCCACCAATCGCCTGCATCTTAAATCCAATCTCTGTCTTGTTGAAGAAGAACCATACGAGAATTGCAAGTGCAATCGCTATAAATATAGTAAAGTTTGCTCTTGAACCGGCGAATGACGGCATTCTCAACTGTTCCGGTATTCTCGCTGACATCGGATAATTGTTACCATTTGCATCCTTGATAGGACCAAATACAAGATAAGCAACCAGCCTTGTCATAATGTAATTCATAAGAAGTGTTGTAAGCGTCTCATTCATATTAAGCTTCATCTTACAAAACAGAGGAATTGCTCCCCAGAGTGCTCCGCCAAGAGCTGCCATAAGCATCATAAACGGAATACCGAGATATGATGGCCAGTCTGTACAAACATAAACACCGGTTATATTTGCGACAAGTGCTCCAGCTATAAGCTGACCTTCACCACCACAGTTACAAAGACCAACCTTGGCAGGAATAAGTGCTGCCATTCCGGCAATAAGAATAGGTGTCATCTTAACCCATATCTCACCGACATTGTATTTACTTGTTGTAAAACCTGTTACCAGTGCCTTATATACATCCAGCGGATTCTGTTTCTGTGTCACCAGAAATATTGAGAATATTCCAAATGAAACAACAACTCCTATAAGGAACCGAAGCAAAAAACTGCGTACTTTCGTTAATCTTTCATCCATTATTCCTTCGCTCCCTTCAACATAATCTCACCAATCTTCTGTGCATCAAATTCTTCCGGCTTGTACGGTCCGTTTATGCAGTTCTCTGAGAGAACCACCAGACGATCAGACATGGTAAACAGCTCATTTAAATCCTCTGAGATAAATACTATAGCTGTACCTTCCTTCTTAAGCCTGTTCAGTGTATCGTGGACAGCTCCCACTGTCGCTATATCAAGTCCACGGCTCGGATAACTTGCTATAAGCAGGCTTGGATGAGCAATAACTGCTCTCGCAAATGCCATTCTCTGTATGTTACCTCCTGACAGCTTCTCAGCTCTTCTGTCAGGTGCAGGAACATTTAGATCCTTGATATCCTCGCACTCATCAAACTGTTTTCTTACATCATGCCAGTCAATATTCAGACCCTTCTTCTTATAGTTAAAGCCCGATATCGCCATGTGCTGTAATACCGTATAATCCGGAACTAAGTTATCTCGGATAGGATCCTCAGACAATATCCTTATTCCTCTCTTTAAATGCTCATTTATATTCTTGTTAGCTATATCCTCGCCATTTAAAGTAAGAGTTCCACTGCTCACCTCTCTGATACCGTACAGAGCCTCTGTCAGCTCTCTCTGTCCATTTCCGGAAATACCGGCAACACCAAGTATCATTCCCGGTGAAACCTCAAGGTTTGAATTATAGATAATCATTCGTCCGTAATCATCCTTAATTGTCATATTCTTTCCGACAATCACAGGCTCTTTAAATTCTTCTGTTGATGCCTTACCTGTAAATGCACCCTGAATCTTCATCAGGTCATTTCCGGTTGCACTGTCCTCGCCCTTTCCTATCATCTCTGCAACGATGTCATCCTCAACCAAACCATCTTCCTTATAGAAGGTATGTGTTAAAATTCCCTTTCTAAGGATGTGAACTACATCTGCAACCTCAACAATCTCGTGTATCTTATGTGTAATAAGAAGTATTGCAAATCCATTATCACGGAACACCTTGAGAAGCTCTAAGAAAGAAGCAATCTCATTAGGTGCAAGCACGCTGGTAGGCTCATCGAATATAAGAATTCTACAGTTATCATTCATAAGAACCTTTAAAATCTCTATGTGCTGTCTCTGTCCTAAATCCATACGCCATACATACTCATCAACATTCATTGACAGTCCGTACTTCTCAGACAGAGCAATCATTTTACTTCTCAATGTTTTCTTATCAAAATAAAATCCTGTTCCTTCAGTCGATAGGAATACATTTTCAAGTGCTGTAAATGCAGGTATCAGACGAAAATCCTGAAACACCATACCAAATCCTTTTTCTCTGGCAATGGTAGGATTGTATTTTGTCATCTCCTCACCATCAATGTATATCTTTCCTCCATCGATTTTGTAGACTCCGTAAAGCATCTTCATCAGTGTACTCTTGCCGGCACCATTTTCTCCGGCGAGTGCATATATCTTACCCTTTTCCACCTCGAAGCTGATTCCATCGTTGGCTACAAAATCTCCGAATACCTTCCGAAGGTTTTCAACCTTTAAAATCACTTCACCCATATCTTCCATCCTCCTGTAGGTAATTTGCTTTTGCTATCTACAACTTCTTGTACTCCGCTTCACGGTGCTTTACATATTCCTTAATAAGTTCAATGCAATTTTGCTCACCTACACGGGCACTGTTAAGTGTCAGGTCGTAATTAACCGGGTTAGTCCAATAATTTCCACCGGTATAATATTTGTAATAATCTGCCCTGTACTTATCTGTCTTAGATATCAGCCGATGTGCCTCTGTCTCGGAGATGTTCATCTTCTTCATAATACGAGGCAGGCAATAGGCTCTCGGTGCTTCTATATAGAAGCTATAGACATGAGGCATATCCTTTAATATGAAGTCTGCACACTTACCAACTATCACGCATGACTCTGTAGCTGCCAGCTCCTTAATAATCTCTGCCTGATAGTAGAACAACTGGTTGTTCGACTTAAAGCCTCTGTCCTCTGCCTTAGGATTCATTGTTCGTGGCAAATCCCTAAGCGTATTAATCAGCTTGCTCCCGGAGAGCTTTTCATCAGCGTGAAGGAATCTGCTTCGGTCAAGACCACTCTTCTCGGATGCTAATGTAAGAATACGGTTTTCATAACAATGGATTCCCATATCCTTTGCAACTGCTGAAGCTATCTCTTTTCCTCCGCTACCAAACCCTCTCGCGATGGTTATAACAAAATTATCTGACATAACTTTCACTTCCCTCCTAATTAAAAAATGCCTTACACGCACACTTCTAAACATGCCGTTTTGAAGTGCAGGTTATGTAGGCAAACTGCATTGGTTATTATTTATTCACCCCGTCGGGCTTTTGTTGTGTTGCATTTTATGACGATATATGTCGATTGTCAATTAAGAACGTGTTAGAAAAAATTTTGAGCATAATTTTTTACGTTTGACTTTTTCATTTTTAACATCTCTGTAGCAAAAGTTAATTTTATTAAGTTTATACGTTTGTAGGTGTGGTTTATATAGACATATACTTAATTTTGTGATACATTATGGACATTCCAGCGGAAATCTTCAATATAAACATCAACTTATAAGGAGGTTTTCATTATGAACATATTAATTAAAAATGCAGTTGCTGTCGTTACCTGCTCATCAAAACAGACTAAAAGTTCTGAGGAAAGGAGGGGTAACAGCAGCAACTTTTTTTATCCGAATTCTCTCTATATAGAAGATGGAATAATAAAAAAAGTTGGTTATGACCTCGATATGCCTGCTGACAGGATAATTGATGCCTCAGGCAAGATTGTATATCCCGGACTTGTAAATACTCATCACCACTTTATGCAGTCATTTGCACGGAATATTCCAGCAGCTCAGAACATGGAGCTTTTTGAGTGGCTTACTATTGTATTTGATGTACTGTCCAAGGTCAATCCTGATTTCATGTATTACAGTGCTCTTGTTTCCGCTGGCGAGCTTGTAAAATATGGATGTACTACAGTTTTTGACCATCAGTATTCATATCCATACGAACCACTTCCACTTATAGAAAGTCAGTTTCACGCAACTGATAAGCTTGGTATAAGGTATGTGTGTGGTCGTGGCGGGATAACAAGAGGTCAGGACAGAGGAGGCATGGCACCTGCACCTATAGTTGAATCATTATCCCGTTATCTCGATACAACTGCCGATATAATAGATGCTTTCAATGACGAGTCAGACTTTACCTATCATAAGGTTGTCGTTGCCCCATGTTCTCCATTTACAGTAGACTGGGATACAATGACAGAATCAGCAAAGCTCGCCCGTTCAAAGAAGGTTAAGCTGCACACTCATTTATGTGAAACCTTAGACGAGGAGCGTTTCTGCGAGGAAGTATATGGCATGCGGCCATTGGAATTTGCCAAGGAAACAGGTGTATTCGGAAATGACACATGGTACGCACATGGTATCCATTTTAACGATGAGGAATTAAAAGAACTTGCAGCCTCCCAAACCGGTATTGCACACTGTCCTATATCTAATATGAAGCTGTCATCCGGCATCTGTCGTGTTAGTGAAATGGTTAAGCTTGGAGTTCCTCTCAGCCTTGCCGTAGATGGCAGTGCAAGCAACGATGGCTCTAATATGCTCGAAGAACTCCGTGTTGCATTTTTACTGCACAGACTCCGCAGCAGCAAGGATGCACCTTCAGCCGCAAAGCTGCTTGAAATAGCTACGCTTGGTGGTGCAAAAATACTTGGCATGGACAAGTATATAGGAAGTCTTGAGGAGGGCAAAGCAGCAGATTTATTTATGGTAGATGTGGACAATCTGGACTATGTCGGAGCCTACGATGATCCCGAAGCATTCCTCTGCACAGTCGGCTATATGCGCCCGGTTTACATGACTATGATACAGGGCAATATTGTCTATGAAAATGGTATGTTGTGTGGAATAGATGAGGAGAAGGAGAGGGCTGAGGCACTTGAATTTTTTCAGAAAATCAAACCGATTTATTAGATAATGTTATGAACAAATAAAATATCTGTGTTATAATACAGAGAATAAAATCTACAGAGAATAAAATCTATATTGTTTTGAGGACTAAAGACATGATTAACAGCAGCAAAAAAAGAATTGAGTGGCTAGACATATTAAGAGGCATAGGAATAATATTAATGGTATTTGGACATATATGTTATTCTGGTAACAGCTACAGATGGATTTATTCATTTCACATGGCGATATTCTTTTTTGCTGCTGGTTTTGTCTACAAAAAGAAGAATGTATGGGAAGATATCCGGCATAGAGCTTATACAATTCTAATACCATATTTCGCGTATGGCTTGCTTACATTAATATATTGGTATTTTGTTGAAAGACATTTTAAGGATATCGGTATATCATTTATGCAGGGATTTACAGGCTTACTTAAAGGACAGTATGAGACTCTTCAATTCAATATACCATTATGGTTTCTTCCATGCTTTTTTATAACTATGGTAACCTATAATATAATTAGCAATTTATCAAACAAAAAGCTTGGATATACTTTTATCACTGTACTTACGATTATCTATATTTTTGTGCCATTTAAACCTATGCTTTGGGGAATTGATAAGATTTTCAAATATATCTTATTCGTAATGTTAGGCGAGGCCGCATCACACCTGAATATCACAGATAAGCTAAACCTATCCGTTATTAAACAGGTTATCGTAACTATAATATTATTCGCGGCAAGTATATTTACCTCTGGCAGGCTTACACAGACAAGAGGTATCTGGTTCATTACTGCCACAATCGGATGTATGGCATGTATTTTTCTGTCCATGCTTATATCTAACAGCCATATTCTTAAAACTTCCATACAGCAAATAGGCCGTGCAGCCATGATAATTCTATGCCTCCACGGACCTGTTTATCGTGCAATAATAGGTACAATCACCCATTTCGGGCATATAGGAATGATTGCAATAAGGGCAAATTACCTGTATTCAGGAATTATTACGATAGCTACAATTGGAATAATATATTTAATTTTTTTATTGATAAAGCGAATCCAGAGTGAGTAGTAATATAATTTACACTTCGTTTTTTTACAATAATATTAAATGTATTTTCTCCTGATGCAATCTGCTAAAAAAACAACACACAATTTATAATGCATTTAATTCAAATTGATTTGAACAAAATTGATTTGAACTAAATATAACACAAAATTGTTCTATATACTAATCCAACACACCATAAACAATCTTTGTGCATATTCCTTCATCATTGAATTCATATACAAAATGTACGATATCATCAATCGAGAAATCAATCTTATTGTTACTTTTCTCATAACACATATTGACATCTTCCGGTCCATTAATTATATTATCCAGTTTGCTTATAATATTGTTATAATCATCTCCCAAACCACAACCAAGTACCTGTTTATCAGAACCAGACACCTCAATCTGTGTAATCATATATTCTAGTTTCATTACATCACATTTGCGCACATGGAGAATTATCTCCCCTCCATCAAGTTCAATTATGTCGTTTTCACCACTGAAATCATCTACAACTGACTCCACATTACTTTGAAAGATAATATAACATTCATTTTCTTTATCATGTACCGCTGTATCCCATGTATTATTCATGCGCCTTCCCAGAAAATACAAATATATATCCATTTTATTTTGCATCATTTTGTCACATAGTTCAAAAGCATCCTGTTCCTCCAGCTCTGTCTCATGTACATACCATGGATTCTCTAAACACATCAATATATAATCTATATATGGTATTTTTAATTCCCCATCAGCATATGACGGCATATAGATTTGTGATTCTTTTATAAAATTTACAAAGTTATCAAGCTGCTTATAACTTTTCTTTCCTCTTCCCTTGCAGAATTTATTGTATTCCTTTTTAAGTGTATCCAATGATATCTTTTCATCATGATACATATTATAATAATAAATATTCGCACATGCTGTGGCTATATCAACTTTATAATTATCAACCAGCTTTACCTTGTCATATTTTATATAGTACCTTCCAGAAATCCCCAGATATGACCTATAAGTGTGATTCATATCATAAGTTACTGCTTCTTTTTTCTCTATACGTTCTCTTATATTATTAGTTACTGATGGTCCAAATAAAATACCAATCATAACTATAAAGAAAACTATGGCTATAATCTTTCTTATATTAAAAAATACCTCTTTAATATTTCGGTTTCTCATCATCAACTTATCCCCTCACACATTTAAACTTCGCCACATCTATAGGTTTACCCTTGTACAAAATAAGCTCATAATCATCATTTAACTGTGGCATAAAGTCAAAATATTTCTTACATATTATTGCATTTTGATTTTTATCTAATGTTCCTAATG
>Ga0129311_1001286_pt1 | contig 18114 bp, 20 predicted proteins | sample Go1ome_FD_94435 | JGI IMG/M metagenome (GOLD analysis project Ga0129311, IMG submission 94435) | Western lowland gorrila individual fecal microbial communities from Wisconsin, USA - Go1022B metagenome | ecosystem: Host-associated > Mammals > Digestive system > Large intestine > Fecal | place... | reverse complement strand
TTTGCCATTGACTCGATCTCGAATATATCTTCCTTCCCATCTGCCGTCTTTTCGTTTGTAAATGTTTTCGCCTTTTCTCGGCATAATATCACTCCTTTCATGACTCTATTATTGACGGCGAATATATCATCTTATACAATTAAGTACTTTACATTCTGTATAAATCGACAAAAAATTGCATGATATCAATGCGACATATTGACAAATAATGCGACAAGGTGTATAATTTTTATAGTTATTCAATGGCTTGTTGCTTGAAAACCAATTCATAGAGTAAAACACTCTGCGAAGAGTTTATGACAGATAAGGTGTTTGGATGGAATTAGTAGGAAACAGAATAACATATATGAATTATTGGCATTTTTCAAAAGAAATGAAAGATGAATTGATTGATAAGTTGACAACCGTGTTACCTGCACTGAGAGGAGCTGTAGGAGCAACGCAGGACGAAATAGCAAATGTAATCGGCTTATCAAGACAGACATATAATTCAATAGAACTGAAAAAGCGAAGAATGACCTGGGGAACTTATATGGCATTGATACTATTTTTTGATTATAACCCCAGTTCACATTATACAATAAGACAGCTTGAAGTTTTCCCAAATCAGCTGGATGAATGTTGGTTGTCAGGAAAAATGGAGCAAGTAGGTGATTTACAATGAGTGAAGCAATGATACGCAAAGAAATGGATATGTTTCAGGAATCAGTTATGAGACTGAGCAAAGAAATAGGAAAAGCTGCTATTTTATGGAATGATCCAAAATATGCAGAATTATCATCATCGGTTTCACAAATTGCTAATGCATCAAAAAATGTAATTGTTGCAGGAGATAAATGTTGTAGTTCTGTTAGCAAAATGGAAAAAATTGCAGCAGAGAAGTATTAAAGGGTGATGGTATGGTTGATGCATCAAGAGAAACCTTAGAAATAGTTAAATCTGCTATTTCTCATTTTCAGACGGATATAACAGGAATTTCTGGACGCAGTCAGAATGTTGCAGATAGTATATTGGGTGAGGCACATGCTAAATTATCAGAAGCCAAAAACGATGTACTTAATACAGAAAATGATATAAAAAATACAGAAAACTGTATTTGCAATTTAGAGGAGAAAATTGAGCAAACAAAATATTGTATTAATCAGTTAGAAGAAAGAGTTCCTTTTTTACAAAGTAAAATTAACGCACTAGAGTCTCAGATTGATGCTATGCGACAAGAATTATCATCATTAAAAGCACAGTTATCAAATACAGAAGAAGATGATGAGAGATCTCGATTACAAAGTCAAGTTCATGCGTTAGAAACGAGAATAATGTCCTGTGAGTCTGATTTGTCGGATACAAAGATGGAATTAAATGATTCTGAAAGAAAGAAACAAGAACTTCAAGGTAGTTTGAGTGGTTTGAAAAGCCAAAAGGATAGTTATGAAGCAAAATTGACCACTTTGAAGAAAAAATATAATTCAGAAAAAGATAAGTTGGAAAGACTTAATAATGCATATAAAAAGGTAGAAGATGACTTGAAAATGTATGTATCAGCAACAAAACAATTTGAATCATCGTCAAATGACATATCTCGGAGAGATAAAGGTGCAGTTGAACAATGCATACAGAGTATTGATGGATATTTATCTGTGCAGATTTAACGGTATGAAAAAATAATGGTTAATAATCATAATTTTATAATTCTACTTAGGAGGTATAAGAATGGCTAGTGGAGTATCAGTTGAAAGTGCTGCTATTCAAGGAGGAATAGGATGTTGTAAGACATCAATTCATGAATTGGAAGCCGCATCGAGCAGTTTACAGAGAAGTTATCAGCAAGCAGGTTCTGGTGGATGGAAAGACCAGAAGTATGCAGCATTAGGAGGAATTGTTGAAGAATGCTGTAGTGCTTTGACGAAGCCAGTTAGCGAATTACAAGAATGTATGGGAAAGCTGCAGGATTTGTTAGCGGCAGTACAAGAATACGAATCAACAAGTTTGTAAAGGAGGTTGTTACATATGGCAGTTAAAGCATCACCGGAAACTATAAGAGAAATGAAAAAGGATATATCAAATACTATAAAAGATATTGAAAGAATTAGTAATGGTATCAAAACTGGAATGTCAGCAACTTCAAATTGGGATGATGCACAGGCAGCACAGTTTAATATGCTTATGCAGCAGATTGCAAGATTAACGGCTACACCTATAGATACTCTTAATGCTGCATTACCTAAACTAGAAAAATTGGCCCAATCATTGGACCAGTATAATAAAGTAAAATTTTAACTTTTAGGAGGATTAAAAAATGGGACAAAACGGAGCAATTCCAACATTTACGCCACCTACGGCACCAACATTTACACCACCTAAGCATGACGGTCCGGTGTGTTATCATCATCCAAGTGAGCCAGCAGTGGCTCAGTGTGCTAGATGTGGAAAGTATGTCTGTAAAGATTGTGCAGAAGCATACACAGTTGCACTTGGTGAATATGCAAATAAAACATTGTGTTATGACTGTTGTGAACAGATAGTATCAGATAATGTAGCCGAACTAACTGCAAACAAAAAGAAAGTAAAAGGCCAATTTATCTTGCAGATTATAGGTATGGTGATTGGTTTTATAATGGGTATTTCAATGGGGGCTGAGTCAGGAGATGCAGGTTCTGCATTTGTGACGGGTCTGATATGTATGTGTATTGGTGGCGTATTTTTAAGTGCTATGAAAGCGTTTTTTTCTCTCACATGGGATTGTATAAAAATTGCATTTGCCGGTCAATTTGGTCTGCTAACAGTATTATCGATTATATTTAATATAATTGTTATTGTATTTAAATGTATTTGGATTACATTATCGCAGACAGTTCAATACATAATTTATTTGAAAAAGACATCTGGATTTATCGAGTCTGATACGCAGGCATTACAGCAGATGAAAGATTACATGGAATACACACTTGTGCGTAGCCAAAATAAGGGTGTTGATCTTGAGTCTCTCATGAATGAAGGTAGTGAGTTGTATAACAACTCTTATGCACAGTCAGTTAGAGATAACGGTGAGGCCGCTGCAGATGCTGCTCTCCGTCAGGCTACAACAATGATTAATGAGCATGGTGAAATTATTAGAGATTTCCGTTCAGCCGCATAATTATAATATTATATTGGGAGGATTTATACATGGACAATAATAATACAAACAATGATGCAATCGCTGCACGTCGTAGAGCGTTGGCAGAGGCACTAAGACAAGGTGAACCAGTTGTGGTAACACCTACAGGCGAAGTGGGAACAAAAGATGAAATGCAGGATAATGGTATGTCTGGTATCCAGGTTCCTGATGGAAAGTTAGCAAAGGAGGATTAACATATGGCATTTTATTGGTATCAGAGTGATCCTCAGTTATATCAGGCAGAAGTTGCCGCAATGCAGAAGTTTTTCCCTTCGTTCCAAATTAATCAGTTGCAGGATGGTTCGGGACGCTTGTACTGGAGAGGAAAAGTTCAGCCTACTGGTGAAGGTGGAATGGTGTGGGATTTAATGTTGATATATAAAAATTCACATCCACATGCTGGACAGAATGAATATGGTGGTTCTGTGCAAATCTTACCAGTTTCGCCAAGGTTAAAGGATATTGCGCAAAAGACAATGCCATTGATGGAACAAACTTATGGTTCGTATGAAAATGCTGCAGCACATGGATTTGGTTTAGGATTACCACATATTTACAGAGACAATTTTGGTAGAAATGAAGAATATTTTATTTGTACGGCGGATCCAAAATATTTCAAGTCGGGACAAACACATTCTACATCAGCTGCATCAGCTTTAAGCTGGGCGTGCAAGTGGATAATGCTCTGCGAAATGTGGCTCAATGGTGAAATCAGTGATGATGTTGCATTAGAGGGTAATTATTAAAAGAGTGGGATGTCTGGACTCCTATATGGAAGATCGGACATCCCTTATTTTATTTATGGAGGTATAGTCATGAATGTAGTTTTCTCGAATAGGGCATATGCTGCAGTGATGGCTGAGACTACAGAAAAAATACAAACTGAAACGGGTGGACTGTTTTTGGGAGCATTTGAAAGAGATACATGGTACGTGATAGAAGCCATTGATCCAGGTCCTAAATCTGTTTTTGAAGTGGCGTATTTTGAGTATGATCAGAAATACACTCAGCATTTGATTAATAAAATAGCCAATTTATATGACCAAAAACTGGAGTTAATAGGATTATGGCATCGTCACCCTGGCTCATTTGATGTTTTTTCAACAACGGACAACGGGACAAATTCTAAGTATGCTCTGATGAGGCAGAGTGGAGCTATTTCAGCATTAGTTAATATAGATCCCAAGTTTAGGTTAACAATGTATCATGTTGGAAGACCATGTAAATATCGAAAAATATCATATGTTGTTGGAGATGATTTGATTCCAGAAAAATATCTGAAATTAAAGACTACTAATCAATATGAAAAAATGATGTATGGAACACGAGTGACAGAAGAAAAAGAAGAACTTCATAAGTCTATCAGTTTGAAATCATTTATTGAGTTAATTGCTCATAAATTTATGGACAGAGAAGTAAAACGCTCAATAGATAAGCCAACTGAAAATATTGAAGAGATAAAAAATACTCTTATTGACTCAGTGGTTGCTGATATTAGTTTTATGTCAGAAGAAATTGGAATAGAGATGTCTATAGTGCAAAATGATGGAATACTGGCATTAATACAAGATACTGTTGATGGAGTAAATAAACTTTTCTTTGTATATGATTCCAATGAGGATAAAACACTTTTTGTTTATGATGGAAAAACATATATTTATGAAGAAAATTTGTTTGAAAACTTGTATCACATAGTTGTTGATGAAAAGAAAGATGAAAATGATAATGATGAAGCTGAAGTAAAACATGATACATCTGAGACTAGAAAAATTATAGATGGTGTATTTAGGTTTATGCGCTTTGACAGGAATGGAGATGATTAAATGCAAAATTTTTTTAATGATGAAATAGAAAAAACCGTGTTTATCTCAGATGAACAGCTCAATGATATATCGAAAAGAAAATTGTATGGGAAATATTTTGAAGAAACGTACATTTTTAATATATTTCCAGAAAAATTGTCAGACAGAGGTGAAGAGATAGGCTTTGTTTTGAGTGAAAATGACGAAATTCCAGAGAATGGTTTAGTGGCAATTCCAAGGGAAGGAAAACTTGCTTTTTTCTTTGATGGAAAGAAGATAAAGGTTGAATCATATGGATTATATCAAAGTATCTTTTCTAGAAACAAAGGTATTTTAGAAACAGATAAAATGAATAAAAAGAGAGCAGTAATTTTGGGGTGTGGATCGGTAGGAAGTTTGGTTGCAATGGAACTTGCTCGTGCAGGTGTATCGCATTTTATTTTATCTGATCCAGATATTATTGAATATCACAATATATGTAGACATCAGTGCGGAATAGAAGATGTAGGAGACTTGAAAATAAATGCTCTTGAGCGAAAGTTATTAAATATTAATCCTAATATTGAGATAATGAAATTTGAGGGGATTGTACAGAATCTTCCAAAGGCTATGTTAGACGAATTTTGTGTCAAAAATGGGACGGTTTTTGTTGGTTGTGCGGACAATAGAACGGCAGATGTATATGCCAATAGAATCAGTATATATTACGATGCATATTTCATCTCTATCGGATTTTGGGAGAGAGCGTTTGCGGGTGAAATATTTTATCACATGCCTGGCAAGAATATGCCATGTTATGAATGCGCTTTAGGAGAAGGCGGAAATATCAGTGCAAGAGCAGAAGCAAATCATCATGTATATTCAAATCAGGAGTCCACGGAAGGAATAAAATTTGAACCTGGAATATCTGTGGATATTAACTTTATAACAACTGTAGGAATAAAAATTATCATTGATATGTTGAATCAAAATGATGAGGGATACATTCCACGTGTTTTAGATAATTTAAAGCAATATACGGTTATTTGTAATACATGCAATCCAGAAATTGGTGGAGAAATGGTTGAAATATTTAGCTATCCGTTACAAATAACTACATCGTTAGTTGTCGATTTTTCAAATGAAAAGTGCAAAGAAAAATGCACATGTAAGTATGAATTAGAAGAAAAATAGGCATACATTGTCAAGAAAGGAAGGTCTGAATGAAGGCGGTATCTCAGAGTGAAATTTTGGCATTGATTGCGGATATAAATGTCTTTGCAGATAATGCTGAGGGGTTAATTATTGCCACTCAAAAAAGTTATGACCGAGAAAAACAGAATATTCATTTACGTCATACAAATGCGATATCAACCCTAGAAAAGAATTATCAGAATTCGTGTGCATCGTTGAAGGCAAAATCTCAGAAAGCTATTAGAGATGCTGCTCAGATGTTAGGTGAAGTTACAAAATTAGATGAAAAACTTTGCGGTGTAGATAAATATTATGTAAAAACAAAAAAGAAAAAAGAAGAGCTTTTAGCGGATAGGACAAGTTCTAATTATGATGACGCAACCGATTATTTTGAAGCTATGGAAAAAATAAAAGGTGAATTTAATGTGTTGTTTAAAAAATACTCAGAAGATATTTTGCCTGGTCTGATAAACGGATTGAATTATCTTTTTTCTTCTCAAAGGAAAAAGGATTATGAAGAGTTAATTATTTTGAAAAACACCATAGCATCCTTCAAAAAAGAAATTGATGCGGAGTTACCTACTGTAACGGAAGAAGGGCTTACAGCTCTGCGTGATGATTATTTAACGCAAAAGGGAACGATTACCGAAAGACAAAAAAATGAAGCGAAGGCCTTTGAGAGTAAGCATGAAATAACACTTGATGAGGTTGCGAATAAGATATGTACAGAATTAGATAATATTCTTCCAGATGAATTTGTAGAGTATTTGGCACTTCTAATGAATAAATATGATGCGTTGGTATTCAAGGTTAATTCTACAAACTCATTGATAGATGAGCTGTATAATTTGATGTATGTTGAATATCCCGTTGATTTTTTTGTTCAGTCTCCGATAGTGGCATCAGTTATAAAAGATAAGTGCAATAAAATTCTAGTTAATGGAGCTATAAGATTTCCTATTGCAATATCAATTAATGATGCACCAACATGGCTAATTAACAATGATAATAGTAATCAAAGTGCAGTACAGGAATTCGTTCATTCAGTGATGTTTGGATTATTATCATCTATACCAGTTTCGCAGTTGGTGTACACGGTTGTAGATCCCGAGAACAGAGGAAATAGTATTGCACCATATTTTGATGCCAAGAAAAAGTTGCCCGAGATGTTCAATGATAAGATATATATATCTAAAGAAGATATTTCGCAAAAGGTTAGCACCTTGAACGAATATATTGAGGATACTCTTCAGAATAGACTTGGAAATCAATATGAAAATATATTTGATTATGCGGTGGATCATGAAGAATTTACTCCTAAAATTGAATATCTGATGCTCTTTGACTTTCCAAAAGGATTTGATGAAAGAACATTAGGTGAATTAAGGAATATATTACGTAATGGAACTAGATGTGGAATTATTACTATGATTTCATATTTACCTTCTGTTGGCGATAGATATTCAAATGAATTTGAATTGAACCTCAAGTCTATAATGGAGTTATCTACTGTTATTACGCAAAGAGAAAACACTTTTTCTATAAGTGGATTGCAACTATTGTATTATTCGATGCCTGACAAGAATGATTTTTCAAAATTCTTTGGAAAATATATGCTTATTTTTGAAGGAATTCAAAACAGAGGAATCGCATTCTCGCCGTTGATTAAAAAATTAGCAGATGCCAAAGATAGTGTTGAACTTGAGGAGCATATTGGTTTTATTCGCAACATGATGAGAATATATGACCGTAATTATTCTCGAGTTCCGGATATAGATATCGAGTTCCCGCGGTTGATTACACTTGGAAGTGTGCAATATCCCGCTGATATTTTTTCTGATAGTGTGGGATACCAACAAATAATTGACACTTTTGGTGTAGGCGAAATTACCGAAGAACAGATTGGATTTGTTGAATTGCCGTTAACATTTGATTTAAGAAACAGCTTTAACATATTTGCCAATTCGCCGGAATCATCAGCGAAGGACATAAGATTATTTACACATCATATTATGTGGAGTTTTTTGTCATTTTTGCCCGTAACAAAGGTAAATATATGCGTGTTCGATAGTGTTCAAAGAGGAAACAGTATTATTCCATTTTTGGATTTTAGAAAAAAATGTCCAGATGTTTTCGACCAGAAAATTTATACAAGCCAAGAAGATATCACTGATAGATTAATAAAAATTAATAATCAGATAGATGAATTTATCCAAGAAAAAATGGGAAATAAGTATGTAGACATTTTGGATTATAATCAGAATACGCCAAATAGGACAGAAGCAATTACATTGCTTGTACTATATGATTTTCCAGGAGGAATGGATGGCAGAAGTCTTGAATTGTTAAAGAATATTCTTCGGAATGGAAACAAATGTGGTGTGTTCACTATGATTTGTTATAATCCGGATATTACATTTTCAAGATATGAAAACATAGATGACCATTTGTCTGCAATTATGAAAAATTGTACGGCTATTGAGTTTAAAGATAATCATTTTAAATTACTACCGTATAATTTACAAATTCAAATACCTAACTTATTGAATAACAGTGGGATTGAAGAATTTGTACAAGTTTATTATGAGAAAAGCGAAGTAATTAAGAAAAAGGGATTATCCTTTAGAGATATTCTGTCAAAAGATCTGTTTGCTAAATCTTCTGCAAAGTCTTTGTCTATTCCGATTGGAGTGGGTGATGGAGATTCAATTATTAGTATGACAATTGGAGAAGGTTCATCCCACCATGGATTAATAGCTGGAGCAACAGGATCTGGTAAGTCTACGCTCTTACATACGCTGATTATGAGTAGTATGTTGCATTACAGTCCAGATCAGCTGCATCTATATTTAATGGATTTTAAGAGTGGTACAGAATTTAAGGTATATGAATCGGTTCGATTACCACATATTCAACTTCTCGCCTTAGATGCAATGCAGGAATTTGGAGAGAGCATTCTTGAAAACCTTGTAAAAGAGATGGAAAACAGGGGCAAGCTGTTTAAGGAAGCAGGACAAACAAGTTTAAAAGGATATACTCAGGAAACCGGTCAGCCGTTACCACGAATTTTAGTAATTATGGATGAGTTCCAAATTCTATTTAATGATTCAACTAATAGAAAAGTTGCAATGAACTGTGCTGAGTTGACAAAGCGTATTGTTACAGAAGGTAGAGCATTTGGTATTCATTTATTAATGGCAACACAGTCAACAAAAGTAATTTCCGACCTAACGCTTTCGCATGGCACGATAGAACAAATGAGAATTCGTGTAGGTTTAAAATGTGGAGAGAGTGATGCAAGATATCTGTTTTCGGATGAAAACGATGCTAAGGCATTGTCGATGATGAAAGGCCCTATTGGAACAGCAGTCATGAATTTAGATTATACAGAACTTGCTAATATAGGATTTAGGGCGGCATATTGCGATAACGATACGCAGAAAGAGTATCTAGAGCTAATTAGTGAAAAATTTGCAGATGTTCCATATAACTTACAGACATTTGAAGGTGGAAGAACTGTTAAATTACTGGATTATTATAAGAGTGCTGATATAAGTTTGAATAATGAGAGTCCTGTACAGATCCATATGGGTACGTTGATTAAAGTTGCACCACCATTTGCAATAACAATTGATAAAAAGAAGAAACATAATCTTTTGGTGTGTGGTGCTAACGAGCGTATGGCTAATATAGTTTCAAACAATTATATGATTTCTGCACTGCTGAATCAGAATTCTACAGTGTATTGTATTGATGGAGATGTCCTAGTAGGAGAAGAAACTTCCAAAGATATATATGATGCATTGACAGAGGCAACTAATAGATTTCATACTGCAGAAAATCGTGCAGATATTATTCATTTTATTAGGGATGTATTTAAAAAGTATCAGGAGTGGAAAAAACAAAATAGTAATGAAGTAATTTTTGTTGTTATTAAAAATCTTCAATTTTTGGATATTGTAAAGTCTATGCTTAAGGCTGAAACCTTTGATGAAAGTGAATATATTGATGATGAACCAGTAGTCGTTGCGGAAAATTCAGCAGATCCATTCGCTGCAATAAACAATATGTTCGCAGATCGTAGTAGTGGAGATAATCTATCAACAGGAGAAAAACTTGTAAAAATGATAGAAGATGGCTCGGGATTTGGTATTCATTTTGTCGTTACATCCATGGAGTACCAGACGGTAAGAGAGGTAATGTACTATGGCGAGAATGTTCTTACAAAATTCCCGGAAAGAATAATTTTCTCGTTAGGTGGAAATGATGCGGATAACTTAATTGAAAATGTATCTGTTTCCGGTCTTAGAGACAATACGGTTTATTATACCGATGGTGTAAAAAATACTTTCCAAATGAAACCATATATTACTCCGAGTGCATCGGAAATTGTAGATTTGTTTAAATAATATTTTGCCATCTGTATAGATTTAATGTGCAGATGGCAATTTGACATATGATAGAATGGACGGTGAATAGATACTTGGATAATGTTAATGTTGATATAAATGAGCTAACTGGCTTTTCTCAAAAAGTTAGAACAGCAATAAATAGCATAGAAATATCGAAAAGTGATATGTTGAAGAAATATCAGCAACTAGGTGAGGCATGGAATGATAAAAAGTACAGGGAGTTAGGAGTTATAGTTCAAGAGTGCAACAAAGCATTTAATGAAATATTAAAAACTTTATATGTAAGCGACAAATTCCTTCAAAACCTTGTAAAGAGTATTAATGAGTATGAAAAAATAAATTTTTATAATGAATCATCAGTAAATGACGCTTCGATTATAGGATATATGGTAAATGCGGTTGCAAATACATTATCAAGTGAAGTGAAAGAATGGAAAAGTAAATTGGATGAATTGTCACAACGGCTAGAAAATTATTATAGAGAAAATTATTCAACTTACATCTCTGAAGAAAAGATAAGCAGACCATTAAGTGATACTGTAAGATATGAAACACAAGAATTATTTCATTCAAGGGGCATGCAATCTGGTGTGCTTGGATACAATGATGGTGTAAGATCACATATTGCGGTTGGCACAGGTCATGAACTTCAAACTACAGTTCATGAAAATTTACACCAACTCTCTGCCAATGGTAGTAGTCACGGTATAATACAGGGAAGTGGTTCATCTAGACGAAACGTTCAGATGAACGAGGCTATTACAGAAATGCTAACTCAGCGAACACTGGGTGATGACTATGGTCCAGATTATTCTGCATATTCGGAAAATCGTGATGCTATGCTTGTTTTAGAGCACAGTATGGGAGGCAATATTATTAGTCAGGCTTATTTTCAAAATCAGCCAGAAATAATGCAAAATGCATTTGAAAGAGTTATGGGATATGGATCTTGGAATGAATTGTCAGAAGCATTCGATGATTGTGTGAGTAGATATCCACATACTCGAGTTTCTGGTAGGATAAGACGAGATGAGTTGATTAATAGATTTAGTATTTCTACAAGTAGTAATGGAGGAAATGACTTATGGACAAATATGCTTTTATAGAAGAGGTTTATCATAAATTGACGAATGCATTTATGAAGAATATAAATGATATAAACAAGGAGATGCTCTCAAACAAATACAAAGAGTACTTACATCAGCAATATGATAAATATTTTTTTGAAGCAAACAATACATTTGATGGTTTGAACAAAATTGCTGTGTTTTGTGTTGAAAAAGAAAAAACTGTAAATTTAGGCAAAAGCCCTGATGCTAAGTATGCATTTTTGATTAAAGATGAATCTTATGAAAAATTACAAGAGATATCATTTGAGATTTTTGGATTGGCTACAGCAAAGCGTAATGGAGAAAATGTTGATATATCACTTACAGAAGATGAGTATGTTGAAAAACTTACAAAATATCTAGATAACGTGAGTGAATTGTTTCGATATAGTGCTGAAAAAATATACTCAGATGCAGTCATAGAGCTTCGATTTATATTTGAAGGATCAAAAGAAATTAGTTTCCGACTGCATTAATATGTATATACTCTACGCGTAACAGATAGAAGGTGAAAATTTGAGTGATGTTAATGTAGATATAAATGATTTACTTCAAACTATTAATAATATGAGAACAGCCATATCAAGTATTGAATCTTCGAAGATGTCAATTGAAAAAACGTATCAACAATTAGGTGTAGATTGGAACGATAAAAAATACAGAGAACTTGGTGATGTTGTTGGTGAATGTAAAAAAGCGTTAAATGATATTCTAAAGACTATGCTAAAAGGAGAAAAGTTTGTATGTAGCCTTGCTAAAAGTATTCAAGAATATGATAATGTAAATATTGATGGCAGTATGTCAGGAGATAATTCATTTAGAGAAAGTCTGCGTGTAGCAGCAAGTGGCGATGCAAACCAGCGTTACCAACATTGCCTAGGAGTCTTGACGAAAGGAACTGTTCCAAATGGGTATGTAGATATAATATCAGAACGTCATGATAGAGGCCAGACAAATGTAAGACGTGTTTTTGATTATTTTAGAGATAAGTTGATGATTCAAAACTCGGAATATCCACCAAATCAGACTGCCCATTACTCACCAATGAATTATGAAGGTCACAGTCGTGGAGTGTATTATAATGCAACGGCAGATATGACAAATCGTAGAGGCGCTGGAACTACATACTTCCATGAGTTAGGTCATATGATAGATCATTTATCGACAGGTTATCAAAACAATCTATCGAATAATGCTAATTTTGGAAGAGCATTAGTTGAGGATGGACAACGTATTTTGCAGTTGTATAATGGTTTGCCGTCAGCTCGTCAGCAATCTTTTTTGAGAAGAATATATTCTGATTCTGCACATTCATTTTCAGATTTAATTGATGCTACGACAAGCGGACAACTACATGGAGCTTATGGTCATTCTAGGGAATATTGGAATCGGCCAGGGAGCTTACAAGCAGAAGCGTTTGCTCATTTTTTTGAAGCATCTATGGGAGCAGAGGAAAAACTAGAACTATTATCTAATTTCTTTCCGACTGCATTTGCAATATTTTCTGATATGATAGATTCGATACAACCAGAGCAATATGCTAGAGTGTTAGAAAGGTAGGTATTATTTATGGATACAGATAGTAAAGTAATGGATTTTATGCAGTCATTTCTTGACGGCCCTGAACCAGAGATAGATAAAGAATACATTGAAGTTGAGAAAAAGTACATGGATTTATTTAAACACTCAGTACCGAGAGAAATGCTACCAGATAGTGTTTCATCAGATGAAATAAAGAATGCTATGAAAAAATGCATTGAAAATCAGAAAGATAATTTGATGGAAATACTAAATGTCGAAATTAGTGACAAATTTGTATACTAAGAATAATTGAATAGGATTGCTAGGAGGTGATTTTGTGGATATATGGCACAGATTAGGACGAATATTTAGGATTGCTAACCTTGGTACATTAATTTTCTTTATTCTCAATATATCAATGCTTTTGCTGTTTTTTTGCCCAAATGGAGTGACATTTGAAAGTGCATCACCAATAGTTATAGCCTATTTGTTGACTGTTTTAATTAGTTTATCACCTGCTGGAGAATGGGGACTAGCATTGTTAGCAGGTGCCCGAGAGATTAAACGAAAAGATATTCAAATTAGGCTAATCCCTTTATTAGAAATTGTGTATAATAAAGCAAAAGAAAAAACACCGTATATGGTTAACTCCATACATTTGAAAATCATATATGATTCGTCTCCAAATGCATTTGCGATAGGGAGAAGGACAATATGTGTAACAGAAGGGTTACTTCAACTTTCAGATAATGAAATAATGGGGGTTTTAGCTCACGAGATGGGACATCTAGCCTATGGACATACAACAATTCAATTGTTAATTGGTGGAGGTAATTTGTTTATTTCAGGCTGCTTATGTATTATACGAGTGATGTGCTGGATAATTACAGGATTTATTAGTTTGATAGCAGGGATGGTTACTAGAAGCTTTTGGGTTGGAACTTTTACAGCTTTGATATCTAGTCTCTCGGCAGGAATGGTATGGCTGTGGACAAAGTTTTGTATGCTTTTCCTAATGTGGTCCATGAGACAGAATGAGTACATAGCAGATGAATATGCTTGCAAAATTGGATTTGGAAATGAATTGGCGTATGTACTAGATAATGCCTTGTGTTCAAACCCCAAGAGTGGTCTTCTAAAGGCATTGTATTCAACGCATCCGTCAACCGATGATAGAATTGCTAGAATGCAAAGTACGGAGCTAGTTAATTATTCAAGATATTAGTAAGTATTTAGACTATTTGGATATGTTCCCACGCACGACCAACTTGCAAAATCATGGTAAAATTCCTATTGATATGTTTCCACATACGGTCAAATAAGCTAAAATGGCAGTAGATATGTTTCCGAATACGAACTAGAGGAATTTGACATTCTTGCTATCCACTCGAGCCACGTGGAGTGCGTGGTGTTGATGTCAAAAGAAAAGTAAATAGAAAGCCGAGAATGGCTTAAAACAAAGGGATTCCGAAAGACGGCTCGATTACGAGCTTCCTGACGGGATCCCTTTTAGTGTTCCGTGACAACAGTTCTGACTACTGAAAAACACAAAGTCGAGACTATGAAACTACTTTTTTGAGAGTTGAGACAATAGAAATGTTGCATAAAAGTTGTTCATAAAAAGTTTTTGGTATGCGCATACCGAAAAGTATTGACAAAAAAACAGAAAGTGTGATATACTAAGAACGTCAAGTGCAATCGAACCAATGCTCATCATGAACGACAGGACTTTCTGATCTCGTGACTGAGCCTGATTTTCATAACAGTGTCTGGCGCGGTTGAATGCGAGCGCCTGAGCTCCGTTGAGCCTGACTGTATGATCTATGGTGTCGTCAAAACGACGGGTATACTTCGTGCCTTCAATGAGATTATTTATATCATATAGGTGTTCTTCTTCTCCAATCGAATCGAGATATCCTATCTCCTCCAACCCAAATTCCTTTTTACCGGTAATAGGGTCACTGAGGAGATCATCAAGGCGTCCTCTTCCAAAGCAAGTATTCTGTTCTGGTACCAAAAATCATCTTCGGTTTTCATATAAAAAATTTCTGTTTCAGGGCAACAAAAAAGCGCGTAAATACGCGCTTTTAAGTGAAATCATCTTTTTTGACTTCATAGGTTGGCGGAGAAGGAGGGATTCGAACCATAAACAAAGTGCGAAAAGCCTTTATTTACGGGCTTTCCGCACCTGTCGTGTGATTTTCGTGTGATTTTTTAGGACGTGATGGGAGTTGAGAGCAGTTCTGATGGAGGGCTGCTCTTTTTTTATTTTGAGAGTATGTGATGTTGGGTTGTGGTGAAATATGTGTATTGATTGCTCTCCTTGCGCACAATATGTTTTTTGAGGATGACACGGAACATTTCCCAGTTGATGATGGAGTTTAATATCTCCAGCGGATCGCCAATCTTACTGATTTTTTCCATTCTGTTTTCTTCATCGAAGAAACTTTTCATTCGTACTTTCATGCTTCTATTATACCATGTTTTGATGATTCCTTCAATAGGTTTTTAGAGGTTACCATATATTCGTCTCCTTGACTATTAAGGCATTAATTCAATCAATCCAAGATCCATTAAAGCGATGATCAAAAGGCTCATACACTGGTAAAGGCCGCTTTTTTCTCTATGACTTTCTTCATAATGATATACATCCAAATTACATTCTGAGAAATCATCGATGTCGTAAGTGCAGTCATTTATCAAGTCTAGAGCGGTAAGCATCTCAATGGTAGCATGTTTCAAGGCATTTTCATCTAATCTCTGATTATTGATGTTATTATCACCAAGAAATGTTTTAAGTTTTTGTCCGGTATCGAACTCCATGCCCATCACATTGTCGTGATAGCAGGATAAGGTAAAACTCTCGATGGAAGGATAGCTTAATAATAACAATCCCTGTCGGCCGTAATCCGGGTTATCTCTCGAATTTCCAAGCTTTGATAAAAGATTCTCCAAAAAAGCATTATCTGTATTGGAACGATCATCACGATCATAGATATAGAAAATAGCAGCATTGTCAATATCGAAATCATACTCTTCGATCAATTCCTTGAATAGGTTATTCAGGTAGCCATCATCCTTCTCGATGAATCGAATATTGCTCTGCTGAGCATTGATAACAAATATCTTAGAATCCGGATTGACTTTTGAATTGTACTGTTTATAACCTTTTTCACGCAGTTTAGTTTCAAGCTGATAATCCAGTATGCTCGTGAACAGCTTGGTCATAATATACGGCTCAGTTCGTGATCCTTCAACGATAAAAAGAACTTTACCGATATTCTTGTCTTTGTGAAGCTCAATTCTCATATCTTGGAAGTCCACCGAACACACCACCTAAATACATCTTTTCCATATTCTGCGCTTCTCTCGGTTTTTCATCAGAAAAACGTTTGATTCGGCTTCCTTCTTCACCAAATTCAACTGTATATAACTGATCAGGACGAAGAATGCTGCTTGACAACAGATTTGTGGAATGCGTTACAAACAGCATCTGAGCATTCGTTGAATACTTCATGAAATAGCGAATCAGGAGTTTTTCAAGGTCGTTATGGAAACCACTGGAAAACTCGTCAAGAATCAGCAGCCCCCCTTTGTGTGTACAATGAAAGAACGCAGGCAAAAGGTTAAGCAGGTTCTGCGTTCCCGTCGATTCCATTTCCAAGAGAATTGGTTCATTGATTCCGTTACGCTTCATAAAGATGTGCTTATCTTCTCCGAAGAAGGCAGCTACTTTACCTGTTGAAGTCATCCCATATTCAACACGCTGACCGAAGTTGTATTCCTCAAAGAATTGATTGATCTCATCTGTGCCTTTTTCTTCCAGATATTTCCTCAATTCAATTCCGGATGCCCGGTATACACTTGCTCTCCTTGTATAAAGGTCCAGATAGATAGAGGCTGACAGGAAAGAAAACCACTCCTGCAACACCTGATGCCCTCTGAAGCGTGTATTAAAGTATATCTCACGCAGGAACAGGGTATTAAGCTGAATGTCCGTATACTCTTTTTGATCGGTCAGTGACACCTTGGCATAGCTGTTTTCTCTTTCAAGAACTGTTTCTTCATCAACTTTAAGAAGCTCATGAATCGCTGAGCCGTCATTATGATACTTGATAGAATAGTCTATTTCAGAGCCTTTGATATCAAACACAAAACGCATGGAAACAGCCGGATTCATACTGAAGAGGCAGTGATACATCTCAAATGGAATCTCCGCTTTTCCAAAAAGCATATCCAGTAGAAGCTTTACCGGCAGAAGCGCACCGGATTTTCCTGATGCATTAGCTCCGACAAACAGAACGCCTTTCAATAGACCTCGCACGGTATTGGTCTCCTCCAACACCTTATAATTTGTTTTCTCCAGAGAGAATGTGGTCTTATTCTTAAAAGAACGGAAATTCTCCACTTCATAATATTTCAGCATAGCAAGCTCTCCTATCGTTATCGTATATTAGTATTATACCACACTCTTTCTAAAATTGCAACTATTTTACGCCGAAAACATAATGAAGTGTAAAAAAATTACAGTTCATATCTTTCGTTATCGACTTTATACTACATTATCGGCGTATTCGATCGATATATCATCCGTTTCTATGAACACCTTTTTGAGCATTGACGCAGACCATTCTTGCAAACGTACTTCCTGCTTTATTGTTGTGATGCTTGTCGTTTTTGACTGCATACATTTACCTCCTGTCTAATATACTCCAATAAACTCCATGGATCAATTTGGATTATTCAATTTACTTCATGGTGTTCCTTGGAGTTTATTATACGTCATTAGACTTCGGTGGGGTAGGTGCGGAGGGTTATATGGCTCTTTCCAATGTTAGTTGACATTAAATCATTAAAGTTATATAATATAGATGACAAATACTATCGGAGGGATGCGAAATGAATGCTGTAATCAGTTCATTGGATAGAAACTACAGACTGTG
>Ga0129311_1001281_pt1 | contig 18147 bp, 15 predicted proteins | sample Go1ome_FD_94435 | JGI IMG/M metagenome (GOLD analysis project Ga0129311, IMG submission 94435) | Western lowland gorrila individual fecal microbial communities from Wisconsin, USA - Go1022B metagenome | ecosystem: Host-associated > Mammals > Digestive system > Large intestine > Fecal | place... | reverse complement strand
TAAAGCAATGGATACATTGGGTAAGGATTTTGATAGGGCTATGGGGAGTCAGCCAAGACAGGGATATCCTGCTCAGGGCTACCCGGGACAGCCTTACCCACAGCAGGGCCAGCCAATGCAAAATTATAGCCAGCCATATCAGCAGGGCCAGCAGAATTATGGCCAGCCAGGTCAGCAGAATACAAGTCAGTCAGGCCAGCAAGATGGCGTGAGTGGCTTGTAAATTGTGATGAGCAGAAGTAAACTGTGTGTGGGGCACAGTTCATTTGCAATAGAGTAGTTTAGTAAGGTAGTTGAAAAATGGGCCTGGCATACAGGCAAAAATACCGCAATCGTGTTCAGAAAGTTAAGAACATCAATGACAAGAATTGTGTACCAGTTGTTTCGTTTTTATTGGAGGTAAAAGTATGGGAAAAAGAAAATTGATGGTGGGGGCGCTTGCGATGATCATGATGCTTGCTGGCTGTGGGAATAATGGATTAAGAGTCACCCACGATAACAGTCAGGATGACACTGAGCTTCTTACAGAGGTCACCACAGACACCGAGGCAGAAACAGAGGCGGACACCGAGGAGGACACCGAGGAAATCACAGAGGCAGAAAGTGCAAGTACAGAAGCCTCTGAATATGAAATAGATGGACTCTATAATGATCCCAATGAGGCGTATCTTGCTGTATTGAATGGGGAATCTGATTTCTTCATGATGCCCAATGATACCGGTTATGGACCAGAGCAGAAAACGCAGATGAACATTAAGAAAATGGACATTGAGGGAACCTCTCTTAATGTGAATCAGCCAACCAGTATCAGCTTTATTGATGCAGAAAATGATGGACTCCTGGAACCGGTTGTGGCTGTGAATGTAACGGATTCCACTGGCCAGTCTATGATTGATGAATACGGCTATGTGATTCTTCACTATTTTCAAGGTAGGGTCTATGGCTATTTCCACATCTACCGTGGACTGGAAGCGCTGACTGAATTCGGTTCCTTCTGGGCTTCTGGTGGTGCAACAGATGGAACGGAGTTCGCTATATCTTTTCAGGATGAACAGGAAGTACTCACCGTCACCGGGGAGGAAAGTTGGGATGAGGAGAATCAAAAAATCGTTTACAAGATAGGTGGAGAAGAAGTGGATGAAGACTTCTTCTGGAATAGTATGGCAGATGGGGCTGAGAAAGTTGAGTTCCATGATTTTAGTGATACGGATTACTGGACCCAAGAACTGAGTAAGTAGAAAATAAGTAATAGGAAATTGTGCTGCGAAATTACTTTGCCAGTGCGATTAAAATAAAAATTGACGAGAAAATACTAGTGGAAGAAAGAATTCATGCTGGCGATATTGTTCAGCACTTTAACAAGAGTGGAAATGGTGCGGCTTTTTACGATGGAGGAAAGTAATAAGATAAAAAGATAAAAGGGGAAAATTTGGAAGATAAGAATAAACACACAAAAGAAGAATTTCTATCCAAGAGGAAAGAACTGATTGATGTAGTGACCAGTCTGGGATTCCCATATGAACTGGGGGTACTTATGGCAAGGAATCTGGCTTCGGTTAATACCATGGAGAGGATGATCAACTATCTGGAGAACGTAAAGCCAGGCAGAGCAGAAGATGCAGTGGATGAAATGCTGGCTATTATGGAAGATCGAAATCACTGGGTTCAGAAAAAGAAAGCGGAAGAAGCCAATGCAGGCGTAACAAACTTTTACAGAAGTTCCATGAGAGCAGAGATGAATCATTCGGATGATGATCAGGATTAAGAACCTATTTGAAGTTAGATTTTCTAATTCTATCGGGTAAGGACGCAAAAATTCACGGCGTATTTGCAGGGAATACCTTGTAAATACGCCCTTTTTTGGTTGTGATAAATTGAAAAAATGAGTATTATATTATTGGATAAAAATGTACAGGAGATAACATGCTAAGATACGAAGATTTAAATGATATTACAGACGGAAAGACCTACCAGCTAGATGATATGGTTCCTTGCAACACAAATGGTTGCGATGGTTGTAGTAAGTGTTGTGAAAGTGACATGGGTAAGTCTATCGTGCTTGACCCTTATGACATCTATCAGATGACCAAGGCCACAGGAAAGATTTTTGACCAGTTATTGGTGGAATTCTACATCGAGATTTCCATGATTGATGGTCTTGCACTGCCCAATATGAAGATGGACAAGGGCTGTAAATTCCTGGTGGATCAGAGATGCACGATTCATAAAGCGCGCCCGGGCATTTGCCGACTCTTCCCTCTGGGAAGACTTTACCAGGGACGTGATTTTTCCTACATCTTCCAGGTACATGAATGTGCAAAAAAGGATTTGACGGATGTAAAGGTGCGTGACTGGTTAGGGTTTGAAGATGCGGAAAGGCATGGGGCTTTTGTTAAAAAATGGCACACCTTCCTGAAGATGGTGAGACGTAGAGTAGAAGAAGCAGACACAGCTTACAGCGCTCGTTCCACCAGCCCAGAAGAAGATGCAAAGGCTGTTGAAAATTCGGAATCCATGGAAGCGTTCTCCTATGATAAGGAAGAAGCAAAGAAGGCAATTATGACCAGCTTACTTAGATGGTTCTTTATGAATCCATATGATACAGAGCGTGATTTCGATTCTCAGTTTGAGGAGAGAATGCGTGCCTGCATGAAGGAGTTACGTGGTCACTAAACTATCGTAAAGGAATTCCTCTTAAGGGAATGCTGAAGTAATACATAAACAGGGTAAATAAATTGCAGCCAGAAGCGAAAACTTCGGCTGTGGATGTTAAAAGTAAACGGCAATCACATTTGCATATGTGGGAGCGGAAAAGAGGTCAGGATGAAAAAGTTAGGATTCATTGGAATGGGTAACATGGCAAAGGCACTGGCAACTGGATTTATCCAGTCTGGCTCGATTGCCAAGGAAAACGTTTATGCTTTTGCACCAAATCAGAAGAAACTTCAGAACAATGCAAATGAGATTGGCTTCACTCCTGTTGCCAGTCTGGAAGAACTTTTGAATGAGGCAGATACATTAATCATGGCTTGTAAGCCATATCAGATTCAGGGAGTTCTTGATGAAATCGGTAGTGGCCTTAAGGGCAAGACTCTGGTTTCCATCGCCGCTGGTTGGGATTTTGCATCCTATGGTCAACATATGGATACCAGCACAATCCACTTCCAGTTTGTAATGCCAAACACACCAGCCATGGCTCGTGAAGGCGTCTTCTTATTTGAGAAGATTCATACACTGGATGAAGAAGAGCGTGTGGAAATTATGGAAATGTTCTCTCGTATTGGAACAATCATTGAACTTCCATCTTCTCTTATGGGAATTGGTGGTGCCATTACTGGTTGTGGCCCGGCCTTTGTTGACCTCTTCATCGAAGCTTATGCAGATGCTGCTGTAAAGTATGGCATCTCCAGACAGGATGCATACACACTTGTGTCCCAGATGGTACTTGGTTCTGCAAAGCTTCAGCTTACAACAGGCAAGCAGCCAGGACAGTTAAAGGATGAAGTTTGCTCACCTGGTGGAACAACAATCAGAGGCGTATGTGCCTTAGAAGAAAATGGCTTCCGCAACGCATGCGTAAAGTCCATTGATGCCATTATGAATATGAAGAAGAATTAGGATTATGATAATTAAAAATATAGTATTTGACGTGGGCGATGTATTGGTGCGTTTTCGCTGGAGAAAACTGATGCAGGACCTGAACTTTACAGAGGAAGAGATTGAATTTCTGGGAAAGAACATGGTTCAGACAGAATACTGGAGTCAGCTGGATGAAGGCGTCCATAGCTGTGATGAAGCACCAGAACATTTCAGTGCCCTCTATCCCCAGTACACAGATCAAATTCATCGTTTCTGGGATAACCTGGTGGATATTGTGAAGCAGTTCCCTTATTCAGACAGCCTGATTCGCAGTCTGAAAAATCAGGGCTATGGGGTATATCTCTTATCCAACTACCCAGAGCAAGCTGCTGAAATGCATTGGTCCAAGTTCACCTTCATGGATGTACTGGACGGCTACATTATCTCAGCCTTGGAAAAATTAATTAAACCGGATCATCGAATTTTCCAGCTCCTTCACAGTCGCTTTGGCCTTGAACTTTCTGAATGTATTTTCATTGATGATCGGGATGTAAATGTAAAAGCTGCAAATGAAGTTGGCATGCATGGCATCCAATTTACCGGCTATAAAGATTTGCAGGCAAAATTAAAAGAAATAGGTATTGAAATTCCAAACGAGGCATAATACTGAAAATTGGAATTTAATATTTCAACGAGGCAAAATATTGAAAATTGAAAAGAAATATAAAAAGTTAATATTTACTCGTGCCTATGTTACGGGTTTTTTGGTATTGGTTCAGCTTATGTGGATCATTTCCCTCTTTATCTGGCTTTATAACTCTTATAAATACCTGGATCTGGCAATTCGTGTATTATCCCTTGTTTTCACAGTCTATGTGGTAAACAGCAGGCATGAGAAAAATGAGTACAAGATTATTTGGATTATTGTGGTTCTGGCATTTCCAATCTTTGGTGTGCCATTCTACTTCTTTACGGGAGAGAAGAAACCAGGACGTGGCTTCCTCAAAAGATTAAAGAAAGCTGAAAAGTTCTACGACGATTACAATAAGCAGAGACCTGGTGCCATTGATGCTTTTGCTAAGCTGGATCCAAGAGGTGCCCTTACATCTAAGTACATCATTAAGGATGGTAATTATCCAGTTTCCAGAAACTCGGATGTGGAGTATTACAAACAGGGTGAAGAAATTGTCGCTTCCATGATGGAAGAGTTGAAAAAGGCTAAGAGATTTATTTTCCTGGAGTACTTCACCATTGAACCGGGACAGGTATGGCTTCCTATTCTTGAAATCTTAAAAGAGAAGGCCAAGGAAGGTGTGGAAATTCGTATCATTTATGATGACTTTGGTTCTGTGGCATATTTGCCAAAGAATTATTATAAGCAGTTAAATGAGATTCCAAATTTTAAATGCTTGAAGTTTAATCGAATCGTTCCTTTCTTTTCTATGTTCATGAATAATCGTGATCATCGAAAGATGACCATTATTGATGGAGCGGTTGCCTTTACTGGTGGGATCAATCTGGTGAATCGCTATGTGAACATTGATAGTCCTTATGGACACTGGAAAGATGCTGGTGTTCGTGTCAGAGGTGACGCTGTATGGAACATGACACTGATGTTCCTGGAAATGTGGGATGCAGTAAGAAAGGATTCTCTGGAATCTGAAAATCCAAAGAAGTACTTACCAGAAAATTATGAATGGAAGAAATATAAGAATGGTGGATTTGTGCAGCCTTATGCAGATGAACCCTTCGATGACATAAATCTTTCAGAAAATATTTACATGGAAATGATTTCCCAGGCAGATGACTATGCCTACATCTATACCCCTTACCTGATTATGTCAGATGAGCTGACCTCTGCTTTTTGTCTGGCGGCCAAGCGTGGGGTTGATGTAAGGATTGTAACGCCTGGTATTCCGGATAAGAAGATTGTGTATAGAGCAACCAGGTCTTCCTATCCAAAGTTATTAAAAGCGGGTGTGAAAATTTATGAGTATACGCCTGGATTTATTCACTCCAAGTGCATGCTGATTGATGGTAAGTCCGCTGTGGTTGGAACCATTAATTTTGACTATCGAAGTCTCTTCTTACACTTTGAAAATGGTGTTTTCTTCGCTGCCAATAAGGCGGTTACAGATTTGCAGAAGGATATGAGGGCGACTTTTAAAATCTGCAAGGAAGTAAAACTGGCAGATACAAAGAAGTCTGCTCTGGGAAGAGTATTTGATTCGGTACTGGCGATTTTTGCACCAATGATGTAAGCCAAGTACATTTGCAAGCGAAGAACATTTGTAAGCCAAGTACATTTGCAAGCGAAGAACATTTGCAAGAAAAGTATATTGCAAGAAAAATAAGAGAATAGATTCGCCGGAGAGAAGGGGGAATCCAGGAGAAGGAAATATGGCAGGTTCAAACATTACAAAGAACGCATTGGCTCAGGCGATGAAAGAACTGATGCTGGAGAAAAAATTTGAAAAGATTAGTGTCACGGATATTTGTAATCAGTGTGGCATGAACAGAAAGTCTTTTTATTATCACTTCCGTGATAAGTACGATTTAGTCAATTGGATTTTCTATGTGGGATTTATGGATCATGTGAGCCTTGGGGATTACCAGGGAGACGAGGGAGAAAATAATCCGGATCGTCCTTGGAAATTGCTGACAGCCGTTTTGGATTATTTCTACGAGGATCGTGCCTTTTATAAGAAGGCACTTATGATTGAGGGACAGAATTCCTTCCGGGATTATTTCCACGATGCGGTAATTCCGGTTTTCCAGTATTTTTTATTTGATGTACTGAATGGAGAGGATTATGCAGATATGTTCGTTATGATGATCTGTGATGCCTTTATTGATGCCCTTGTGAGATGGCTGCAGAGCGATGAGCCAGAACGTCCAGAAGAACTGATTTCTGGAATTAAGGAAATGTCCATCCGTCTTGCAAATAAGATTGTCCAGGAGAACAAATAGGACAAAGCAATTCATTTGTCCTCTTTACCTGAGGGGCTTTCTGAAGGATGATATATGGTGTATTTACAAGGGAAGAAGAAAACTAGGACTGATATTTGTCCGAGGAGAAAATATGGTACCAAAGAGAGATATTACGCGTACACTTGCTGAAGGCACTGTGCGCATGCATATGAAAACATATAACTCAGATCCCAAGAGAACGATTCGTCGCCTGATTGATACGGGATACAGACTGTCACACAGTTATGTTCAGAAGGAAATACTCTTGCAGATTGGTGGGCTTTTCCAAAAGGAGAATAGTGCCTATTATACAGCAGTGGATAAGGAACTGAAGAATGTAGATAATGAAAAACTTCTGCATTTTGGCCTCAATCTTGCCCTGAACAGCTGGCGCAGAGGTGCTCATCGCATTCATTTACATGAGCGTCTTACAGGCAAGGAAATGCCTTGGATTCTGAATCTGAAACTGACAGGTGAAAATGCTGGCCAGTATACAGAAGAGTATATGGATAAGCTGATTGAGCATTTCGAAGCCCAGGGCATTTACGCATATCATGTGGAGTGCATGCCTGAAGCAGTCAGTCAGTTACCTGAAATCTGGAAAGCAATTCATAGTCATCAGGAGTGTGATTTCTTAATCAAGCTTCCGGATGTGGAATTGAAGGAGACTTTCCTGCTGGCTCTGGAAAATCTGAAGAATGTACTTTTAGGTGTTAGCATGGAAGGCGAACATGTGGACGCACTTTGCGAATCTCTTTTAGCTCATCACCTTTTCTATGCCAGAACCAAGAGCCTTTCAGCAGAAGATTTATCCGTTCCTGTAACGGAGATGAAGGCTTTGCTGAAGAAGATGACCTCCTGCCTGGAAAACAAGGAAACTTCCATTTTGCTCCTGCGTACAGATGAGGGTGTAAGCAATCTCACTATGCAGAAGTTCTTCAATCAGGTTATGGACTTCCGAAAAAACTGCAAGACACCAGTCCTGCTTGTGTCTTATCATAACGATTGTCAGAAGATTAATCGCATCCTTTTGGGAGAAAACGTTAGTACAGATATCAACTCGTACCTTCCAATTGAATAAAAATCTTTGCAAATGAGATTTGCATAGAATGGCTAAAAAATTGCTGGCAAGATTTTTGTTTGGATATAAAAAATACAGGTACCGCCAGATGCGATGAAGAGCATTTGGGCGGTGCTTTCCTTTTAGAGAAATGAGAGAGAATAGCAGAATTCTTGTTTAGGATTGTGAACAAGTTCTGCTAATTCATTCACAGAAATATCACAGCCCTTTCCTTGCGGCGGGTTTTGGTAATTGTTATACTTTAGATGTTTTAGTTGTGTACTATATTATTTCAATGCCATAAATTTGATATGGCAGAGTTTTAGAACGCTATTTCTTTTTTGTATGTGGGATGGAATAAAAAGCAGAATCGGGGCTGCTTATTAAACTGATAGTTTACATACAGACGAGACGCTTAGGTCTAAACTAGGAAGTACATAGATAAGGAGGCTTCGTATGGAGACAATGAAACCAAGCAAAAAGCCCCAAATCACGTACCTCATCGTGACTTTGGTGATCTTTCTTGTTTTAAATGTTTTGATTTATAACTCGATGATCAAACGTCCAACACAGGAGACAAGCTACTATACTTTCATGAAGATGATTGATGAAAAGGAAGTAAAGGCAGCAAATATCGAGTCGAACCAGATTGTCTTTACAGATAAAGATGGTAATCAGTATAAGACTGGTATTATCAATGATGAAGATTTATATAAACGTTTGTATGAGGCAGATGTTGATTTTGGTGCTGAGATTATTTCCCAGTCCAATCCAATCATTTATTACCTGGTAACAACAGCCATCTGGATTGTAGGTATTGCCCTTCTCTGGCGCTTTATTACAAAGCGTATGACAAAGAAGCTGGGTGATAGTCCGGACCTTATGAGTTTTGGTCTGGGTGATGGTAAGTCCAATGCCCGGGTATATGTAAAGTCTACTAGCGGTATTCGTTTCCGGGATGTTGCCGGTGAAGATGAAGCAAAAGACTTGCTTACAGAAATTGTTAATTATCTACATGAGCCACAGAAGTATACAGAAATTGGTGCAACTCTGCCAAAGGGTGCACTGCTCGTCGGCCCTCCTGGAACAGGTAAGACACTTCTGGCAAAGGCTGTAGCAGGTGAAGCCAACGTTCCTTTCTTCTCCATTTCCGGTTCTGAATTTGTTCAGATGTTCGTAGGTATGGGTGCAGCAAAGGTTCGTGACCTCTTCAAACAGGCAAAGGAAAAAGCACCATGTATCGTATTCATCGATGAAATTGATGCCATTGGTAAGAAGAGAGATTCTTCTCTTTCATCCAACGATGAACGTGAGCAGACACTGAACCAGCTTCTTTCAGAAATGGATGGTTTCGAAGGAAATAATGGTGTAGTTATTCTTGCGGCAACTAACCGCCCAGAATCACTGGACCCAGCCCTTCTTCGTCCAGGTCGTTTTGATAGAAGAATCCCAGTAGAACTCCCTGACCTTAAGGGACGTGTGGATATTCTCAGAGTTCATGCTAAGAAAGTAAAGATATCTGATAATGTTGACTTCGATGTTATCGCCAGAACAGCAGCAGGTGCTTCTGGTGCCCAGCTGGCAAATATCATTAATGAAGCAGCTCTTCGCGCAGTACGTGAAGGCAGACGCTGTGTAACACAGGAAGATCTGATGGAATCCGTAGAAGTTGTAATTGCTGGTTACCAGAAGAAGAATAAGATTATGACCAATAAGGAAAAACTTACAGTTGCTTATCATGAGGTTGGTCATGCTCTGGTTGCAGCAATGCAGACAAATTCAGCTCCTGTCACTAAGATTACAATTATTCCTCGTACTTCTGGTGCACTTGGTTACACCATGCAGGTAGATGAGGGTGAGCATAATCTTATGTCTAAGACAGAAATCCTTAACAAGATTTCTACTTTCACAGGTGGCCGTACAGCAGAAGAACTCATTTTCCATGAGATTTCTACAGGTGCATCCAACGATATTGAACAGGCAACAAAGCTTGCTCGTGCCATGGTTACTCGTTATGGTATGACGGATGACTTTGACATGGTTGCCATGGAGCATGTTCAAAATCAGTACCTGGGCGGCGATACATCCATGTCGTGCTCAGATGAAACAGCCACAAAGATCGACCAGATGGTTGTGAAGATTGTGACAGAACAGCATGCCAAGGCAAAGCAGATTCTGACAGATAACATTGGAAAGCTTCACGAAATTGCTAAGTTCCTCTATGAGAATGAAACAATCACAGGTGAAGAGTTCATGGAAATCCTGAACGCAAAGCCAGAAAGTGCTGCGAATGCTAGTGAGAACGCTGCAGAGAACGCAGCTGAAAATCCAACTGAAAACGCATAAGTAAATATCTCAGAAAATTTCGAAGCAAATAGTTACTTTGAAAACTGAGTCAAATGGAATTGCTTGGGTTTACAGCATCCATAAATAAAAAGAAACCGCTGACTCTAAGATAAATTTTTAGGGGCAGCGGTAATTTTTTTTGCTTAAATATTGGTTTTGAATATTTATATATTAATCAAACACTACTTATATATTAGTCCAAATGAAATGTTTTTTATTAAATTCCATTAATTTTACAAGTAACCCTAGTGACATGATGAAGTGAGGAAAATATGCTATAATTCCGAGTTAGAAAATAAGAGTGTTCTTGATGAATCGCGTATGTTCTCTACACAATTTGTCATTGAAATTTAGTAATAAGATGAAAAGGAAGTCCTAAAATGAAGGCACTGATCGCAATGAGTGGCGGTGTTGATAGCTCAGTGGCTGCACTCCTGATGCAGCAGAAGGGTTATGAGACAGTCGGCGTCACAATGAAATTATATGATAATGAAGATATTGGTATGTGTAATGTTCATACTTGTTGTTCCCTTAAGGATATTGAGGATGCGAGAGCGGTAGCAACAACTTTAGGTATGCCATACTATGTCATGAACTTCCAGGATGGCTTTAATGAAAAAATTATTGAACCATTTTCAAGAACCTATTTGCATGGTGCAACACCTAATCCATGTATCGACTGTAATCGTTACATGAAGTTTGGTGCCCTTCTGCAGCGTGCAAAGGAACTGGGCTGTGAGAAGGCAGTAACTGGTCACTACGCAAGAATTGAACAGGATCCGGAGACAGGAAAGTATCTATTAAAGAAGGCAATTGATCCAAAGAAGGATCAGTCCTATGTTCTTTATTTCCTAAGTCAGGAGCAGCTTGCTTTCCTGGACTTCCCATTAGGAGGCCTTGAAAAGACAGCAGCTCGTGATCTTGCGGAAGAGCACAATCTGATCAATGCACGTAAGCATGATAGCCAGGATATCTGTTTCGTTCCAGATGGCAATTACAGTCGTGTAATCGATGAATATCTAGAGGCACATGCAGATGAAGCTGCTGCAAGCTTCAACATCCCCGATTGCCATGTGGGACCTGGCGATTTTGTTGACCTGCAGGGAAATGTACTTGGTCAGCATAAGGGCTTCTATCATTACACAATCGGTCAGCGTAAGGGCCTTGGTATTTCAGCAAAAGAACCTTTATATGTTGTAAAGATTGAGCCAAAGGAGAACCGAGTTGTTCTTGGTTCCAATGATGATCTCTTTAAAAAGGAAGTATCTGCAGTTCAGGTTCACTGGATTAATGAGCCAGAAGAAGGAACTAAGGAAATTAGATGTGCTGCCAAAATTCGCTACCAGGCCAAGGAAGTGATGGGCACGGCTGAGATTCTGGAAAAAGCAGAAGATGGCTACCTCGTGATCATGCATTTTGATGAAGCGGTTCGCGCGGCAACAAAGGGACAGTCTCTTGTATTCTATGATGGCGATATCTGCCTGGGTGGCGGAATTATTTCTGAATAAACTGGCAAAATGAGCTTGTCATAGATTAATATTTTCTAAAATAAAAACATAAAGTTGCATTGGATTGAATGTCTGATGCAACTTTTTTTGTGCAATTATTTTGATTGCAAATGGATAAAATCAACATAGTTTTTGCTTTTTATAATAGATGTGTAAAGTTTGTTGATATTTTTTGGAAAATATCAAAATTATAGGAAAAAGTTATTGACAGATATAAGTAAAAACAATATATTTGTAGGGTACGTTTCATGGGACACACAAGAAATTTTTTTGTGATTTCAATAAAAACGAAAAAAATTACATTATATTCATAAATATATACGAAAATTGTATATTATACAATAAAATACACACAATATACACAGATTATAAATTTTAATGATTTTGGAATCTCAGTTTTGACAAAAATAGATCGTTAAAAGTGATAATTTATATTTATGGGTTGTAGGAGGAAATTGAAGTGGATTCAGAAAAGAGAAGTACATTCTCGAGTAAGCTGGGATTTGTACTTGCAGAAGCAGGTTCAGCAGTAGGTCTAGGAAACATCTGGCGTTTCCCATATTTAGCGGCTAAGTATGGTGGCGGTGTATTTCTGGTAATCTATTTAATCCTTGCATTTACATTTGGTTTTACAATGATTCTTGCAGAGTCAGCTCTGGGACGTCATACACAGAAGAGTCCAGTTGGTGCCTTTAAGAAGATGGGAGCAGGAAAGATTCTCATGACTGGTGGATGGTTCAATGCAATCATTCCTCTTATCATTGTTCCTTATTATTCAGTAATTGGTGGTTGGGTATGTAAGTATCTCTTCGAATATATTATAGGAGATGAACAGGTTGTTGCAGCGGATGGCTTCTTCACAAATTTCATTGGCAATACGGATAATCTTGCAGCAAGTGCTAAGTCCTTAGAGTGCTGGTTCCTTGTGTTCTCACTCATTACTATTGTTATTATTTTTCTGGGTGTTCGTTCTGGTATTGAAAGAGTTTCAAAGATTGCTATGCCAATCCTCGTTATGCTTTGCTTAATTATTGTTGTGTATTCAGTAACAAGACCTGGCGCTATTGAAGGTGTTAAGTACTTCCTGATTCCTGATTTCTCAAGACTTTCCGGTTCTGGAATCTGGCTTGCCATTGTGGCAGCTATGGGACAGATGTTCTATTCTCTTTCAATCGCTATGGGTATCCTGATCACATTTGGTTCTTACATGAAGAAGAATGTTGATATTGAAGGTACAACAACTCAGGTTGAAATCTTCGATACATTCATCGCTATTGTTGCTGGTCTTATGATCATTCCTGCAGTATTTGCCTTTGATCCAAATACAGGTGAAACAATGAGTGCTGGTCCATCTCTGATGTTCATTTCCCTTCCAAAGGTATTTGCATCTATGGGTGGCGGACGTTTCATTGGTATTGTATTCTTCGGAATGGTTCTTTTCGCAGCTGTAACTTCTTCTGTTGCACTTGGAGAATCTGTAGTTTCAACATTTGAAGATGAACTTCATTGGAATAGAAAAGTAGCTACCCTTGTTATGGCAGTTATTATTGTTAGTCTTGGTACACTTTCATGTCTTGGCTTCAACGTATTGTCAAAGGTTACACCACTTAATATGGATATCCTTTCCTTCTTCGACTTCCTTACTAATTCAGTAATGATGCCAATCGCTGCAATTTCAACGGTCGTACTTGTACTGAAGAAAGAGAATGCAGAAGCAATTGAAGGTGAAATTATGTCAACTTCTAAGTTTAGAAGAAAGGCAGTATATCGTTTCGTTCTTCGTTACCTTGCAATCATCTTCTTACTGATCATCCTGATCAGTTCAGTTCTGAATGCGTTTGGAATTATTTCGCTGTAAGCTCAAATTCCGACAGGTAATATATTCTAATATCTTCCGAAAAGCAATACGGATTTCCTAAAGAAAATCCTAGACTTATTCGCGTTGCACGCTCATAAGTCCTGTGTGATGAAATAGAAAAAGGCGTCTTTTCTGCAAGCAGAAGACGCCTTTTCCCTACTCTATCCCTGTTGCTTTTCGTGCGCAAGAATGAGATGGTGTGTTTTCTTTTCGTTAATCCCTTTTGCTTTAGAAGATATGGATTCCCATGTATCCGCCTTCTGTAGCTTTGTCATAGGATGCAAGGGATTCGTCGTAGTTCTCTAACATTTGTGGTCTTACTCCAAGATAGAAGCTATCTGCAGTAATTACCATTTCGCCTTCGTTACGAGTGATGTTGGATGGATCATCGTTGTATGGAGGCTGAACACATAAACTTTCCACGGCTTCTGAGAAGTATGGCATAGAAGATGGAAGAGAAATGTACTTCTTATTAATGACAGTTGAACCAGTTAAATCCTTCAGCTGGCACATACGTTTCTTTTCAACCTTGGCAGCACTTCCTTCTACGAAGGCCTTGGCAGCCTTGTTCATGATAGCCTTACGAACTGGGCTATCAGGAGCGACGAACATCATATTGATATCTGCCTGAGTAGGTTCATCATCTGCAAAGGCAGTGGCAATCAGTTTTTCTGGAGCGTATACGCCCACACCAATCAGGAAGTTCTTATAGAGATGAGTCATGGCATCTGAAATAGGAACAATCTTTTCGATGTTAATATCATTCTCGTGATCAACCATGAGATTATTCAGACCTCTTAGCATATCGTTGATACGCTCTTCGGACATGTAATCCTTAGGCAGGAACTGAGTTCTTGCTGCATCCTTTAAGAGGAAGCCAGTGATACGCTTGCCGTCAGCGGCAAGTTCGTTTACAGCATTCTGAAGGTCAGTGAAGAATGGTACGAAGATATCGTAAATCTGCTCGGAACGCTGACGTAACTGGAAGATTAAATCTTCCAGTACGTCCGCTCTGTTCATTTCGTCCATGAGCATGTTGCGCTCTTTTGCCAGGGCGCTCTTTACAGAAGCGTCGAAGTAACCCTTTTCTGTTTCCTTCTTGGCAGATGGGAAAGCGAAGAATCTCTTGGCTACGATGGCATGAATGGATTCAATAATACGTTCGAATTCATTGGATGGCTCATAAGCTTCCAGCTTTTTCTGGAGTTCCTTAACCTCAGCTACCATACCGGTATCTTCAGGGATTCCATTTATACCTCTGGCTCCTATAATGTTCATTGTGACAAATGGTCCATAGGCGTGCAGGTATTTATCAATCTGTTCATTTAGTTTTGTTGCAAGGTTGATTCTTACGGACTTTGCAATAACTGGCATGTCATTTTTCAAATTTTCAATCTGACGAGGCATAACCGTTGTGAATTCATCCATGCGCTTTTTGATCAGCTTGTAGGCTGGCTTTGTGAACTGGCCCGGGTGAATCAGTCCCTTAACATCAAGGTTTACTTCATCGCCAGGTTTTCCGTTCAGGAAGTTGCGAACTTCATCGAAGCAGTTGCTAATTTCTGCTTCCATGGCTGCATCTCTTGGTGGCATAACCTTCAGGCGGTCTGCAACAGCCTTAAAGATTTCGCCTTCGCAGATGTGCTCGATTTCCCTGATAGGGATGCGGTAATCTGCTTCGTTGATAACTTTGAAATAACCAAGTGTGCTTGGCTTAAAGAAGGAGTCGCGGAGCAGGCTCTTAACGGATTCTCCCTCTGTCTTTTCTGTAATGAATTTATTAGAGGCAAGCTTTGTCAGGAAGTAAGCCACATCACTGCAGAGGATTCCAGTAGGAATGTAGCCCTGCTCATCCTGTCTGCCGGAAACCAGCATGCAGGAATCGAAGATGTTGTCACACATGGAGAGACGGTGTGTTGTGCTCTCGAAGGTGTAGGTTTCACCCTTATATTTTGCCTGCATCAATCTGCTCATTTCATCCATCATGGCAAATGAGTTTGCCTGGAGAAGTGTACGTTTTTCTTCATTCTCACGAAGAGCCTTATCAGAGAAGAGTACATCAGGCATCATGAGACATCCGCCAATACGGAAGTTTGTCCACTTCTTAGAGTGAGCATATGCTTTGATGTTGTATGCAAGGTCAGAAAGAATACCGGAACCAGTACCACCGCAAGTTGAAGTAACAATGATAACGTCCAGTTTACCATTTTGGCTGTGTGTATAGGCTTCCTCTAACTGCTCGAAAAGAAGAACACGAAGATCCTCATAAGCGTTGGAGAACATCAGTCGACCGATCTGACGGTTTGCGTCAGCACCATTTGTGCCAATCTGAATCTTAGGGAAATCAGATGGCATCCACTTTGCCAGAGTATCCTGTACAGGCTGACCGTGGTATCCCTTTTCCATGATATCGTCCAGATTTGGACGGTAAATACTTAAGATTTCCAGAGCATTCATACCAACTCCATCTTTGGATGCCTGAATGGTGTCTTCCATTTCAGGAATGCTGGAATCGATATAAAGATAGCGAACATTGTCCTCTGGTTTGAGACGGTCCTTCATCATGCCCTTAAAGCTGGTAAGGACAGTACGTCCAATACCACCCAGACCGATGACCAGTAAGTCTCCGTTTATAGAATTGTCTGCTGTAACTTTGTCAAAAAGATTGACGTCCTTCAGACGAGTAAATTCGTCTTTCTGTGTTTCAATCAGAACCATAACCAATTCTCCTTTGGATATAAACTTCCCACAAAAATCAATACATAAAGGCATTATACTATAAAAAAAGACAAAAAAGTAGTATTACATGGTCAAATTAGACAAAATTTAAGAATAAAATTGTCGAAATATGACAGATATATGCAAATGAGATGTGCTGGGAAAAGACTGCGCTGGTTATTATCAAAAAAGGGCTGTGGAAAATTCCATAGCCCTAAGTTTTGTTTTGATTTAGTTACTCGTCAGGAATGACAAGTTTAATTATAGATCGCTAGGCGACTATAATTACTCAGCCTTACCGATTGAACCAAATACTTCAAGACGATTGCGAACTTCGTCGCGGATTGCCTGAGCACCAGGTGCAAGAAGCTTACGAGGATCGTAACCCTTACCCTGCTGGTCCTTACCTTCTTCGATGTACTTACGTGTAGCAGCAGCGAATACAAGCTGGCACTCTGTGTTAACGTTAACCTTAGCTACGCCCATAGAGATAGCCTTCTTGATCTGATCATCAGGGATACCTGAACCACCGTGAAGAACGAGTGGAGTATTACCTGTAACGGCACGAATGTTTTCAAGTACCTGGAACTGAAGACCTTTCCAGTTTGCAGGGTACTTACCATGGATGTTACCAATACCACAAGCGAGCATTGTAGGACCGAGGTCGTTTACTGCCTTACATTCTGCAGGATCAGCGCATTCACCAGTTGAAATAACGCCGTCTTCTTCACCACCGATACCACCAACTTCAGCTTCAAGTGAGATACCAAGTTTTTCGCAAGCAGCGATGAGTTCCTTAGTCTTAGCGATGTTCTCATCGATTGGAAGAGAAGAACCATCGAACATGATTGAAGAGAAACCAGCTTCGATACAAGCCTTAGCACCTTCGTATGAACCGTGATCAAGGTGAAGTGCAACAGGAACTGTGATACCAAGTGATTCAACCATAGCCTTTACCATAGCTGCAACTGTCTTGAAACCAGTCATGTACTTACCAGCACCCTCAGATACACCGAGGATTACAGGAGCCTTGAGCTCTTCGCACTCAAGAAGAATGGACTTTGTCCATTCAAGGTTGTTGATGTTGAACTGTGCAACTGCGTAGTGACCTGCTTCAGCCTTCTGAAGCATTTCCTTAGCGGATACTAATGCCATAATGACACCTCCATAAAATATTAAATAATTAAAAACATTATTAAGCTGACTTAAATAGCCCATAACTATGTGCTCATTATATCGCAGATGAAGATTTATCACAATAAAAAATCTTTTTGACGAAAGACGGCTGCGCAGTCCATTTGCACAAATGGATTAGCCACAGATCTATACCTTAACATATAGGAAATTCTATGTTTCGTACCCCTCTTTGTGCTATAATACAATATCTATGTGCTATAGAAACGGGGAGTCAAAATGGCTGGCAGATATGTCTTAATTGATGAAATTTTAAAGAATCATTATGAACGTGAATTGAACCTTAGAAAGTTCTATCCCTTCTTCATATTACAGCAGACTGGCTTCCGAAGTTTTCAGGAAGGCAGGTTTGCTTCTATTGATATGGGCTATCTTGTGATGGCCTCTCTTGGATTTTTCATTCACGAAAATTCTCTCAATGAAAGAGAAGTAAGCTATGAAATTTTCGCAGATTTTATGCGGGAACTTCTCCTTCGTGATTTTCCATTGGTATTTAAAAAGAATGCAAATGAACTTGGCGCGCCTTCTGCTTACCAGGCAGGAAAGGATGAGGAAGATGATATAGCTCAGCTCATCCGCTATTTCTTTGACCGCCTGACCAATGGCGGTAAGGCTTTCTCCATGGATTTCTATGATCCAGAAAGCAAGTCCACCAGAACAGCAAGGGTTCGTTTGATTGATAGTCTGGTGAGAGAGAAGGATGTAATCTACCAGATCACAGAAGATGGTATTGAATTTTATCTTTCCACCAAGGAGATGAAGGACGAGAGCAGAATCTCTACGGAACAGCTCCTCTTGGAAAAACTCATTCGTGCCGAGAATTTCCGTGGCTCCATTGATGTCATTGAAAGAATCAATGTGGAAGTGAGAGCCCTGGAAAAGAGATGCGATGAAATAAAGAAATTACTGCTGAC
>Ga0129311_1001280_pt1 | contig 18160 bp, 18 predicted proteins | sample Go1ome_FD_94435 | JGI IMG/M metagenome (GOLD analysis project Ga0129311, IMG submission 94435) | Western lowland gorrila individual fecal microbial communities from Wisconsin, USA - Go1022B metagenome | ecosystem: Host-associated > Mammals > Digestive system > Large intestine > Fecal | place... | reverse complement strand
TTCTAATACGAAGTTTGGTACAGTATTGCTTAATCCTTCGTCAAAGATGACATCTACAGTTGTACCTGTCATTAAAGCAGCACCTTTCGCACAGTTAATCACTCTTTGATACAATTCTTCACAAACTGGATTTGTTGCGCTTCTAACAAAGTATTTCAATACTGCTTCCGACTGCACAACATTTGGTGCTTTTCCACCAGCATTTGTATATGCATAGTGAACACGATCACTCGGAAGCATATGTTCTCTTAAATAGTTCACACCAACATTCATGAGTTCACATGCATCTAATGCACTTCTTCCAAGGTGAGGAGCACCTGCAGCGTGTGCAGATACACCATGGAACTTAAAGAAACAAGAGATGCATGATTGAGAAGAACCTGTAGAAACTTGATTGTAGTTATCTGGGTGCCATGTTAATGCAATATCACAATCATTGAAATAGCCATCTCTAGCAAGATATGCTTTGCCAGAACCACTTTCTTCAGCAGGACAGCCCACAAGCTTTACAGTTCCTGCAAGATTGTTTTCCTGCAGATAATTCTTGAATTCTACCGCTGCACGAATGGAGCCTGTTCCAAGCAGGTGATGACCGCAGCCATGTCCAGTATCATTTGGACTTGTGATTGGATCATAATGCGTTACATCTGCTTTCTGGTTCATGCCAAATAATGCATCGTATTCTGCCAGAAAACAAATCACAGGATGACCACTGCCATAGACTGCTTCATATGCTGTTTCCATATGTGCGATATTTCTTGTTACAGTAAAACCTTCATTTTCGAGGAATTTACACATTGCTTCACTAGACTTGTATTCTTCAAAGCCAGTTTCAGCATAACCCCAAATTTCACTTAATAATGCCTTATAATCTGCCATTTCCTTTTTCTCCTAGTTTTCTAAATATCTCTTTAAAAAGTCTCTTGTTCTTTCATTCTTTGGATGTGTGAAGATTTCTTGTGGTGTTCCTTCTTCTAGAATAATTCCTTTATCCATGAATACAACACGGTTGCTGACTTCTTTTGCAAATGTCATTTCATGCGTGACAACGACCATTGTCATGCCTTCTTCTGCCAGTTGCTTCATAACATCAAGTACTTCTCCAACGATTTCTGGATCAAGTGCAGATGTTGGCTCATCAAATAACATGATTTTTGGATTCATGCATAATGCTCTTGCGATTGCAACTCTTTGCTTTTGTCCACCGGAGAGTGTTTTTGTGGATGCATGAATAAATTCTTTCATACCAACCTGAATCAATCGCTGTTTTGCAACTTCTTCTGCTTCTTGCCTGCTGATGTGTTTGATCATCATAGGTGCAAGTGTGCAGTTATCCAATACATTCATATTAGGGAATAAATTGAAAGATTGGAAGACCATACCGATATCCTGACGTAATTGATTGATGTTCGTAGATAAATCTGTTAAATCGGAATTTTCAAAATAGATATGTCCAGAATCTGGTTCTTCTAGTAAATTGATACAGCGAAGCATTGTACTTTTTCCACTTCCAGAAGCCCCAATCACAGTAACAACTTCACCTTGATGAACTGTTAAATTAATATCTGTTAATACACGTAAAGTACCAAATGACTTTTGTAGATTTTCTAGTTTTAGTATTTCATTCATAGTGCGTTGCTCCTTTAATTGCTGCTAGGAACGCCATGTTGAACTGGCATATCCATTTTTCTTGCAAAGAAGTTCATGATTGCCTGCAGGCAGACTGTTAAGAACAGATAAACGATCGCAGTAATCATGTACGTTTCCAGGAATACATAATATGTACCAGAAACTGTTGTTGTCATAAACATTAATTCTGTCATACCTACAACATTTAAGACAGAAGTATCCTTGATGTTGATGATAAATTCATTACAGATTGCAGGAATACTGTTACGAATTGCCTGTGGGAAGATAACTTTCTTCATTGCCTGCCATGTGGATAATCCTAATGATCTTGCGGCTTCCATCTGCCCTTTATCAATAGCTTCTACAGAACCTCTTAGGATTTCTGTGATATAGGCAGCAGTATTCAGCGATACTGTAATTGAAGATGCGAGGAATACAGAATAGATTCCATTCAGCTCGGATACTGTCATTGCTGGAAAGATTGCACGAATGAGTCGGAATCCAGCATAGTAGATAATTAATGCCTGTACCATCATAGGTGTTCCACGAATGATCGTAACGTAGAAGGAAGAAAATGTATTTCCTAGAAGCTTGATCGATTGAATGAATTCAGAATCTCTTTTATCTGGCTTTGCAATTCTACAGAATACAAGCAGCATGGCGATAACAAATCCAATCACTGTACCTACAAATGCAAGTTCTAATGTATGAAAGATACCTGTATAGAATGTTTTAAAATTCATTCTTAGGATATACACCATTGTCGCAAAGAATGTTAATCCTTTTTGGCTTGGTGCCGCAAATGCTACGAGGATATCCGAAATTCCACCTAGAATAACACGATCAATGAAAGTAATCAGAAACAGTGTAAATGCAATACCATAACAGATCCATTCAATCATGTTTCTTCCCTTGTTCTTCAATACGATATGCTTTACAAAGATAATAATTGCAACAGCATAGCTGACGATCATGCATATCTTTGTGAGAATGCGTGGTACAAAGAATAGCAGGGATATGAGATTGATTTTACTTGTTAAATAGTTGGAAATTAGAATTCCTGAAAGAATGGAAGCAAAGATTGCTAAAGCCCATAAATGGTTTTTCCATGTAATTCTTTGAATCATGTGAACCTCTACTTAGGCATATTTGCCTTTGCTTCTTCCATGAGCTTTTCTCTTGTAGATGTATCAATTTGTGCCAATGCATCATTCACATTCTTTAGTAATGTTGTATCTTCAAGTCTAATACCTACACAGGCACCAGTCATATCAATTGTGAATCCTTTTCCTTCATCGAATGTAAGAATCTTATAGTCATCATCTTCCTTGTACTTGCTTTCTGCAGTATCTTCATCCAGAACGATTGCATCTACTAAACCTTCTTGTAATTGTGATGTCATGTTTGGTACGTCTTGTGCTGCAGGAGCATGTACGACACCGTTGATCTGATCAATGGCTGTATCATAGAATGTATTGATCTGTCCAATGACAGTTGCACCAGAGAAGTCCTGGATGCTTGTAGCATTTACATACTTAGAATCACTCTGCACAACAAGAACATATTCTGTCTTTCTCACACTGTATGTGTTAGAAAAAGCAATGGATTCTTTTCTTTCAGAAGTATCTGCCATACCAGCAATAATCATATCGATTTGTCCTTCTTTTAATGCTTGAATTAAACCAGTCCATGCAAGCTTGACGATTTCAATATCAACGTCCATCTTTTCCGCAAGGAGCTTTGACATTTGAATGTCATAACCTTCTGCATAGAAACCACTTAAATTAGAAATTGGAAGATTTGTATCTGTTGCGGTAGATTCTTGCCAGTTGTTTGGGGCATAGTCACATTCCATACCAATTCTAAGAACTGTCTTTTCTTTAGATGTGTCTTCTTCTGATGCGGAAGCATTGTAGTTTGGATTGTCTGTTAGACCAGCAGTACATCCAAACAGGGACAGGCTCATTGCCAAAGTGCATAGTGTTGTAATAATCTTTTTCATTTTCTTTTCTCTCACTTTCGTTTTTGTAAAAAATAAAAACGTCTGGTAAGAGACGTGGTTGCACAAAATACATGAACAAACAAAGCGCCTCTTCTTTTAGAAGGAGTGTTATGAATGTTATCCATAACCCCACGGAACATATTTACCAATATGCTTCGTTCGGCGATGATTACCTTTCACTTGCTTCTTTGCCCGTCGGCTCCACAAGCTACTCTTTTGCATCGCTACCTCTTGTTTTGATTTTTACGAGTTTTATTTTTGCATGAGAAGCAGAAATATACAATAAGGAATTGAAAATAATTTGAAATATTTTCAGTATTTTATGAAAATTCTTTCGTTTATAGGCGAAGAAAAGCTATAACAGATGTACTGCTATAGCTCTATGGATCTAGAAGTGCCCGCCACTGGAATGCATTCCGCCACTGCTAGAGAAACTGCTTCCTCCAGGCGAGGAATCGTTGTCTTCATGTTTTGGAATTGGAGCTCTTGTGACAGATTCATACAGGAACATATCACGACTGTTTGTTAAATGCACGCCATTGCCTGGTACATAGGAATGTGCTGTTGTTGCGATGGCTTTTGTTTTGTGCTTGCTTTTTTGTGCGAGCACTGTGATGAGTGCGATGATTGGTGGCAAGCCGAATGTGATGCCTTTTTTGATTGGTGTGGAATCTGCAGGTTCATCATAGTTGCTTCCATAATGTTCGCCATTTTCACTGTAGTATGCCATTAAGCCATCCGCTTCTTTGATGTAATCGCGAATTGCGGAATAGTAATCGTGTTCATAGAGACCGCTGCGTGCAGCTGAATCCATGATATCCATACCATCTAAAGAGAACATAGACTGTTTATCACAATAAGGAATATAAACCTGGTAAGAACCACCTTTTGAACATTGTGTAATCAGTAATAATACACCATTGTCAGTATCACCATATCCTAAACTTTCATCTGTATAGTATTGTTCAATAAAGTCTGTCATATCATCATATGACTGCTCTGTTGGATCTTCGATGATTCTTGCGTAAACTCCGAATTCATACTGGTCTGCAATTTGTGCAGCATATGCATTTAATTCATCTATTTCTTCTTGAGAAAGTGCACCATAGGTATCTTCTACATATACATCACTCGATGCGTGGAGTGGTGTAAAAGGAATCAAGAGAAAGAGTGCGATCAATAAAATCATGTTTCTAATTGTTTTCATAAATCTCACGCTCCCATCACTTGAAATAAGATGACATACAGTAAAGCAATACCAATGACTGTAATCAAGAGGAATCGTAAAATCATCTTTGTTTTATCAATTGGTAAATCATCACCAATCATCTTTCCTGTTTGACCATTCATAGCGAACAGGTAATTCTTGCCTTGGTATTGTGTAGATAACAGCCAAACAGGCAAGAATGCATAGTGAACAGTACCTGGTGTAATTGTTGTATTTGTTTTATCTGATACGTATGTCTGGTATCCAGTGACTGTTTCTTCTAAAAGAGAAATCGTTGTATTTTTAATTCTCTGATTGACTCTTTCAGCATCTTCTTCTACTGATACGTCGTATTTATCAGCTAAATAGCCAGGTAAATATGACATTTGGAATGGTACAAGATCTTTGTAGTCAAATGGTTCAATGGAATCCATGAAATCATCAGGCATCTTGGAAGAACCATCGGCAGGTACTTTCTGGAATTCAACAGTTCCATCTCTTTCAATACGGAAATGGCGCGTTGTTGTGACGATTTCATCATCAGTTTCATAAGAGGAAGATGTTGTTGCTGATCCTCTTAAGTGTGCATCGACAGTACCGTCATACAGCCAGAATGGCACGTATACACCTTTGATTTCTTCAATGTGGTTGCTTTCCGTGAATGCTTTTGGAAGGAATGGTTTTCCTTTGTAGAAGTTCTTTAATTCTTTCACAGCATCTTCTTTGATTAATTTAAAAGGAATGACATAATCTGGCTTTAAAGAGCCTTCAAACTGTGCAGGAACTACCGTTGGATTTCCACAATATGGGCATCTTGTTGCGGCAGTATTTGCATCAGAGATGAGTTGGGCACCACAGCTTGGACAGTTGTATGCACGCATGTTTTTTGCTTCTTCTTCATCCCATTGTAGAAGTTCTGCATTTTCCTGCTGTTTCTTTTCAGCATCTACGGAAACTGCTTCCTGGTTTTTCTCGAAAAAGACTTTATCAATTTCATCCACTGTGAATGTAGAACCACAGCTATCACATTTTAGCTTGGATGAAACGGGATCAAATCTGAGTGGTCCATTACAATTGGGACACTGATAATTCGTTAATTGTTCTGGCATAGAATAATCCTTTCTATCTTGTCAGTACTTTTGAAAGTATAAGTAAAATAATGAAAAGGGCGATGGAAGAAAGACCTAAAAGAATGCCAATCAAATGATTGGACTGCAGTTGTCTTTTGTATCTTTCCTGATCAATGTTTTTCATATCTTTTTTACATGAAAAGGTCCGGAATCCGGACCTTTTTTTAATTGTTATGCCGGTTTCTTTTCTCCACAGTTGTTGCAGAAGTTACCAGTATTTTCTGTGTTGCATTTTGGGCAGATCCACTTTGCGTTTGCTGGATTAGCTTCACCACAGTTCGTGCAGAATTTACCAGTATTCGCTGTTCCACACTTTGGACATGTCCATCCAGCTGCAGGAGCTGCAGGTTGAGCAGGTTGTGCTGGCTGTGCTGGTTGCTGGTTGAGTAATACATTAGCATTCACACCACCGCTTGCCTGTGCTGCATTAAGTCCTACAAAACCCATTGCTGCACCATTTGCATTATTTGCAGCATCTCTCATTGCCTGTGCCTGTGCACCGACGATAGCAGCACCTGCTAGATTTGCATTTGTATATGCAGCATCTCTTTGCATCTGCTTGATCATCTTTTCGTCTTCTTCATCAGCCTTGATAGAAGAAATACCGAAGGAGACGATTTCAACACCTCTTTGATCTCTCCATTTCTTGGATAGTTCGTCATTTAGTGCTTCTGCTAGTTCTAGTGTGTGTGCAGGAATTTCGGAGTAACGAACACCTGCAGCACCAATTCTAGCGAATGCTGGCTGTAAAGCTGTTAATAATTCAGAACGCATCTGATCTTCGATATCAGAAATTTTGTATACTTCTGATACATTGGAACAAACGTTTGTGTAGAAAAGGATTGGATCAGAAACCTTGATGGAATATTCACCAAAAGCCTTGAGAGAGATATCTAAGTCAATCCCTGCTCTTTGATCAAGAACTCTGAATGGAACAGGGGAAGCTGTTCCGTACTTCAAACCTGGAATTTCCTTTGTGTTGAAGAAGTAAACTCTTTGATCTGTTCCTGTTTCTCCAGCAAATGTGATTCTCTTTCCAATTTGTGCGAATACGTCTTTTACAGAAGAGGAAAGGCTCTTGCCTGTAAAGATAGATGGTGCTGTTTTGGAGTCATATTTGTATTCTCCAGGTTCTGCGCAGATATCAACAACTTTACCTTGTTCAACGATAACTAAGCATTGACCATCAGCAACCGCAATGACAGAACCATCAGAAATCACATTGTCATTTCCACGGTTTCCACCAAGGCCTGATGTCTTCTTATGACCTTTTACACAAATTGTATCGGCAGGAATTGCATCACAATAGAAATACTCTTTCCACTGATCGCTAAGTGTGCTACCTGCTGCATTAAGCGTAGTTAAAATTAGTCCCATATTATTCTCCTGTCTGTAGTGTAAGTGAACACTATCTTTTGTTAATTCCATTGTAACTGAAAATGGAATGGAAAACTATTAATTTATGTGAAAAGTTGCATGAAAATGAAAAACAGCTTCCAAATTAGGAAGCTGAGTTGAAACGATATCCGCGTTTCCAGAAAGAATCTAAGATTTTTTCGGAGTGAGAACTTTCCAGTTTTTCGCGAATATGGCAAATATGAACACAGATAATAGAACGACAGCGGAATGGTTCTTCTTTCCATACATTTTCGTAGATTTCTTCTGCAGTATGGATTTCATCTGGATGATCCATCAGATAAGATAGAATACCAAATTCTTTGGATGTTAGCTGTTTTTCAGTACCGTCTTTTAAGACTGTGTTATTTGTATTATTGAGTGAAAGGTTCATTGTTTTACCTCCTTTAAGTATTCATTGAGTGTGTAAGTTTGATAATTACCAGTTTCATGGTCATAGTATTCAATTTCAATTGTTCCAACCTTTGCAAGCTGTTTGAGCTCATCTATTGTGAATAAATCTTTTGTCTGATAGGAGCAGGAAGCTAGATCTTTGTTTTGAATTGCGTTACTGATGTAGAGATTTGCACCTCTATCGTAATTGGATTGTGAAGTTGTAAACCATAGATCAATTGCCTGCTTTCTATATGCTTCTAGGATAGATACAGCTTGTTTGTATTGTTCTGTGTCTAATTGATCTGTTGGAATATCAATATTGATGGATAAGTTGACGGAATAATTTGCTTCCAAATCTTTAGAAGAAAGATCTTTATGTAAGTTGTATTCATTTATGTAGTAGTTGATCTTTTCACCTGCGTTAAGTGGATACTTGTATGGCAAGGAAAATGCATGGTTCATAAAGATGAACTTTCCGCATCCAAATGTAATGAGTGCAGCTGAAACAAAGTAGAGAATATTCTTCCAGTAGAATTTGATCTTTCTTTTGTATACAAAGATAGAAATCAGATAGATGCAGAATAAGAGAATGTAAAGAAGAATGAAGGAATCAATCATATTGGATTTGATGATAGAAAAACCTAGATTGACAAGTGAAACAAGCAAATAGAAATTGATGATGAATGGATAGGAGAAGAATGTGTTAGAGACCTGTTCTGCGCGTTCTGTCTTTCTTTCAATAAAGTTTTTCTTTAAGAGGAAACAAGCAATGCATGCATAGATAACTAATACTGTGATCTGTAAATAAGAAACACTTGGAACAAAGCTCATTGCATCGTCAATGGACTGCACGATATTCTGAGAAATACTTGTGAAATTGACAGCGACAATTGCAATTGGGGAAAATAGAATACCTTCTTCAAAAGATGACAACATGAATGGAATGAGCAATAGATCACTGATGATTTCTGCGGTTAAGCTGATTGCAACGAAGATTGCGGAATACGCAGCTAACATTACAATGCCATCAAAGATGTTATTTGCAAATAGATAAATACAGGAATTGATGATAAGTAATGCAAGAATGCCTAATGCCATCATCGCATATGATGCGAAGAGTGAAGAAAAGAGAATTGTAGTGGAGCGCATTGTAAATAACAAAGCGAATATTGAAGTAATCGTATAGTAGCTGAAGATTAGTACAAATGAGAAAGTGATTGTTGTGATTAGCAACTCTTTTCTGTTGATTGGAAGTGAGAAGTACATATCACAGCTTCTTTTTCGATGTACAAAAGAGAACAGAAAGATTGGCAGTGCAAATGTCATGATGATAGATAGCACAAGAGAAGTGATTGTGGTAACTCTAAAGCAGTCAGCGGCTTTATTGCCAGGTGTTAAGAAAGAAGACATGGAAATTGCAATGAACATGATGCCGAAGAATATCCAGGCAATGATCTTGCTTTTGAATAGATATTTGAAATAGTTCTTATTGATCATTAGATTTGCTCCTTCCTTCTAATTCGTAGATAAATAATTCTTCAAAGTTTACCTGCAATACATCGACAAGAATTGGATGCATTGCTTCAATTTGCTTGAGAACTTCTTCCTGATTTCCTTTTGCGACGAGTTGATATACTCTGCCTTCATTTTCTAAATGTAGAATCTCAAAATCATTGAATGCATCTTTTTCGATTTCTTTTTCAAATACGATCTGGTATTTGTTGATGTTTTCCTTGGAATCGGATAAATCACCGTATTCAAGCATTCTTCCATCTTCTAGAATTCCAAAGGAATCACAGATATCTTCTAATTCTTTCAGATTGTGTGAGGAGATGATAACTGTTAGATGTTCATCTTCAATTAAATCTGCTAATGCCTGTTTGAATTTGTAGCGGATGAGTGGTTCAAGACCGTCATATGCTTCATCTAGTAATAAGAGCTTTGGTTCTGTGGATAATGCAAATAACAGGGCAACTCTTCTTTTGTTGCCTTTAGATAAATTTAAAATAGAATCTTTCTCATCTAATTCGAACATCTTTAAGAATTTCTGATATTTCGCTTCAGAGAAGTCATACATGGATTCATAGATTTGTTTGACAGATTTGATTGTTGAACCTATTGGGTAGAATTGCTCGTCAGACACAAATGCAATTTCTTTACGGATCTTTGGTTCATCATATGTATCACAGTCATTGAACAGAACACATCCCTGTTCAGGTTCATAGACACCAGCGATAATACGAAGCAGTGTAGATTTACCAGCACCGTTGATTCCGACGAGTCCAAAGATGGATCCATCTTGAATTTCCAGGTCTAGTCCTTTGAGTACTTCTTTATTTCCAAAGTTTTTGTATAGCTTGTCAATTTTTAACATGTTGCTTCCTCCTTGTAGAGTATTTCAATGGCATCCATCAATTCTTGTTTTGGAATGCCTGAATCTTTGAGTGGCTGTAATACTTTTACGATTTGATTGGAATGGGATTGTTTGAGATCGATGTCTGAAACATAGACACCTTTTTTAGGAATGTTATAAACATATCCATTCTTTTCTAGTTCGATATATGCTTTTGATACTGTGTTTGGATTGATTCCGTTTTCTTGGGCGAGTTGACGTACACTTGGCAAACGATCTCCAGGAGCTAGCACGCCTGCCTGAATAAAACGGAGTATCTGGTTTTGTATTTGTTCAAAGATTGGCTCTTTGCTTTGTGTGTTGAGAAAAAACATTTGAACTCCTTTCTGTCTTATCTGTCTAAACTGTACTATCTGTACTGGTACAAGTCAATAGATATGACTGGAAATTAATAATTTTTAAAATACTGCTTGCGTATTTTATGAATCGTGCTAAACTATTGTTGTTGCCTTAATAGCTCAGTCGGTAGAGCACCTGGCTGTTAACCAGGGTGTCACAGGTTCGAGTCCTGTTTAAGGCGCTCTTTTTTTTGCTTTTTTTTGAAAAATAGTATTTGCATTTTATTGAAACTATGATATTATATTGCTCGTGCCTTAATAGCTCAGTCGGTAGAGCACCTGGCTGTTAACCAGGGTGTCACAGGTTCGAGTCCTGTTTAAGGCGCCATATCAAGAAGGATCTAGGAAGTAATTCCTAGGTCTTTTTTTGCGTTGATAAACAAAACAAGATATGGAATGTACCATACCTTGTCTTGGAGGAAATACGTATATTGTTTATAGTTTACCTGTTGCATCATACATTGCCCATTGTGCAATGTTAACTGCGTGGTCACCAATCTTTTCAAAGTATTTCGCTACCATTAATATATTTAGAGCATATTCTACATTGGCATCTTTCGAAAACTTATCGATGAGTGTCTGTTTTGCGTTGTTAAAAGCATTATCTACGATATCGTCTGTATCAATGACACTTTGTGCAAGCACTGCATCTTTTGTGTTCAATGCCTTGATAGAGTCATATACCATACTTCTAGCAGCATTTGCCATTTCTTTCATATCCAGGATATCTACAGCTGTGGAAACATGTTCGATTGCGACGATTTCAGCAATATCAGCCGCAACATCACCAATTCTTTCTAGATCATAGACGGCTTTTAAAGAAGCGGAGATTCTTCTAAGATCACTTGCTACTGGCTGCTGCTGCATGAGAAGCTTTAAACAGATGTTTTCAATTTCTCTTTCATCTCTACGGATCGTTCTTGTTCTAGAAATGACTGCCGCAGCTAGTTTTTCGTTGCCGGAATTTAATGCATCAATTGTATCTGTAATAGAAGATAAGCATTTATCTCCCATTTGTGTCATGGATTCCTGTAGCTGTTCTAATTGTGTATCAAAACGATTTCTCATATGTATCAACCAAACCTTCCTGTAATATAGTTTTCTGTTCTCTTATCCTTAGGAACGGAGAATATTTGATCTGTCTGTCCGTATTCTACTAAATCACCGAGTAAGAAGAATGCGGTTTTATCAGAGATTCTAACTGCCTGCTGCATGTTATGGGTAACAATGACAACGGTATATTTCTTTTTGAGTTCTAATACGAGTTCTTCAATTTTTGATGTGGAAATAGGGTCAAGCGCACTTGTTGGCTCATCCATCAAGATGACTTCTGGTTGACATGCCAATGCTCTAGCGATACATAGACGCTGCTGCTGACCACCTGACATGCCAAGTGCGCTAGATTTTAGACGATCTTTGCATTCATCCCAGATTGCGGCATTCTTTAAAGAAGTTTCAACGATTTCATCTAACTGTGCTTTGTTTTTGATGCCATGTGTTCTAGGACCATAGGCAATGTTGTCATAAATACTCATTGGAAATGGGTTTGGCTTCTGGAATACCATACCAACTTTTTTTCTTAACAGGTTTACATCGACATTCTTTCCATAGATATCTGTACCATCTAATAGAACGCTTCCTTCAATCTTGCATCCTTCTACAAGATCATTCATGCGGTTTAAACATCTCAACAATGTGGATTTACCACAGCCAGATGGACCGATGAACGCTGTGATTTCATTTGGTTCAATTTCAATATTGATATTTTTTAAAGCTTTGAAATCTCCGTAATAGAGATCTAAGTCTTTGACACTGATTTTACTCATGTTCTTCCTTTCTATGCCTGTGTGATCTTTTTGGCGATATATGCAGATAGTGCATTGATACCAACAACTAATACAAGCAATACGACAGCAGTTGCGTAAGCTTGATCCATATAGAGACCTTCACTTGCTAATAAATACATATGAATTGCTAATGTTCTGCCTGGTCTGAACAAACCTTCTGCAGCTTTTGCGACTGTTCCGGATGTATAGATCAAAGCAGCTGTTTCTCCAACGATTCTACCAATGGCGAGGATAATACCAGCCAGGATACCTGGCATTGCAGCAGGCAGTACGATCTTGAAGACTGTTCTTAATTTGCCTGCACCTAAGCCAAAGGAACCTTCACGATACAGATCTGGTACGGATTTTAATGCTTCTTCAGTCGTTCTCATGATGAGAGGGAGAATCATGATTGCTAGAGTGAATGCACCTGAGATGATGGAAAATCCCCAGCCTAATCGATTGACGAAGAATAACATGCCAAACAAGCCATAAATGATAGATGGGATACCTTGTAATGTTTCTGTTGTCATTCTTACGATTTCTACAAGCTTATTTCCTCTTTTTGCATATTCTACAAGGAAGATTGCTGAGAAGATGCCGATAGGAACAGCGAGTAATAGTGATAACAGTGTCATAACAACTGTATTGATTAGTGCTGGAATGACGGATGCGTTATCGGATGTATATTTGAGTGCGAATAAATCTAAATTGATATGTGGAATACCATTGATCAGGATATATGCAATCAAGAAAATCAATACTAGAAATGTGAGCGAAGCACAGAAGTAGATTAAGAATTTCAGGAATGCACTGCCTGGGTATTTTTGCTTTTCTAATGAATTATGCATGTTCTACGCCTTTCTTCTTGATCGCTGCTACGAATGCGTTAATGAGCAGAATGAATACGAATAGAACGACCCCTGTAGCAATCAATGCTTCTCGATGTAGTCCTGTAGCATATCCCATTTCCATAACAATATTGGCTGTCATTGTTCTAACACCCTTGAAGATAGAGGATGGCATTTTAGTCTGGTTGCCCGCAATCATAACGACTGCCATTGTTTCACCGATTGCTCTACCTACACCAAGTACAATTCCAGCAAGTACGCCTGAAGCAGCTGCTGGAAGCATGACTTTGAAAATCGTTCTTTCTTTTGTTGCACCTTGTGCTAATGAACCTTCATAGTAGCTGTGTGGAACTGCTCTTAAAGCAGATTCGGATACTCCGATAATGGATGGAAGAATCATAATGCCTAAGATAATGGAAGCTGTTAAGATACAGTTTCCTTTTCCATGAATATGCATTGCGAGTTCCATATTTCTAATCGCAGGTACAATGACGATGAGGCCAAAGAATCCATATACGACAGAAGGGATACCGGCTAGTAATTCTGTTGCGGCTTTGAGTGGCTTATAGATCTTCTTTGGACAGTAGTAAGTTAAGAAGACACTTGTCATGATACCAACAGGAACACCAATCAAGATTGCACCAGCAGTGACATAGAGACTGCCTACGATCATTGGCAGGATACCGAAGATGTCATTGCCTGGTCTCCATAATGTTCCAAACAGGAATTTGAATAAGCCAATTGCTTTGAATGTTGGAATACCACTGCTGAATAGAAAGATACAGATCAATGCAACTGCAGCGATAGAAAAGCATGCCGCAACAGCGAATACATATTTCATGAAGGATTCGAAAAATTCATTTTTTTTCATAGGATTCCTTTCTTTTGAAAAAAGCTTTCTTCAAGTGAAGAAAGCTTTACGAATGAATCAATTACTTTACTTCATCCCAAGTTGTTGTTTCGCCTGTATAGATGGACTTGATCGCATCGGAGCTGAGTTCATCTGTTGGGTTTTCCTTGTTGACGATAACAGCGATACCATCTGTAGCGATAACAGTGTTCTTTAGACCAGAGTCAAGTTCTTCTTGCTTGAGTTCACGGCTTGCCATACCAATGTCATAGCTTCCTTCTGCACAGCTTGTCATACCAGTTGTGGAATCAGATGTCTGTAAGTCAATAGAAGCATTTGGGTTTACCTTGTTGTAAGCTTCAATGAGCTTTTCCATTAATGGAGATACTGAAGAAGAACCACCAACAACGATATTTCCGGAAGGCTGTGTTCCTTCAAATGCCTTTGTATCATCTAATGCGATATAACCGTTATCTGTAACGATTTGCTGTCCTTCTGTACTTAAGATATATGCCATGAAGTCTTTTACAACTTCGTTTGTTGCTTCACCCTTTGTTGCGATGTTGAATGGACGGGATAGCTTGTACTGTCCAGCTTTGATTGCATCCGCTGTTGCTTCAGCACCATCAACCTTGACTGCCTTTACCTTGTCATTTAATGTTCCAAGAGATACATAGCCAATTGCATATGGGTCTGTTTCAACTGTTGTTAATACTACGGATGTGCTGTTTACTACCTGTGCATCATCTGTTGTCATATCAACTTTTTGATCACCTTGTTTTTCTTCTACACCTGTGAGTTCAATGAATGCGCCTCTTGTTCCTGAACCACTTTCTCTTGAGATGACTGTGATATCATTTGATGAATCAAAGTCTGAACCTGATGCATCAGATGCGCCTGTGGAAGCTGCAGGTGTGGATGAACATCCAGCGAGCATTGCCATAGCAATGAAACTTCCTAATATAGATTTTTTACTTAACATACCAATTTCTTTCCTCCTACGGTACGTGAATAGAATAGTTTTGAAATGTTAAACACGTATTCTTAGAAATGAAAAATGTATGTAAAATAATTAAGGAAAAGTAAAATGAATGAGGAAAAATGTATGAATCGTTATTTAGAAGTGTTGAATGAATCATTTGATAAAGTTGTTATTGCATTGCTTAATGAAGAGGAAAGAGCAGAGGTGCATGTTGTTGATCTTGTGAAGCAGGATGCAAATAAGTTATGTTTTGTTGTGGAAGAGGGCAGTGCATTGTTTGAGGCTTTGCATGAGCAGGGATATGTTTCTTTGGTTGGTGTGAATGATCATGTATCGATTAAAGTGAATGGATTTGTTTTGTGTGTTGGAGATTCTGATGTGAAAGGGAAGATGCTTTTCTGTATTGAAAAGGGAAAAGGTGAATTTAGAGATGCAATCAATCATGTGAATGAGGATTTCATCATTGAGGAAGAAATTGTTCCTGCTGGTGGGTATTATGTAAATGATGCCTGTATTCTTTGTGGTACGTGTTATGCGGTTTGTCCAAAGCAGTGTATTGATACAGCGAAGGATCCGGTTGTGATTGATCAGAGTGAATGTATCCAGTGTGGGGAATGCGTGAAAGTATGTCCTGTACAGGCAATTGAAAAGAAGTGAATGGATCACTTCTTTTTTAGATGTTTACAGATATTCAACAATTTCTTTAATGTCTTTTCTTTGTGTATGACGAATAGATGGTTCATCATCTGCATATCCAATTGGCATTAACAAGACAGGTTTCATTGTATCTGGCAATTGAAATGCTTGCGCTGTTTTAGTGTTAGGAAAACGATTGACCCAACAAGTTGCTAAACCTAGATCTGTTGCTTCTAACATGACATGTGTTGCGACGATACTGCAGTCTTCTACCCCTGAGTGGATACCTTCTTCATCAGGGTGTGTCCATTCTAAAGTTTCATCATATGCAAACATGAGTACACATGGTGCATTGAATGCACATGGTGTGAGTGTAGAAATCTTTTCAAGGGCTTCTTTACTTTGTAGAACATAGATTTTGACTGGCTGATTATTTTTTGCGGTTGGTGCGATTCTTCCAGCTTCTAAAACCTGATCAAGTTTTTCTTTTTCAATTGGCTGATCTTTGTATTTTCTAGCGGAGTATCTTTTGTTTGCAAGTTGTAAAAATGTCATATATGTTATCTCCTTCGTTGGTAATATCATACATCTTTGAGTTCGAATTCAAATGGATGATGCTTCAAAACCATCTGTCTGATGGATCTGTATGATTTTCTGCCTGCATTTGCCACAATCGGAACAGCCATTACAGATCAGTCTAGAAGCACATGTAGCGCAGTTTTCTCTAAAATGTGGCTTGTATAGATCTTGTTGAGGAATAGGATTGTTAAATGTATCGTATAGATTCCACTGGATTGGTTTTCCTTGAAATGATAGATGAGATAGGTAAGCCTGCTTTGCCTGGAGTGGTTTACTTGGAATGTGATATGTTTTCCCGTCTTTGACAAAGGTGTTTCCTGTTTCTATGAAGCTGAATGTGATGTTATGTTTAAAACAGGAATCGTGTAAATCTTTGATCCATTCATAGTGGAGTGGGCGTGCACCGTCATAGTTTTCTCCACCGCAGATGACAAGTTCAATTTGATTGGCATCTAAATACGGTTCAATATCAATGTGTCCAATGAATGGCGCACACATGATACCTTTATGCTTTGCGGGAATAGATAAAAGAATCGGTATTCTTTCATCTGCTCTTCTTTGATTTTCACACGTGACATTGAGAATGACATTATCATAGCCATCTTCCCAGTCTGAAGGTAAGTGGTCTTTGATTCTTTCTGCACGTTTTGTAAGAATATAAAATTTTACATCTTTACGATATCGAATGATATCCCAAATGTTCTCTCTCCATGTATCTGCTTCTTCTAGAAAGAAATCAGATGTCATACATACACGGATGAGTTCTCCTGCCTGTACTCTAAACGAACCATCTCTTTTCTTCTGTAAAGGATAGTTGAAGTTATTTGTCTGGGTGATCAGTGTACTATTGACGTCTCTAAAAGAATCTAAATAGTACATATAACAATGGTCGCAGCCCTCACTATATTTTCTGCATCCGTGCCATGGATTCCAAATATCATGCATGATGATAATCTAACATGAAATATGGAATATGAAAAATGATTTGCTTGTTGATATACTAGAAATATGTCTGTTAGCATTATAGAAGAGTACGCCGTCCTCATAGGACAGTGGTGAATTCAGCGTTACCGTTAACTGATGTGCTCTTTTATTCTTTTGATTTCTGTGCTGTTATAAAACAATATATTTTCGCATAAATAAGCCATATTTTGCACTTTATATATGATATAATATATGAGTAAAAAGGACTTATTCATGTATAGAACTGACAGGATTTATGTAACCGAAAATCATGAGCTGTATGCATATCTGGATGACTTTGCTCACAAGGCAAAGTGTCTTCATAATGTTGCATTGTTTCGCATCCGTAATGCCTTTACTGCACACAACAAGACTGCTTTGACAGCTAACGAGAAAGAAGTTCAAGGCGAGCTTGCACTTCTTAAAGGTCAGAAGTCTTACTATGTGCTTGGCTATGGCATATTGCAGAGGCTTATGCGTATTACAAATAATCCTGATTTCTTTTCCGGGCTTCCTATGCAGACTGCACAGCATGTCATCAGACAGGTCTGTACAGATTTCAAAGGCTGGCTTGCCTCTTTAAAGAAATACAGGAAAGATCCTTCTGGTTACACAGGTAAACCTAAGATGCCTGGATACTGCAGGAACGATACAACTTCTTATCTTTTTACCAATCAGGATGCTGTTATCTATGATGGGAAACTGAAGCTTCCTCGTACAAAGATTCGCATTCCTGTACGCAGAAGACATGGCAGGCTGATGGAAGTAAAAGTGAAACCTGTTTCTGGCGGATACGAACTTTTACTTGTCTATCAGGTAAAAGCTGCTTCTGTACAAAGTGGTAAACATGCAGCTGCAGTTGACTTTGGTGTAGACAACACAATGGCTGTTGTTTCAGATACGGGCAAAAGTATTCTTTTTAAAGGCAGATTTATCAAATCAGTCAATCAGTATTTCATGAAG
>Ga0129311_1001279_pt1 | contig 18169 bp, 17 predicted proteins | sample Go1ome_FD_94435 | JGI IMG/M metagenome (GOLD analysis project Ga0129311, IMG submission 94435) | Western lowland gorrila individual fecal microbial communities from Wisconsin, USA - Go1022B metagenome | ecosystem: Host-associated > Mammals > Digestive system > Large intestine > Fecal | place... | reverse complement strand
TTTTGAGGCAGGTGCCGATTTCTGTTACCCTATAATGCGCTTGAATTTTTGGCGTAAGTGGCGTAAGTTTGGCGTAAATCCGCTTTTCCACATTCAAAAAATCAAGCAATTTCAAAGCTTTGCGGCGAGTCTTAGTACATGCCGCCCATGTCGGGAGCAGCGGGGGCGGCGGGAGCGGGGGGCTCGGGCTTGTCGGCCACCAGAGACTCGGTGGTCAGGACCATGGCGGAGACGGAAGCGGCGTTCTCCAGAGCGGAGCGGGTCACCTTGGCGGGATCAATGATACCGGAAGCGACCATGTCGCAATACTCTTCCTTGTAAGCGTCAAAGCCGTAGCCGTTCTTGCCGGAGGTGCGGACCTTCTCCAGGATGACAGAGCCATCCAGGCCGGCGTTGGCAGCGATCTGGCGGATGGGGGCCTCCAGGGCCTTGGCGATGATCTGGACGCCGGTCTTCTCGTCGCCCTCCACGGTGGACAGCAGAGCCTCCACGGCGGGGATGATGTTGACGAAGATGGTGCCGCCGCCGGCGACCACGCCTTCCTCAACGGCGGCGCGGGTGGCGTTCAGAGCGTCCTCGATGCGGAGCTTCTTCTCCTTCATCTCGGTCTCAGTGGCAGCGCCCACCTTGATGACGGCCACGCCGCCGGCCATCTTGGCCAGACGCTCCTGGAGCTTCTCCTTGTCATACTCGCTGGTGGTGTTGGCGATCTGGCTGCGGATCTGGGCCACGCGGTCCTTGATGGCAGCGGCATCACCGGCACCGTCCACGATGGTGGTGTTCTCCTTGGTGACCTTCACCTGACGGGCACGGCCCAGCATGGAGATGTCGGCGGTCTTCAGCTCCAGACCGACCTCCTCGCTGATGACGGTGCCGCCGGTCAGGGTAGCGATATCCTGCAGCATCTCCTTGCGGCGGTCGCCGAAGCCAGGAGCCTTCACGCAGACCACATTCAGGGTGCCCCGCAGGCGGTTAACGATCAGGGTGTTCAGGGCCTCGCCCTCCACATCCTCGGCGATGATGACCAGCTTCTTGCCGGACTGGACAAGCTGCTCCAGGATGGGCAGGATGTCGGCGATGACAGAGATCTTCTTATCAGTGATGAGGATATAGGCGTCGTCAATGACAGCCTCCATCTTCTCGGTATCAGTGACCATGTAGGGCGTGATATAGCCGCGGTCGAACTGCATACCTTCCACGACCTCGCTGTAAGTCTCAGCGGTCTTGGACTCCTCAATGGTGATAACGCCGTCAGCGGAGACTTTCTCCATGGCGTCGGCGATCAGCTTGCCGATCTCATCGTCGCCGCTGGACACAGCGCCGACACGGGCGATGTCCTTGGAGCCGTCCACGCTCTTGGCCTGCTTCTTGACCTCGGCCACAGCGGCCTCCACGGCCTTGGCCATGCCCTTCCTCACCACGATGGGGTTGGCGCCGGCGGCCAGGTTCTTCAGACCCTCATGGATCATGGCCTGGGCCAGCAGAGTGGCAGTGGTAGTGCCGTCACCGGCAACATCGTTGGTCTTGGTGGAAACTTCCTTCACCAGCTGGGCTCCCATGTTCTCAAAGGGGTCCTCCAGCTCCACTTCCTTGGCGATGGTCACGCCGTCGTTGGTGATGAGGGGAGCGCCGTACTTCTTGTCCAGGACCACGTTGCGGCCCTTGGGTCCCAGGGTGACCTTGACGGTGTCGGCCAGAGTGTTGACGCCGGCTTCCAGGGCCTTACGGGCCTCGTCGCCGCGCTTGATGAGTTTAGCCATAATAAATTACCTCCAAATTAAGATGATTTCGCGAAAGCGAAATGAATTTACAATCATTTTCGCCGCGGCGTGTACGTGGCGAAAATTCCTCGACCCAGCCGCCGGGGGCGGCGTTCACCAGTGACCGATATCACTGGTAAGGGGGAGGGCAAGGGGGAGCCTGCTCCCCTTCGAATTACTCGACGATGGCCAGGATGTCGTTCTGGCGGACGACGACGTACTCCACATCCTCCAGGGTGACCTTGGTGCCGGCATACTGGCTGGTGATGACCTTGTCGCCGGGCTTCACGGTCATGACAACGTCCTTGCCGTCCACATTGCCGCCGGGGCCGACGGAAATGACTTCGGCCACGGAGGGCTTCTCCTTGGCAGAGCCGGTGAGGATGATGCCGCCCTTGGTGGTCTCCTCGACCTCAACCATTTTCAGGATGACGCGATCTGCAAGCGGGGTGAGTTTCATTTGGGGTTCCTCCTTAAGAATATAAAAATTTTTGAAAAAACAATTTCAGCGTTAGCACTCAGTTCATTCGAGTGCTAACGCTGCTATATTAGCGCAACTGGCCCCGTTTGTAAAGGGGAAATCGCGGAAAAGTTATGAAGAATTTGTAAATGTTCCCGCCAGCCGTTTACCGGGCGGTGGCATTGGGGCTGCATCCCTTGGGGCCGAAGAAGTTCAGCCGCTTGTCCGACAGGGTCAGCACCACTTCCCTGCTCCGGAAACACTCTCCATCCAGACACGTCGTCAGCTCTTCCCCGCTTTGAATGCGGACGGTCCGGGAGGTACTGACCCGCACCAGATCCGGCGGCAGCAGGCGGTAGTCTCCCGCGGAATAGACGCTGAACAGCCGGGCGAACTTGCTGCGCCCCACCTTTTTAATCAAAATGGTGTGGAGCACTCCGTCATCCATCCGGGCCTCCGGCACCGGCATGGAGCCGCCGCCGTAATAGCGGCCGTTGCATGTGGACACCAGCAAAAAATCGTCCTCCAGCCGCTCGTCGTCCAGCCAGACGGTCCAATGGCTGTCCACAGGCCGCAGCAGCACGTTGGCGGCCACGGCGGCCAGGTAGCTGCCCCGGCCGGACAACAGCGGCAGGCCGCTGTACTGGTGGACGCTGTCCGCCACCCGGGCGTCAATGCCGTTGCAGGCGATGGTCAGGCACAGGCGGCCATTGCAGTCGATGAGGTCCAGGGGAAACACTTCCCCGTCCCACAGATTTTCCGCGTCGCCGAACTTTTCCGCGTCCGGGCCGAAGTTTTTCAAAAAGTCGTTGCCGGTGCCGGTGGGGATGACCGTCATGGCGGCGTTTTCATACCCGGCGATGCCCCCCGCCACTTCGTGAGCGGTGCCGTCGCCGCCGCAGGCGTAGAAGCGCAGCTCCCCGCCGGTCTCCGCCAGTGCCCGGGCCATGTCTCCGGCGCCGCCGGGGCGGTCCGTCAGCATACAGGCGCATTCCAGACCATGACGGGCCCGCAGGCGGTCCGCCATGTCGTAGATGCGGGTGGTCTGGTCCTGTTTTCCCGCATTGGGATTGATAATGAATACATGCTTCACCAGGACACCCCCCTGTTTCTCTCTTTATTTTCCGTACAGGAATGCGTCGCACTTGAGCATTCCGTTGTAGAGCTTGCGCTTTTTGTCCGCCGGGCGGCCGAAGCACCGCTCAAACTCTGTGTGGGAGGAGAGCACCACCACCCGCCACTTGGGCGGCAGGTCCCGGAGAGCGCGGCCGAACACCCGGTACAGCTCCTCCGCCTCTTTCTTCTCCAGCAGGCGCTCGCCGTAGGGCGGATTGGTGACCAGCTGGCCGTACTCGCTGTCCCGGTGGAATTTTCCGGCGTCCGCCACCTCAAAACGGATGCAGTCCTCCACGCCGGCCAGTTCCGCGTTGTGCCGGGCCAGCTCCACGGCCTTGGGGTCGATGTCGCCGCCCCAGATGTCGTAATTCCCGTGGAACTCCTTGTCCATAGCCTCGTCGGCGGCGTCCAGCCACAGCTTGGAGTCCATGTTTTTCCACTTCTGGGCGGCAAAGCTCCGGTCCAGGCCCGGAGCCCGGTTCTTGGCGATGAGGGCCGCCTCGATGGGAATGGTGCCGCTGCCGCAGAAGGGGTCGCAGAAGGGGTCCTTCCCCCGGTAGCGGGCAATGGTCACCAGGGCTGCCGCCAGGGTCTCCCGCAGAGGGGCACCCATATTCTGGGCCCGGTAGCCCCGCTTGTACAACCCCTCACCGGAGGTATCCAGGTACAGCGTGGCGGTATCCTTCACGATGGAAAACTGGATTTGATAGCGGCTGCCGGTCTCCGGCAGGGTCTCGCAGCCGTAAACATCCCCCAGCCGCTTGGCGGAGGCCTTTTTCACGATAGCCTGGCAGGCGGGCACGGAGTGGAGGGCGGAGTTGATAGAATAACCTTTCACGGGGAACTCGCCGTCCCGGGGGATATAATCCTCCCAGGGCAGGGCCAGCACCCCCTGGAACAGCGCCTCGAAATCCGGCGCCGGGAAGGAGCCCAGCTCCATCAGCACCCGGGCGCCGCAGCGCAGATTGATATTCAGCCGGGCAATATCCGCCATCGTCCCCTCGCAGTGGATCCGGCCGTTCTCCGCCCGTACATTTTGTAATTGCAGGCGCTTCATCTCGTCCGCCACCAGGGCTTCCAGCCCGAACAGGCAGGGCACCGTCAGTGTCATGGCCCGCACCTCCTTTGTCAGCATGGTTTCTTCCGCACCCAGTATAACAGGAAATACCAGACTCCGCAACGGCGGGATTTCCTTGCGTCCCTATGCGGCATATGGTATATTGTTTTCAAAGGCCGGATACGTGATTTCAAAAGGAGGCGCCTATGAAGCTGTACCAAGCCATCAAGTGGGTCATGACCATCGGGGCGGCGGCGCTTTTGCCCGCCATGTTTTTCGTGCCCGCCCTGGCGGCGAGGCGGGGGCTGTTTTCCTGGATGCTGTACGGTGTGTATGTGCTGGTGGTGCTGTTTGTCTGGGGCGTCACGGGAAAGGCGAACCGGAACGTCAGCCAGGGCTTTGACCCGGAGACGGGCAACCAGAAGCTGAATGAGACCAAAGAAATCATCCGGGAACGAAACCTCTGGAGCGCCTTCTGGAAATAGACACGGACAGAGAGCCACATTGAAAAGAGGCGGCTCTCTTTGTAACCGAAATGAAATGCTTTTCCTGTTTGGGGCATGATATGATGGTCTCGAACCTATGGAAATGCGGATAGGAGGAACTATGGATCTGATGAGTTGGCTCTGGCTGGGGGCAGCGGTGCTGTTTGGCGTCGTGGAGGCTCTCACCGCCGGACTGGTGTCCATCTGGTTCGTGGCCGGCGCCGCGGCGGCCCTGGTCGGGGCACTTTGGGGCGCAGGCATCGGTGTCCAGGTTGCGCTGTTCCTGGCGGTATCCGCGGCGGCCCTGGCGGCCACGCGGCCCCTGGTGCGGCGGTTCACCAAGGGCGGCACCGTGGCCACCAATGCGGACCGGGCTTTGGGGGAAACCGCCAAAGTCACCGAGGCCATCGACAACGCCGCTTCCACCGGCGCCGTCTATGTGGACGGCAAGACCTGGACGGCCCGCAGCGCCGACGGCAGCGTCATTCCCGTGGGAGCCACGGTACAGGTGCTGCGGATGGAAGGCGTCAAGCTGTTTGTGAAAAAAATTGAGGAAAAAGTGGAGGTAACATCATGAATTTCGGTTGGATCGTCCCTGCCATTCTGGTGATCTTGCTGCTGGTGGTCATCATCAGCAATATCGTCATCGTCCAGCAGTCCCGGGCCTATGTGGTGGAGCGGCTGGGCGCTTTCCGGGCCGTTTGGAACGTGGGCCTGCACCTCAAGGTCCCCTTTATCGAGCGCATCGCCAAAAAGGTGTCCCTCAAGGAGCAGGTGGCGGATTTCGCCCCCCAGCCCGTCATCACCAAGGATAACGTCACCATGCAGATCGACACCGTCATCTATTTCCAGATCACGGACCCCAAGCTGTACACCTACGGCGTGGAGCACCCCATGAACGCCATTGAAAACCTGACGGCCACCACCCTCCGGAACATCATCGGCGACATGGAGCTGGACCAGTCCCTCACCAGCCGCGACATCATCAACTCCCGGATGCGGGCCATTCTGGACGAGGCCACGGACCCCTGGGGCATCAAGGTCAACCGGGTGGAGCTGAAAAACATCATCCCGCCCAAGGAGATCCAGAACGCCATGGAAAAGCAGATGAAGGCGGAGCGGGAACGCCGGGAGTCCATTCTCCAGGCGGAGGGCACGAAGCAGTCCCAGATCCTGGTGGCCGAGGGCGAAAAGCAGTCCGCCATCTTGAAGGCCGACGCTGCCAAGCAGGCCGCCATTTTGAAGGCCCAGGGCGAAAAGGAGGCCCGCATTATGGCCGCCGAGGCCGAAGCCCAGGCCATTATGCAGGTACAGAAGGCCATGGCCGACTCTTTGAAGCTTTTGAACGAGGCCGCCCCCAACGACCAGGTGGTGAAGCTGAAGGCTCTGGAGGCCATGCAGAAGGTGGCGGACGGCAAGGCCACGAAGATCATCATCCCCAGTGAGCTTCAGGGGCTGGCGGGTCTTGCCGCCAGCGCCAAGGCCGTTTTTGAGAGCGAGGACTCCAAGGCGGAATAACCGCATACGCAAAAGAGCCGCGGCGTCTGCCGCGGCTCCTTTTTATCACGCTGGCGTCACAGCTGCTCCCGCAGCACCTGTCCCAGGCGCCGGATGCCCTCCACAATGTGGGCCTCGTTGGCGTTGGAGAAGTTCAGCCGCAGGGTGTTGGTGGTGCTGCCGCCGGCGAAGAAGGTATGGCCCGGAATATAGGCCACCTTTCGCTCCACCACCTGGGGCATGATGGCGGCGGTGTCGATACCCTCCGGCAGGGTGACCCAGAGGAACAGGCCGCCGTGGGGATGGGTCCAATGGGAATCCTTGGGGAACTCCCGCTCCATGACCGACAGCATCAAATCCCGCCGGGAGCGGTACAGGGCGTTGAGCTTTCGGATGTCGGCGTCCAGGTCGTTGTCCTCCAGATAGGTGTCCACCATCATCTGGATGTAGGTGCTGGCCTGGAGGTCCGTGCCCTGCTTGGCAGTCTCAAACATGGCCAGCAGCTCCGGGGAGGCCGCCAGCCAGCCCAGGCGGATGCCGGGGCTGAGAATTTTGGAAAAGGAGCCCATGTACACCACGTTTCCCCGGGTGTCCATGGACCGCAGGGCGGGGAGACTCTCCCCCTCATAGCGCAGCTCACCGTAGGGGTTGTCCTCCAGAATGGGCAGTCCATACCGCTCCGCCAGGGCCAGCAGGCCCTTCCGCCGCTCCAGGGACCAGGTGCGGCCGGTGGGGTTTTGGAAGGTGGGGATGACATAGATGAGCTTGGCCCGGGGATTGGCAGCCAGCTTTTTCTCCAGATCCTCCAGGATCATGCCGTCGTCATCGGTGTCGATGGGCAGAAAGCCACACTCGTAGGACCGGAAAGTGGACAGCGCCGCCGTATAGGTGGGGTCCTCGCACACCACCAGGTCACCGGGGTCCAAAAACAGCTTTCCCGCCAGGTCCAGCCCCTGCTGGGAGCCGTTGATCATCAGGATATTTTCCGGTCCGCAGGCCATGCCCTCCCGGCGGTGGCGGGCGGCGATCTTCTCCCGCAGGGGAAAGTATCCGTCAGAGGGCCCGTATTGCAGGGCCGTGGGGCCCGCTGTGGTCAGCACCTTGTCGGAGGCGGCCCGCATAGCCTCCACAGGGAACACCTCCGGTGCCGGCATCCCGCCGGCAAAGGAGATGATGTCCGGCCGGGCCGTCAGCTTCAAGGTCTCCCGGACCACAGAGGAGTTCATCAGCTCCGTGCGCTTTGCAAATCGAATATCCATACGGGAACCTCCCTTTTCAAATTCTCCCGCGGCCAAAGGCAAGGCCGCCTCTGCAAATCAAAACGGAGCAAGGCCGCTCATGGCGAGCGCCCTTGCTCCGTCTTTTGTTGTGGACTATTATAAATCGGATCCGCTTCTCCGTCAAGCGGGCGGCACATATCCCGCGAAATCCCGGAAAACGCCCCGCCGGCATCCGAAATTTTTGTGCTTTTTGCACACACCCGCAGGCCACTGCCCTGCCGCCGCGGATTTTTTTGAAACTTTCTCTTACATTTTCCCTGAAAAATATGGTAAACTAAAGATGCAGCGTGCGGTCCGGCAGACGTAAGTCCAGTTGCCGGCCCGCGCTCTTTTTGTATGTTTAAAAAGATTGATCGGCGGGAAGGAGAAGTCAGATGTTTCAAGCAGGAGATTTGGTCGTATACGGCTCCACCGGTGTCTGCCGCGTGGAGGGGATCACCCAACCCGGCACCTCCGGAGTCGACCGAGACAGGCAGTTTTATCTGCTCAAGCCCTTGCAGCAGGACGGCGTTATCTACACGCCGGTGGATAACGCGAAGGTACCCATGCGGCCTGTGATTTCCCAGGAGGAGGCCGAGGCCCTTATCGACTGTATCCCCACCATCCAGGCGGAGGCCTATCACGGTCCCACCCTTCAGGCCCTGGCCCAGCACTACCAGTCCGCTGTCCGCACTCATGACTGCCGGGACCTGGTGGAGCTGATGATGTCCATCTATGCCAAGCGCCAGCAGGCGGAAGCCCAGAAGCGGCGGCTGGGCATGGTGGATGAGCGGTTCATGAAGCAGGCGGAGCGGCTTTTATACGGAGAGCTCTCCGTGGCGCTGGGCATTCCCTTTGACCAGGTGGAGCCTTACATTGCCCGCCGGGTAAACGGCGGTACGCCCGATGGAAGCGGGACATAAAAGAGCGGGCACGGCGTGCCCGCTCTTTTTTTGTGTTTATTTCGGCGCCAGTTCGGGGTTGATCTCGTCCAGCCAGGGGACGATGTCCCGAATGTCGCTGATGACCAGGTCCGGCTTCTCCGCGTCGGCGGCCACGCCGGCATCCTTCTCCGCAGAGAGGTAGGAGCCGATCTGCACAGCCTTGGCAAAGCCCGCCCGCTTGGAGCCAATGATGTCCCGGGAGACGGTGTCGCCCACATAAACGCACTCCGCCGGCACCACCTGCATCTGATGCATGGAGATGCGGAACAGCTCCTGGTGGGGCTTGCGGTAGCCGGTGACGCTGGACACCGTCACATCCTCCATATACTTGCGGATACCGTAGTCCTCCAGCACATTGAACACGTTGTACAGTGAGGCGTTGTTGGAGATGACGCCCAGATGATAGCCCCGGGACTGCAATGCCTGGAGCATCTCCTCCACGCCGGGGCGCAGCTCCCGGTGGTAATAGGTGACCTCCCACAGGTTGGCCAGCTCCTCGGCAATGGCCTCCAGCTTTTCCCGGTCAAAGCCGAATTCCTTCAGATAGAAGTCCGGCCAGATCTCCTCCGGCTTCAGCTCCCGCATGGCGGGCTCGCTCCAGTTCTTGTACGCCTTCAGTCCGGCCATGACCCGGCGGTCAAATTCCACCGCGTCGCAGCCGGGCTCCAGGCCGTGGGCCCGCAGGGTCTCCTGCAGCTTCACCATGACCTCCGCCTGCGTCTCCTTGTTGTTCCAGATGTCCTCCAGGGTCCCGCCCATGTCAAATAATACGGTCGTCAGCATTGATATGCCTCCTCAATGATTTATTTTGAAAGGGCGCAGGACGCCCAAACCGCGTTGTGATCAGACAGCTCCCGCCCGGTGAACCGGGCCAGAGCGGAACCCGGGACCGCAAAGCCGCAGTCCTCCGTCTGCGTGGAGATGGTTCGACTCTCCCGCACCTGTGCTCCCCGCACCAACAGCCAGTCCAGCCGCAAATCCAGGTGGCGTTCGCCCACGCTGTCCCGGCAGGCGGGAAGCGGCGGCAAAGGCTTGCGGCGGGTGGCAATGGGATGGTCCGGCACCGCCAGATAGCCGGCGGCCGCCGCCGCGCCAAGGCAGCCCTCCCACCGGGCCACATCCTCCAGACAGCGGCGCTGGAGTCCCTCGTCACCGGCGATCTCCGCAATGGCATCCTTATCCCGGCCATCGAAGGTGTTGGTGTTCAGATCGCCGCCCAGGATGACCGGCATTCCGGGGAACATCTCCTCCGCCGCGGCCAGCACCGCTTCCAGCTGGGCCTGCCGGCCCGGGCCGTGGGTGCGGTTTTCCAGGTGGATGGTGGCCACGCCCACCGGCGTGCCCGCCACATCCAGCTCCGCCAGAATGGCCAGACGGCCGCCGATGCGGCGCTGGCGGTCAAAGTACCAGTTATACTGCTCCGGCAGGCGCAAAATCTTCGCCCGGGTAATGGGCCAGCGGGAGAAGATGGCGTTTCCGTGGAAGCCCTTGGGGTCCTCCCCGTTCACCAGCTCGATAAATTCCAGGCCGAACACATAATTCATGCCCAGCCGCTCCGCCAAAAGGCGGGTGGTATCCCGGCACCCAGAGCGGACGCAGCCGTCATCCAGCTCGTTGGCCAGGATCACATCAAAGGGCTTTACCGCCGGGCAGGTCTCCAGGAAGTCGCCCAGCTCCTCCAGGCAAACACCCCGTTCCATATTGAACACCAGCATCCCCATCGCCTCCGGCTTTTCCGCCGGCGGAGAGACCAGATTGTGAATCTCCGCCTGAAAAAACTGCGGGATCTGGTCCATGACCTCCTTCTGCGGGGCATGGTCCAGCAGCGCTCCCAAACGTTGCCGTTCTTCATTGGGTATCCCGTTCATGGTCATACCTCCTCAAATTTGCTTTGCCGTACACGGGGGTCCATGCAGCTGGAACGGATCATCAGCTCCGGCTGGAGCAGGTCCACCGTCTGTTTTCTCTCCCCCTCGATCTGCTCCACCAGGCGGTCCACGGCGATGCGCCCCTGGCGGAATTTTTTCTGCGAAACAGTTGTCAGATGGATCCGCGGCAGGGCGGTAAAGGAAATGTTGTCATATCCCACCAGGGATACATCGTCCGGTATGGAAATGCCGCACTCCTCCGCCGCCTCCATGACCTTCAGCGCGGTCACATCGGAAAAGGCGAAAATAGCCTCCGGCAGGGGGCCTCCCTTGCGAAACAACTCCAGCGCCTTTTCATAACTCCAGTTCCGCATCAAGCCCACATCTGCCGGTGCCGCCAGGTCCCGGCCCTTCAGTCCGGCCTCCGCCAGCGCCCGGTGAAAGCCGCGGATGCGCAGGATCCGTGTCCGGGAGGTGGTCCGGCCGCCGAAAAGCAAAATGTCCCGGTGTCCAAGGCTCACCAAATAACGGGTGGCCTCGTAGGCGCCGGCTTCATTATCCGCCATGACGTAGCTGCAGTCCTCGCCGTGGTTCACCCCGATATACACACAGGGCACCCCCCCCAACAGTTCCTTGTGGCGGGCCTGGGACGCGGGAGACAGGGCGGAGATGATAACTCCGTCGATCTGGCGGGACAAAAAGCCGTCGATCCCCTTGAGCTCCTGCTCCTGGATGCGCATGGAATTGCTCATCAGCATCCGGTAGCCGCGCTCCGCCGCCTGCCGCTCGATGGCGGTGGCCATATCGGCAAAATAGGGGTTGGAGATGTCCGGTACGATGACGCCGATGGTGTGAGTGGACTGTCCGGCAAGGCCCCGGGCCGCCACGTTGGGTACATAACCCAGCTGTATACAGGCGGAGCGCACCTTTTCCTTCGTCTCCCGGCTGATCTCGGGGCGGTCATCCAAAGCCCGGGAGACCGTGGCAAAGCTGACGCCCGCCAAGGCGGCCACATCCTTAATCGTCGCTCTCTTCTTCATCATCTTCGTAAAACAGCATAGCCTCCTCCTGGGCGGAGCGGAAAGCTGGGGGCGTGTCCGCTCCGGCCTCAGGGCCGAACAGGGCTTCCTCCGGCGTGACTTCCGGCTCTTTTTCCACAGGTTCCACAGGGGGCTCCGGCTGCGGCGGGGGAGGTTCCTTGCGGGACGGCTTCTTGGCCGCTTCCTTTTCCATGGCTTCCAGCAGTTCCTCCTGGATGGTCTTTCTATGGTTCAGCGCGGGATTGGCGCGCTTCATTTTCAAGTAAATAGGCCAAGCCACGGCATTGCCCACCAATACGGGGGTCAGGCCGAACATGGCAATGAGCCACAGCATATTCCCCCGTGCCGGTTGATCCAGCAAGAGCGTTGCGGCGCAGAACATCATAAATACCACCGCCAGACCGGTGAAGCCATAGGGCGCCACCCGTTTATCCGGCAGCAAAAACTCCAGGCAGCACACAGCGGTGCCTGCCAGGGCAATGACCAGGGCGTGGATGACCGTGGTGGCGATCTCGCTGTCCAGACGCACCGCGTGATACAGTGGATCCGTCAGAAGGGCATACGCGATACCGAACACCGTCAGGTCCAACAAGGCCGCTCCCAGGGCGGCCAAAACGATGGGACTTTTTCTCCGGTTCTTTTTATCAATAAAAAAACTCATGGGGCCTCACTTTTCCGCGGAGATGCGCGGATATTTCAGGAAAAAGAAGCGGCGCGCGGACATCCGCCCGCCGCTTGCGGTTTGGTGCTAAGGGACGCTCAGCCGGCTGTGCAATCAGCCCAGCTTCTGCCAGAAGTCACGGACCGTATTGTACTCGTAGTAGATCTCCTCGGCGTCAAAGTGGGCCACGTTGATCTCGGAGTAGGGGATGGAACCCTCGGCGGGCTCGATATCGTCACGGACAGGCCAGCCGCCCAGGGTGTTGAAGGGCTTATAGCCGGAGGTATCGCCGTCAATGCCGCCCATCATGAAGCGGATCAGCAGCTTGGCGGCGGCGGGATGCTCGCAGCCTTCCACAACATACAGGGTGTTGACGGCGGGGATGCCGGTGTTGGGATACAGATTCACGGGGCTCAGCTTCCAACCGTTCTCCTCAGCCTTGCGCAGCTTGGAGGAGGCGCTGAAGCCAACGGGGGGATCGGACTGGCCGGGGGTGCCGACAGCCTCGGCGCACTCGTCGGAGGAGGAGCAGAAGATGGGCTGGTTGTCGTACAGGCGCTTCAGGAACTCGAAGCCGGCGTTCTCGCAGCCGTCAGACAGGACCAGCTTTTCACCGTACAGCTCCTCGTAAGCAGCAGCCAGCTTGTCAGGCTCCTCGCCCACGCAGAAGCCGGTGATCCAGGAGCCCCAGGACAGGTTGTCCAGAGGATTCTGCATGGTGATCTTGCCCTTCCACTGAGGCTCGGTCAGCTGCCAGATATTGGTGATGGGAGAGCCGTCGGGGTACGCCTCGGTGTTGTAGAACAGCTGGGTCAGCTCAATGTACATGGGGGTTGCGGTGGCGGTGAGGGCGGGATCGATGTGCTCGAAGATATCGGCGGGCTTGTAGTTGTAGAAGATCTTGTTGGCCACGTACTCCTTGTACATGGAGCCGTCCTGGTCCTTGATGTGAACCACGTCGGCGCTCTTCACGCCGGACTCATACTCGCGGGTGACCTTCTCCAGCAGCTCGTTGGTGGAGATATCAAAGGGCACGCACTCCAGGCCGGGATACTTGGCCATAAAGGCGTCGGCGACCTTGCCGCAGCGGGAGGAGATGGAGTACAGCGTCACAGTGGCGCCTTCCTCCAGGGCCTGCTGGTACAGCTCCTCATCGGTCTCGTCGGTGTTGTAGATGCCGGAGCTCTTTTCCCAATCCGTCAGCTCGGATTCCGCGGGAGTTTCGGCGGGAGTCTCAGCCGGGGTCTCAGCAGGGGTCTCCTTGCTGCCGCCGCAGGCGGTCAGGCCAAAGAGCATGACCACAGACAAAAGACCTGCCAGCCATTTCTTATGCTTCAACATGTTCTTTTCCTCCTTGTTCTTCTTTCCAAATCGTATTTGATGCGGCATCCGCCGCGGAGGCACATTTTTTACACGCAGTATTTAATGAGGTTTTCGGTATTGGTGTCAAACACATTGACCTTCTTGGGATTGAAGCCCAGGTAGACCTTCTCGTCGCTGGCGTAGTGGGTGGAGCCCAGCTCCTTCACCGTCAGCATGTCGCCACCAACCCGAACCGTCACCAGCGTCTCGGAGCCGGCGGGCATTCCGGAGTAGACATGGCCTTCGATGCGGTGCTCGTCGTCAGCGGTGCGGCTGATGGTCAGCTGCTCAGGCCGGATGCCCAGGGTGATGTCCAGCTTGCCGCTCTGAGACGCGTCGGGCGTCATGTCCGCCCGGTCGAAGCTGATCTGGCCCACGGAGCTCTCCGTCACCATACCGGCGGCATCCACCGTGGCGGTGCCCTTGACGAAGTTGATGCTGGGGTTGCCGATGAAGTCGGCGGTGTACAGGTTCACGGGGTTGTCATACAGCTCCAGAGGCGGCGCCACCTGCACCAGCTCGCCCTTGCGGAACAGGGCGATCTTGGTGGACATGGTCAGGGCCTCCACCTGGTCGTGGGTCACGTAGATGATGGTGGTGCCGGTCTCATGGTGCAGCCGCTTCAGCTCGGCCCGCATGTCCACCCGGAGCTTGGCGTCCAGGTTGGAAAGGGGCTCGTCCAGCAGCAGCAGACGGGGCTCGGACACGATGGCACGGGCAATGGCGACACGCTGCTGCTGGCCGCCGGACAGCTCCGTGGGATACCGCTTGGCGTACTCGCCGATCTGCATCCGCTCCAGGGCGCTGGCAACCTTCTTGGCGATGACATCGCTGGCTTCCTTGCGGATCTTCAGGCCAAAGGCCACGTTGTCAAACACGGTCATGTGAGGCCAAAGGGCGTAGGACTGGAACACCAGGTTCAGATTCCGCTTGCTGGGAGGCGCGAAGTAGGCCTCCGCCGCGTTGACGATTTCCTTGTCGTCCATGTGGATGAATCCGTTCTGGGGCTTTTCCAGGCCGGACACCACACGCAGGGTGGTGGTCTTGCCGCAGCCGGAGGGGCCCAGCAGGGTCATGAAATCGCCGTCCTCGATGGTCAGGTTCAGGTTCTTCAGGACATGGTTCTTGCCGTAAAATTTATCGACATTCGTCAGTACGATCTTGCTCATGGTTTCGTCTCCTCTCTATATTCTATCAGCCCGCCATGCTCTTGGCAAGGTCGGCGTCTCCGAAGATATTCGCCAGCGCGTACACCAGGAACACGATGGAGAACATCACGATGGCCACGCAGTCAGACGCCTGCGGGGAGTTCTGGTTTTGATACTGGAACGCCAGATACGGCAGCGTGGAGGTCTTGGGCGTCATGATCAGAATGATCAGGTCCAGTTCCTTCATGATGGAGACGAAGATCAGCATAAAGCCGGAGATGAAGCCGCCCTTGGACAGCGGGAACACGATTTTGACGAAGCGCTTGAAGAAGCCGGCGCCCTCGATCATGGCCGCCTCCTCCAGCTCGCCGCTGATCTGCAGCATGTTGGAGGTGCCGGCGCGGGAGGCAAAGGGCAGGTGCTTGACCACGGAGGTCAGCGTCAACAGGGCGAAGGTGCCGTAGAGGGCGGGCACCAGCTGCACGCCGAACAGGGTCTGGGGTTTGGAGAACATGCTCAGGTAGATGCCGCCGAAGGCCACGGAGGGGATCAGGTAGGGGATGAACACCAGCTGCTCCACCAGTCTGCCGTGGAACTTGCCGCGGCCCTTGGCGCAGATGTAGCCCAGCATCTGGCCGAAGAGGGTGCCGAACACGCCGTTGACCAGCGTCAGCTTCAAGGAGTTGATCAGGGAGTTCTGGAAGTTGCTGTTCTTGAAGATGCCGGGCACGCCCTCCATGATGTTGGGATTGCCCTCGCCGATCCAGTAGTACAGCGTGAAGTTTTCCAGAGAGTACACGCCTTCCTTGAGCATGCAGCTCTCAATGATCAGGATGACCACCGGCATGATGATGCCGACGATAAAGAAGATGAACAGGATGATGGTAACGATGGGCTTCCAGCCTCTCAGGCCGATGGGCGTGGACCGGCCGCCCTTGCCGCCCACGGTGGCGTAGGATTTCCGGGTACCGATGAGCTTCTGGTTGATGAACACGGACAGGGCCGCGATGCAGATCATCAAAATGGCCATGGCGAAGGCCGTCTGGGTGTTCTGGGACTTGGAGTTGGAGTACAGCTCGCTGGACAACGTCCGGAAACCGACGGGAGAGCCCAGATAATTAATGGTGCCGAAGGTGCCGATGGCCTTGGAGAAGGTCAGGATGACAGCGGACAGCATGGCGGGCATCACCAGGGGCAGCGTGATCTTCCGCAGGATCAGGGCCTTGCTGGCACCCTGAATCTCGCCCATCTCCTCCAGCTCGGAGTTGACGGAGTTCAGTGCCGCGGAGACCAGCAGGTATGTATAAGCGTAATAGTGCAGCGTCAGCACGATGATGATGGCCACGGCACCGTATGCCACCGGTGACAGCAGTGTTTCGATCATCTCGTTGGAAACGCCCATACCTGACATGATGGAGGCCACAAAACCGGCCGAGCCGCCGACACGGGGCGTCTTGAACATACTCAGCCAGGCCTGAGACTTCACCCAGGAGGGGATCATGTAGGGGATAATGACCGCCAGGGAGAAGAAGGGCTTGAAGGGCAGGTCGCTGCGGACCATGAGCCACGCCAGAACGGAGCCCAGCAAAATGGCACAGACAGAAACGCCGACGCCGATCAGCAGGGAGTTCAGCAAAGGCTTGATGAACAGGTTCATGGACAGGTCACTGGCCAGCAGCCGCTTCCAGTAATAGAACGTGAATTCGCCAGGTACGCCGCCCGGCACGTTGCGCAAATCGCGCTGGGACAGCTGGAAGGTCGTGGACAGCATGTCCACCAGCGGGAAAATGATCAGATACGCCAGCAGGACGATGGCGATCAATACGATCACGTTGTACGGATTCGTCACCACTGCCATGACCTGGTTTTTCAGTCGCCTGGACTTGGAATAATTTTGCTCATTCGGTTTCATCGCGTGCAGGTACCCTCGCTTTCCTAGTTCTAACGGCCCGCTTACGGCCGGATTTTATGCAAACGTTTCCGTTCCCACGGTCATACCTTACCATTTCATTTGTCAAATTGTCAATAGAGCTTCCGCATTTTCCATATATTCGTATATGAAGTTCTTCTTTTTTTGTGCGTTTTGTATAATATCTTCTGTGGCGCATATTTGCTATAATGAAGCCAAAATATAGGATATTTCACAAGTTTTCCCTGTTTTTTCAAGTTTCTATCCGTTGCTTTTCATTTGTGTCCCTTTTTTTTGGGCAATCCCCCGCCGTCTTTCTTTCCGTTTATATACAACGGCTTCGTTTTTTCTTGTTTTCTCGCAAACGTTACCGGAAATCAACGCTCTCATTCAGTCAGGAGGATCTCCATGCAGCGCGTCACGATCAAGGATATCGCCCGGCTGGCCGGTGTTTCCGTCACCACGGTCTCCCGGGCCCTCAACCACGGGCCGGAAATCAGTCCAGAGACCCGGGAGCGTATCCTGCGCATCTGCCGGGAACAGGGCTACCGGACCAACCTGCTGGCCCGCAGTCTCATTTCCAGCCGCACCAATGTGTTGGGCCTGATTCTGCCGGACATCCCCAATCCCTTTCACGCCACCCTGTCTTTCAATATTGAAACGTATGCCCGGGAACTGGGCTACCAGGTGATGCTGTGCAGCGGCCGCCCCGGCGACGGTCAGATCGAATCCCTCATCGACTTTCTCATCGGCCAGCGGGTGGACGGCATCCTCCTCAGCAGCGCCAGCGACCAGGCCCGGTATCTGCTGCGCCGCTACCGGGATGTTTTGCCCGCCGTGCTGCTGGGCGCCTGCGTACCGGAGGCCTCCGGCATCCGGGTGAACTCTGTCAGTACTGATAATTTCGTGGGCGGCCGCATCGCGGCGGAGTATTTCCACCGCCTGGGCCACCGGGATGTGGTGTATCTGGGCCTCCGGCGTGGCAGCGTCACCCACACCCTGCGGCACGGCGGCTTTCTCACCGCCGCCCGGGAGCTGGGTATGCACGTGACCACTGTGGAAAACCCGGGTCCCTCCTCTTCTATCTCCAGCGGCTATCAGATGGCCCGCCGGCTGTTTGCGGCCCCCTTCTCTCAGACGGCACTTTTCGCCGCCTCAGACGCGGTGGCCCTTGGTGTCATCCAGGCGGCGGATGAGGCCGGCATTGCTATCCCGGAGCAGCTTTCCGTCCTGGGCTTCGATGATATTGAATACGCCGCCCTGCCCAATATCCGCCTGAGCACCCTGTCCCGAAACACCTCTTTGATGGCCCGCGCCTCCGTGCGGCTGCTGCTGGAGCTTGTGGACAGCGACTCCCGGGACGAGTACACCGGCAAGCTCATCACGCCCACCCTGGTAGAGCGAGCCACCTGCGCCCCGTATCCCGGCTGAATACAGAAAAAAGCTCCCCGTCTGACGGGGAGCTTTTTTCTGTATTACGGCAGGTAGTTCAGGGGATTCTTGGCCATACCGTTGTAGCGGACCTCAAAGTGGCAGTGGTTGCCGGTGGAGTTGCCGGTGGAGCCCACTCGGGCGATCTGCTGGCCCTTGTACACATGCTGGC
>Ga0129311_1001278_pt1 | contig 18178 bp, 12 predicted proteins | sample Go1ome_FD_94435 | JGI IMG/M metagenome (GOLD analysis project Ga0129311, IMG submission 94435) | Western lowland gorrila individual fecal microbial communities from Wisconsin, USA - Go1022B metagenome | ecosystem: Host-associated > Mammals > Digestive system > Large intestine > Fecal | place... | reverse complement strand
TTAGAGTAATTCTCCTTAGAAAGGAGGTGATCCAGCCGCACCTTCCGATACGGCTACCTTGTTACGACTTCACCCCAATCATTGATTCTACCTTCGACTGCTGCCTCTAAAAGTTAGCTCACAGGCTTCGGGTATTCCCAACTCTCATGGTGTGACGGGCGGTGTGTACAAGGCCCGGGAACGTATTCACGGCAGTATGCTGACCTGCCATTACTAGCAATTCCGGCTTCATAAAGGCGAATTTCAGCCTTCAATCCGAACTGAGACTGCTTTTTTGGGTTTTGCTCCACCTCGCGGTTTCGCTTCCCTTTGTTACAGCCATTGTAGTACGTGTGTAGCCCAGGACATAAAGGGCATGATGATTTGACGTCGTCCCCACCTTCCTCCGATTTATCACCGGCAGTCTTCTCAGAGTTCCCACCTTAACGTGCTGGCAACTGAGAACAGGGGTTGCGCTCGTTGCGGGACTTAACCCAACATCTCACGACACGAGCTGACGACAACCATGCACCACCTGTATACAGACTCCGAAGAGCTATGCTATCTCTAACATATTCCTGTATATGTCAAGCCCTGGTAAGGTTCTTCGCGTTGCGTCGAATTAAACCACATACTCCACTGCTTGTGCGGGCCCCCGTCAATTCCTTTGAGTTTCAACCTTGCGGCCGTACTCCCCAGGTGGGATACTTATTGCGTTTGCGACGGCACAGAATGTTTATCACACCCTACACCTAGTATCCATCGTTTACGGTGTGGACTACCAGGGTATCTAATCCTGTTTGCTCCCCACACTTTCGTGCCTCAACGTCAGTTATCGTCCAGAAAGTCGCCTTCGCCACTGGTGTTCCTCCTAATATCTACGCATTTCACCGCTACACTAGGAATTCCACTTTCCTCTCCGACACTCAAGAAAACCAGTTTTAGTTGCAGTTCCCAAGTTGAGCCTGGGGATTTCACAACTAACTTAATTTCCCGTCTACGCACCCTTTACACCCAATAAATCCGGATAACGCTCGCTCCCTACGTATTACCGCGGCTGCTGGCACGTAGTTAGCCGGAGCTTATTCTACAGGTACTGTCTTTTTCTTCCCTGTCTAAAGCAGTTTACAATCCGAAAACCTTCTTCCTGCACGCGGCGTCACTGCGTCAGAGTTTCCTCCATTGCGCAATATTCCCGACTGCTGCCTCCCGTAGGAGTCTGGGCCGTATCTCAGTCCCAATGTGGCCGTTGAACCTCTCAGTCCGGCTACTGATCGTCGACTTGGTAGGCCGTTGCCCCACCAACTATCTAATCAGACGCGAGCCCATCTATCAGCGGATTGCTCCTTTCCCTATTGTATCATGTGATACTTAGGCATATGCGGTATTAGCAGTCATTTCTAACTGTTGTTCCCCTCTGATAGGCAGGTTGCTCACGCGTTACTCACCAGTCCGCCACTAAAGCCATTGTTATAAATCTTCATCAAGTCCCTTTGAACAAGTTCTCCGTTCTTATCAAAATCAGTATAACGACTTCCGTTCGACTTGCATGTCTTATGTGCGCCGCCAGCGTTTATCCTGAGCCAGGATCAAACTCTCTTGTTAATGGTATCTATATTATAAAATATAAATCTAACTTAAAAGTTTTTATCAAGCTCTTTTTGCTTCTTATTTTTTCAAATGAAAAATTTTTAAAAATTTACTTGTTCGGTACTATTCTTTAGTTTTAAAGAATATACCGCTTCGGTTTATTTCTCTAAAGGATATTTACTGTTTACTTTTCAATGTACTTTTTATTTTTTCGTTCGTCTCTTGCGAACGATTTGTATTGTACTATATTTTTTTGACATTGTCAACACTTTTTTAAAATTTTTTTAAAAAAATTTTAAAAGTCGATTTTTATTGCTTTTTTATGCCAAAATAATATAGATTTTTGCCTTGTTTGAGACATCAAATACTCAAACAACCTAAATCATATTTTAATACGATTTAGGTTGTTTGTCAATAGTTTTTTTAATTATTTTTTAGGAAATTTTTTCTTTTATTGTTTTTACTTAAATTAGATAGGATTATTCTGCTTTTTGTTCTTCTTGTTTTGTCTTTTCCACTGCTTCTTCAACTTTATTTTCAGCTTCTTTTACTTCCTCTTTTTTTACTTCTTGGACTTTTACTTCTTCTATTTTAGCTTCTTCTTTTTTAGCTTCTTCTTTTTTAGCTTCTTCTTTTTTAGTTTCTTCTTTCTTGTTTTCTTTAACTTTAGGCTCTTCTTTGATTTCTTTCTTTGCTTCTTCTACTTTAGATTCTTCTTTAATTTCCTTTTCAACTTTTTTAGCTTTCACTTCTTCTTTTTTATTTGTAACAGGAGCTTGGTTTTGAACAACTACTATTTTTTCTTTCTTTTTCTTACCTCTCATAACCCCTATAATCAATAAAACTACTCCTATAATTACTGCTGCTAAACAATAAATTCTTAATTGACTTGGTTCAATTTGAAATTCGATTGCTATTCTTAATTGTGTCATCCATGATTCTGGTGACCCCATCCAAAAATATCCAACAATACCTGCTATTGTTGTAATTGTCCCTATCAATATATTCATTGCTTTACTTGCAATTACTAAAATTAAAAGTGCTACAGCTATAACACATGTAATAATCAATGCTACATTCATACTTATTATCCCCTTTCTTTTTTTACATTTTATCATTTGATTTTGTAATTTTCAAGATTTTTTTTGCATTTTTTCATTTTATTTTAGATAAGAAAAGAGACACTTCTTTAAAATGCTTTTTAGAAGCGTCCCCAAATGTCTTCCTAAATGTTACAAATGTCATTTTCATTTTTTATTCTATTCTATCATCACATTCTTCAAACTGACTGTTATATAAATCTGCATAAAATCCTTCTTTAGCAAGTAGTTCTTCATGCGTTCCTTGCTCTACTATATCTCCGTGATTCATTACTAATATTAAATCTGCATTTTTTATTGTAGATAATCTATGTGCAATTATAAAACTTGTTCTTCCTTTCATTAGATTATCCATTGCGTCTTGTATTTGTTGTTCTGTTCTTGTATCTATTGAACTTGTTGCTTCATCTAATATTAGAATTTTAGGATCTGCAAGTATTACTCTTGCAATTGTCAACAATTGTTTTTGCCCTGCTGAAATATTGCTTGATTCTTCATTCAATATTGACTTATATCCTTTAGGAAGTGTTTTTATAAAGTGATGTACATGTGCCGCTTTTGCAGCTCTTATTATTTCATCGTCTGTTGCATCTTCTTTTCCATATTTGATGTTTTCTTGAACAGTTCCACCAAATAACCATGTATCTTGTAAAACCATTCCAAACATTTTTCTTAATGTTCCTCTGTCAAAGTCTTTTATATTGTTGCCATCTATCTTGATTTCTCCACCTAAAACATCATAAAATCTCATTAATAGTTTTACCATAGTTGTTTTTCCAGCTCCAGTTGGGCCAACAATTGCAATTTTTTGTCCTTCTTTTACATTGGCACTAAAGTCATTTATTACTATTTTATCTTTATTGTAACCAAATTTTACATGATCAAATTCTATGTTTCCTTTTAATTTCGATGTATCTGTTATTCCATTTAATGTTTCAGGTTCTTCCTCTTCTTCTAAAAATTCAAATATTCTTTCTGCTGCCGCAATCATTGCTTGTAACATACTTGAAATTTGAGCAATTTGACCTATTGGTTGTGTAAATTGCCTATTATATTGTATAAAACTTTGAATGTTTCCAACTGTAATTTTACCTTGTATTTCAAAATATCCACCTACTACAGCAACTCCAACATAACCTATATTTGATATAAAATTCATAATTGGGTGCACTAAACCAGATAAGAATTGAGATTTCCAAGCTGATTTATATAGTTTTCCATTTGAAGTTTTAAACTCTTTTAAAACTTTTTCTTCACTATTAAATGCTTTTACAATATTTAATCCACTATATATTTCTTCTACTTGGCCGTTTACATGTGCCAAATAATCTTGTTGCATTTTAAAATATTTTTGTGATTTTTTTGCAACCATTCCAACTATAAAGCCTGATACTGGAAGTATTATTATAGATATTAATGTCATTTCCCAACTAATAGAAAACATCATTATAAGTATTCCTATTATTGTACAGATTGATGTAATTATTTGTGTTACACTTTGGTTTAAGTTCATGCTTAGTGTGTCTATATCGTTTGTTACTATTGAAAGAACTTCACCGTTAGTCTTTTTGTCAAAATAATTCATAGGAAGCTTGTTTATTTTTTGAGCCAACTGATTTCTTAAATTATATGTAAGTTTTTGAACAACACTTGTCATAGTAAAACCTTGAACAACAGAGAATATAACGCTTATTACATATAAACCAAGCAATGTGAATAGTATTTGCGCTATTTTGCCAAAGTCTATTCCTGTTGCTCCAGAAAGTTTTCCCATCAATCCCGAAAATATTTCTGTAGTTGCATTTCCAAGTATTTTAGGTCCTACTATTGTAAATATTGTGCTTCCTATTGCAAATATTAAAACTATTAAAAGTTTAATTTTATATTGTGCTAGATAGTTTTTTATAAGTTTTTTTGTTGTTCCTTTAAAATTTTTTGCTTTTACTACTGGTTTTCCTCCATCTCTTGGTCCTGGCATTATACATCACCTCCTAATTCTTTTTCGGAAAGTTGTGATAATGCTATTTGTCTATATGTTTCATTATCTTTCATTAATTGTTCATGTTTTCCAATTCCAACTACTTTTCCTTCTTCCATAACTATTATCTGGTCTGCATTAAGAATAGTGCTTATTCTTTGAGCTACTATTATAACTGTCTTATTTTTTGTTTTTGCTGACAAAGCTTCTCTTAATTTGCTATCTGTTTTAAAATCTAACGCTGAAAAACTATCATCGAAAATAAATATTTCTGGGTCTTTAGCAATTGCTCTTGCTATGGCTAATCTTTGTTTTTGACCTCCAGACACATTGTTTCCAGATTGAGCAATTGGTGATTTATATTTTTCTTCTTTGCTATCTATAAATTCTTCTGCCTGTGCTATTTGCGCAGCTTCTATCATTTTTTCATCACTCATATTGTCATCTGAATATTTTATGTTTGATTCAATCGTTCCTGCAAAAAGCACTCCTTTTTGAGGTACTAAGCCTATAATATCTCTTAATTCTTTTTGTGATACATCTTTTATATTAACACCATCTACCAATATTTCGCCTTCTGTTGTATCATAAAATCTTGGTATTAAGTTTACTATTGTAGATTTTCCACTTCCTGTACTTCCAATAATCGCTGTTGTTTTACCAGGTTCAGCTGTAAAATTGATATCCTCTAATATTTCTGTATCTGCATCTGGATATCTAAATGATACATTTTTAAATTCAACTAATCCTTTTTTGTCTTTGTTAAATTCCTTTGTTTCTTCCTTATCTTTAATGCTAGGATCTGTTTCTAATACTTCTACAATTCTATTTGCAGAAACTGAAGCTCTTGGTAGCATTATTGATAACATTGAAATAAATAAGAAACTTATTAATATTTGCATTGTATATTGGATAAATGCCATCATATCTCCAACTTGTAAAACTCCTTGGTCTACGTTTTGACCGCCAAACCATATTATTAATAACATTGTTGAATTCATTATAAACATTAATAATGGCATCATCATTGACATTACTCTGCTTATAAATGTATCTGTTTTTCGTATATCCATATTAGCTTTTTCAAATCTAGATTCTTCTTTTTTCTCTTTATTAAATGCTCTAATTACAGGTAATCCTGTTAATATTTCTCTAGATACAAGATTAATTCTATCTATTAAAGATTGGAATTTTTTGAATTTTGGCATAGCAATAATAAATAATGTTCCTATTATAAATAATATTGCAAGTATTGCTACTCCTATAATCCAAGCCATTGAATTATCACTTTGTGTTAGTACTTTTATAAATGCTCCTATTCCCATTATTGGTGCATATACAAGTACTCTAAACATCATTGCAATTAGTGATTGTATTTGTTGTATATCGTTTGTACTTCTTGTAATTAGTGATGCTGTGCTGTATTCAGTTAGTTCAGCACGAGAAAAACTTAGTACTTTTTTAAATACTCTTTCTCTTAGTGTTTTTCCTAATTTTGCTGCTACTTTTGCTGATAAGAACATAATTAGAATAGCACTAATCATGCTAATTGACGCTACTCCAAGCATTTGTATTCCAGCCATAAAAATATAATCATTTTGTAATTTTTCTGTGTTTACTCCTTGACTTTCATATATTGTTTTTACAGAGGAAACTGCTGCTTGTTCTTTTATTGAATCAGGCATTGATTCTATTTGCGAATTAAATTGTTCTATTATTTGAGTAAGTTGTTCTTTAGGCATTGTTTTGATTATTTCAATTAATGAAAGATTTGTTATTATTTGTTTTTGTGGTTCTGGAATATTTTCTAACATTTTTTCTTTTATTTGGTTTGCTTTTTCTTCATCTAATATTGTTGCTAATTCCATTATTGGCGATGTTAAAAGTTTTGTTAGTTCGCCTTGTTTTTGCTCATCTATATTATTTAATGTATATAATATATTATTTTTTACTTGATAGTCTTTTCCAAAATATTTTTCTATTTTTTCTGTTTCATCTTTTGTTTGAATATTTCCTACCAATCTATAATTTTTTATAATGTTATTGTAATCTTCTTCGGATGAAAATATTTTTATTAATTCCATATTTTCTTTTGTTATTACTTCTGGAATTGGTTTTTCTATTCCCCCTGCTTGTATTCCTTTATTTACTATTTTTGATGTAAAGTCTGGTAATGATAAGTCTGTCCACGCTTGTATGCATAGTAATAATACTATCATTACTACTGCTATCCATGATTTTTTTAGACTTTTTAATACTTTTAGCATTGTATCTCCTTTCTTTCTTAAATTTCTCATAAAATTACGCTGCGTTACTATTTTATGTAACACAGCGTAATTTGTCAACATTATTTTTGTAAATTTTTTTTGTCCAATTACATTTTTCTGAACACACCAGCAACTTTTCCAAGAATTTCACAATTTGGAACAATTATTGGATCCATTGTGTGGTTTTCTGGTTGAAGTCTTATATGGTCAGTTTCTTTGTAGAATGTTTTAACTGTTGCTTCTTCTCCTATTAGAGCCACTACTATTTCTCCATTGTTTGCATTGCTTTGTCTTTTTACTAATATGTAGTCCCCATCTAAAATTCCTGCTTCTATCATACTTTCTCCTCTAACTGTAAGCATGAAACTCTCTGAATTTCCTACAAAGTCTATTGGAATTGGGAATGTGTCTGTTATGTTTTCTACTGCTAATATTGGTTCACCTGCTGTTATTTTTCCTATGATTGGAACATCTACTAATTCTCTTTGTGTATAGAAGTCTTTGCTAGACATTATTTTTGATTCTCCAGCACTTCCTTTTAATAGCCTTAATGTTCTTCCTTTTTTATCTTTCTTTTTTATATATCCTTTTTCATCTAGTCTTGCTAAATATCCATGTACTGTTGCTGTTGAGTTTAATCCAACTGCTTTTCCTATTTCTCTTACTGATGGTGGGTATCCTTCTGTAAGTATTTGTTTTTCAATGAATTTTAAGATTGCTTTTTCTCTTTTATTTAATTCTTCTCTTTTTCTAGGCATTTCAAAATCACTCCTATTACTATATTTTTACATATAATATCACACAAACAAAAAAATGTCAAACATTTTTTTGAAATTTTATAAATATTTGAATCTTCTTGGCTTCTTATTGGTTGTTTTTTGTAAGTGTCCCAAAAAGTAAACCGAATTTGAAATGGAAAAGAGGGCTTGAATCAAGCCCTCTTTGTACTTTTTGTTCCTCCTACTTTATTAAATAAATTTGGTTGCTAACGGTCGAACGATACCCCACGGGGATATTCTGAAAAAATAACTTCTGTCGAGAACAGCAACATTTTTGGCTTGTGTTTCTGCGACAATCTTTTCAGCAAATAAGTCTTTTACATCTGATTCGCCATGATTTACTAACACTGCTTTGAGGTCAGTGAATTGATTTAAAAAATCAATCATTTCATCTGCCTTAGCGTGAGCAGAGAATTCTGACGTATACTGAACTTCGGCATACTTTTTAAATAGCATACCTGAAATTTTAACGAAATCGCCCACAGGTTTTTCCTTTAGCATACGTCCCAAGCTTCCTTCGAAAAGAAAACCAGTAAAGTGGATTAATGTTTTCGAATCTCCCACAAACTTTTGGAAATAGAGAGGTGCAGGTCCATATGTGCCTGCCCCTGATGTTGTAACAATAATCTTGGTTTCCGTTGAATGTAAGACCTTATCCCTAATGTCGTCATCCACGTATACAACGTCATGAGGAAGAAAATCCGTTGAAAATCCCTTCAGCCCAAAACCATCTTTGAGATATATATGAGTGTACTTAATGGCAAGTTTTCCATCAAAGTAGATCGGAATTGACCTGTCAAGTTCACCGCTATCTTGCATATCCCTTAAGATTTTTAATACTTCCTGACTTCTTCCAAGAGAGAAGACTGGAATGATTATTGTTCCTCCATCTGCCATTTTTTTAGTGACATTTTCCTTGAAGCACGGTACAATTTCATCACTATTCATGTTACCGTATGTGCTTTCCTGAATTATAGTTACAGGTAATTTTTTTACCCAATCAGGAAGTTCCGGAACATCAAAGAACATGTTACTGTTGTTGTAATCTCCTGTAAAAAGAAGATTTATTGGTTCCTCATTTTCGTACTGAATCTGAAGCAGAATCAGCGCAGCTCCGAGAAGATGCCCATTGGGGAAAAAGGTTGCCTTAATGTAACTGTTGATTTTTTTTGTCTTTCCATAATCAACTTCTTCCAATAAAGCAATTGTCTCCTGAACGTCTACCTCTCCATATAGCTGGCGCTTGTTGTTCCGTTTTGCTGTATCCTTTAACACCTTGCAGCTATCTGCCAGTGCCAAAGGCATGAGAGTTTTTGTTGCTGGAGTACATAAAATTTGACCTCTGTATCCTTTCTTTACCAATAACGGTAATCTTCCAGTGTGATCCACGTGATTGTGGGTGACAAGCACGCAATCAATTTTTTCGGCATCAAACGGAAAATGGTGATTTAATTCATCATTTTCTTTTTCCTGAAACAATCCGCAATCTACAGCGATCCGAAATGTTTCATTTACGGCAGGTATCTTGACCACTAAAAAGTTACAAGAACCAGTTACCTCGTTGTGAAGTGCCATCACATCGACATAACATTTGAGCTTAGTACCCATACAAAAAGTACCCTCCCTTTTGTTAAAAATTTTTAACAACATTTGGTAAAAACATTGTTATTTTTATTTTACTATGTATAAGAATTTATGTCAATTGTTTTTACTAAATTATCTATTTTTTATACAACGCAAAAAGCCGACTATTAGCCGGCTTTTTGTTTTAAGCAATTATTTGCTATTTTCAGGTTCTTTTACTATGAATTTTTTTATCTCATATTTCGCGCATATTTTTTCGAGATCTTTGCCCATCAACATTCCTTTCTCCGTAAGAGTTTCTGCAATCATTTTGAGCAGTTCACTCTTCTCTTTAAGAATATTTTCTGCAAGCTGATAGCCTTCGCTGATTATTCTATCTATCTCTTTATTCAGCAGCTTGGTTCTATCTTCTGACAAATCCTTTTCGCTATTTCTCCTTGAGAATTTGTTTGACAAACCATATTCAAGCACCATTTTTCTTGCTTCTTCTGATGCTCTTCTTAAGTCGTCGCTTGCTCCAGATGTATCCTTGCTAGAATACATTTTTTCTGCTACTCTTCCTGCAAGCTTGGATGCAATATTATGAAGATGGTCATTGTAATCCCATTCTATAAGATTAGGCTCATCATCATATACTGTTACTCCCATGTAATCTTCTGCCGGAACAATAGAAATCGCAATTACATTCTTTTGAAAGCTTCTTCTTTCTCTTGAAACAAGATAATGTCCAACCTCGTGATATGCTATTGAAAGTTTATGCTCAGTTGTCATCTTGTTAAAAAGATCAAAGTTGGCATCAAAATTGCTCATCACAATTTCCTCTGTGACTGTTTTTTTGCCTTTAAGAGCAGCTGTTGCCATAGAACGATCAACTAAGTCGATAGTTCTGTCAGGATTATTTGTTTCGAAAACGAAACAGCCTGAAACATTAACAATAAATTCAACAACCCTTTTGGAAATTAAGATATTGTGATGTTTCATGAGCTTATTGACCTGCTCTTTAATCATAGGATAAACATCCTTAGGCTTAGGTTCTCTTATCTCTATTTTTTCGAACCTTCGCTTAAAAGCTTCATCCTTGGCAAAGATTCTTTCATATTCCTTATCGGTTGTTGCACCTATTACAGATATGCCCTCTCTGGCAAGGATAGGCTTTAATGCATTCGCCATATCAAGCTTATTATCAGAAGAACCAGTATTACCAGCTCCAATGACGTTATGAATTTCGTCAATGAACAGAATCACATCATGTACACCTGCGAGATAATCCGCAACTGCTTTGAACCGTTCTTCTGCCATACCACGATAAATTGTGCCAGCTACAATGTCGTTTACAGCAAGCGACAAAATGGTTTTGCCTTTGAGCTGTTCAGCACACTTTTCGTTTTCTATAATCCAAGCAAGATGCTCAACTATAGCGGTTTTGCCAACACCTGCTTTACCAACAAGTATAGCATTAGATTTCTTAGCTTTCAGAAGTACTTTGGTAAGTTTTTCTGTTTCCTTGTCTCTTCCGAGTATAGGGGATTTTTCAGACTTTTCTGCTTCCAGTACTTTAACGAATGATTTGAGATTAGCAGGAATTTTGATAGATGTCTTCTTATCTTCGTCTTCGACTTCGCCTTGTTCTTCTTCCACTTCTGATTCAAAACCTTCATCAATTTCAATATCAACGTCGGTTTCTTCATCTTCTTTGTCTTTTTGGGAATTTCTGAGCTGCTGTGCAAAGTCTTCAAAAGAATCTTCGAGCATCAGGCCTTCGTAATATCTCATAGGAACATTAGTCTCCAAACCAATAGTATTAAAGAAATTTACTATGTAGTTCGAATTATAATCCAGCATGGATATTACAAATGAGATTTCATTGATTGTCTGCATATCATATGAATACGAAGCAGAATTCCGTAAAATCACTCCAGCCACCTCGTCATAAGCGAAGTATAGATTCAGAACTTCATCATCTTCCTCCTCGTCTTCCTCTTCCGCTTCAATTGTAGGAGAAGGATTTTTTATTGCCTGATCCGCCCATCCTTTGACTTCTTTTTCAATTGCTTTTCTGATTTTATTCCAATCTAAAGCTCTCTGAGAAAGGAAGTCACTCATGTAGCTTTCGCTGTTGAAGATTAAAATCTTCAGAACAAGAATATCTGATATCCGGTTGATTCCTAACCGTTCAGACTCCTTTTGTGCATTGATAATGATCTTTAAGAAATCAGGATCAAATGCTAACTGCGGGGAAAATTTTCCATTACTCATAAAAAAACCTCCTGTTAATTTTTTTATCAAACAAATACTTGTTGGATAATCATGCTTTAAACAATTTCTTTATACCTTGAATGAAGCCTGATATTTTCTTGCATATGTTTTTGCAATCGAAACTACAAGTCTAAGATTTGAGCTTATTAACTTGTTTCTAGCTGCTTTTGATTCCTTGGCTGTGCCAAATTTCATTGTCTCTGCTAGCTTGACTTCCTCTTCGGCAGTCAGTACTGGTATTTTTCCTATTTCCCGAAAATAGAAATTTGTACCGTCCACGTATCCATTTGCCTCTTTACCTGAACTCCGATTGTCCTTGGTATAATTGTTTTCATCCATGATGTACACCTCCATATAATTATATTTGGGTTTAAACGAATTTTTATTTAGTACATTATACTTCAATTTACATAAAAATGCAAGTGTAAAATAAAAAAATCCCAATATGGGATTTTTTTATTTTATTATACTCTTTCCATGTATTCGCATGTTCTTGTATCTATTCTTAATACATCACCAATGTTTACAAATAATGGAACTTGTAATTCTAGTCCTGTTTCTAATGTTGCAGGTTTACCAGATGTTGTTGTTGTGTTTCCACTGAATCCAGGTTCTGTGTATGTAACTTCTAATTCAACAAATGTAGGTGGTTCTACTGCAAATACGTTTCCTTTATATGAAAGTATTGTTACTTCAATGTTTTCTTTTAAGTATTTTAAGCAATCTCCTAATTGGTTTTCATTTAAAGGCATTTGGTCATATGTTTCATTATCCATGAAATAATATAATCCACCATCATTATATAAGTATTGCATTGCTTTTTTCTCAATTTCTGCTCCTGGGTATTTATCTGATGGGTTGAATGTTTTTTCTAATACTGCTCCTGTAATAACATTTTTTAATTTTGTTCTAACAAAAGCTGCTCCCTTTCCTGGTTTTACGTGTTGGAATTCTACTACTCTAAATACGTTTCCGTCCATTTCAAATGTTGTTCCATTTCTAAAATCTCCTGCTGAATATACTGCTGCCATTTTTATTTCTCCTTTCAATTTTCAAAATTCTATAATATTTTACTACAAATATTCATAAAAATCAAGTATTTTAAATTACTATGTAATTTTTATCAGAATTTGTTAAGCTAACACATCCAAATTTTGTTATTTGAACTGTATCTTCAATTCTTACACCAAATTTTCCTGCTATATAAATACCTGGTTCGTCTGTTACTACCATGTTTTCTTTTAATGTTGCATCTGTATTTTGGTTTATAAATGGTGGCTCATGTATTTCTAAACCTACTCCATGTCCCAAACTATGTATTAAATCATAATTATTTAATTTGAAATCATTTACTACCATTTTGGTTATATTCCTTATTATTGCTCCATCTTTATAATCATTTAGTGTTAATTTTTGGTTTTTTAGTACTAAATCATAAATTGGTTTTATTTCTTCTGGAACTTTACCAACAAAGAATGTTCTTGTCATATCTGAGCAATATCCATTATATTTGCACCCCATATCTATTGTAATTATATCTTCTTTTTGAATTTTTCTATCTGAAGGTACTGCATGTGGTTTTGATGTATTTTCCCCTGAGGCTACTATTGTATCAAATGATAATCCATCTGTTCTTTCTTTATAATATTCTTCTATTTCTTTTGCTATTTGTTTTTCTGACATTCCTGGTTTGATATAAGACAAAATATATGAAAAACAATTATCTGTTATTTCACAAGCTTTTCTTAAATTTGATAATTCCTCTTCATCTTTTATCATTCTTTGCTTTTCTATTATATATTCTGTTTCTACCAAATTATTTATTTTGTACTTTCGCATAAATTCTTTATATTGTGCATAAGTAACATAATGTTCTTCAAAACCAACATTTTCACAAAACATAAAGAAGTTTTCATAGTCATCTTTTGAAAGATCTCTAACATCAAATACAACAATTTCATCAAATATGGTTAAATTATTGTGTACATATTCTATATATCTTCCATCTGTAATATAAATGTTTTCTTTTCTTGTAACAAGTAAAACCCCTTCCGCTTCTAATCCTGTTAAATATTTTATATTTATTGGATTTGATATTATTATACCTTGCAAGTCCAAGCTTGCCATTTTATTTCTTAACCATTGCATTTTTGAGTTCATCGTTTTAATTCCTTTCTATGCATACTAGTAAATTATATTTACTGTTTCGCAATAAAAACTAACCTTTATACATTCCTAATGTAAATATTTGAATCAATAAAGTTTTTATTGTTTCAAATGGTACAAACATGCTTATAAATGAAGCTAATACAATAAATGGTCCAAACGGAATGTATTCATCTGTTTTTCTAATTTTTGTCGCAAGCAATATAATGCTTAAAACTGCACCAATTAAGAAAGATACAAGTGTTACTATGATTATATTTGATAATCCGAAGAATAAACCTAATGCTCCCATTAGTTTAACATCGCCAAACCCCATTGCTTCTTTTCCATAGAAAGCTCCTCCAAGTAATGTTATAATTAAGAATATTCCTGCTCCTGCAAGCATTCCTAAAAACATATTTAATGCAATTGCAACATTTGATATTCCATATAAAAATGTAAATATTAAACCAACTTCAAATATTGTTAAATTAAGTCTGTTTGGAATTATTTGTAATTTAAAATCTATTACAAATGCTGATAATAGCATTGGGGTTAGTATCATGAATTTTATTAAATCTAAATTTGCAATTATGGTATCTTTTATTCCAAAGAAATATAACAAACCTGCATAAATTACTGCAGTTACTAACATCAAAATATAATTTGGTTTGTAATTTGTTTTTATTTCTTTAAATATATCTTTTGAAAATACCTTTTTATATTCTGGTAAACGTTTATTCATCCACCCTACAAATTGTCCGACTATTAATCCTAGTATTATAAAGCCTACATAAAAGGCAATATGTATGTCATTTATATACATTTTAAACTTCTCCTTTGTTTTCTTGTTTCTTTTTAAATCTATTTTTTATTAAGTTTTCAATTGGCCTTTTCCATGCAGTGTACCAATATTCTTTTTTTTGAATAGGTTCTACTAAAATTGTAAACATATTACATCTATTTCCACCTATTACATCTGTAAATATTTGGTCTCCTACTGCAGCAATGTTTTCTGGTTTTTCTTGTAATAAGTTTTGAACTTTTAGAAATCCTTTTTTAAAAGGTTTTTTTGCTAAATTTACATATGGAATATCTAAAGTGTTTGATACTTTACCAACTTTTTCTTTATCATTTGTGTTTGATAAAATATAAAGCTTTATACCATTCTCTTTCATTTTCTTAACCCATATTTTTACTTCTTCTGATATTTTCTGTTCTATATTTATTAGCGTATTATCTACATCTAAAATCAACGCATTTATTTTATTTTTCCTCAATAATTGCTCTGTAATTTCTGTAACACTTTGTAAGAGCATATTTGGATATAGTATCATTTTTCCCTCCGCAACGTAATTAAAATATAGGTTTTTTTCCTATATTTTAGTTATTGTAAATATATATTATCAATATGTTATTGTTTTGTCAATTGTTTTTATCCATTTTGAAACCTTGTTTTTTAAGAGTGTCCCAAAAAACAAGGTCAATATTTATTTCAAATATTTTTTTAAAAATTCTCCTGTATGGCTTTCTGGTACTTTACAAATTTCTTCTGGAGTCCCTGATGCCACAACCGTTCCTCCTGCTTCTCCTCCTTCTGGTCCTAAATCAACAATATAATCTGCTGTTTTTATTAAATCTAAATTGTGTTCTATTACTATTATTGTGTTTCCAGTATCAACTAGTCTTTGTAAAATATCTACTAATCTATGAACATCAGCAATGTGAAGCCCTGTTGTTGGTTCATCTAAAATATAAAGTGTTTTTCCTGTTGCTTTTTTAGAAAGTTCAGTTGCGAGTTTAACACGTTGTGCTTCCCCACCTGAAAGAGTTGTTGATGGTTGTCCTAGCTTGATGTATCCTAAACCAACATCATATAATGTTTGAATTTTAGTTTTAATTCTAGGTATCTTATCGAAAAATGTTAATGCTTCTTCTACTGTCATGTCTAGTACATCTGCAATGTTTTTACCTTTATATTTTACCTCTAATGTTTCTCTATTGTAGCGTTTTCCTTTACATACCTCACATGGTACAAAAATATCTGGCAAGAAATGCATTTCTATTTTATGAACTCCATCTCCGCTACAGCTTTCACATCTTCCACCTGCTACATTGAAACTGAATCTTCCTTTTTGATATCCTCTTACCTTTGCTTCTTCTGTTTCTGCAAATAAGTCTCTTATCATGTCAAATACTCCTGTGTATGTTGCAGGGTTTGAACGTGGTGTTCTACCTATTGGAGATTGGTCTATATTTATTATTTTATCTATGTTTTCCAATCCTTTAACCTCTTTGCACTTACCTGGCTTTTCATTTGAACCATTTATTTCTTTTGCTACTGTTTTATAAAGTACTTCACTAACCAATGTTGATTTGCCTGATCCTGAAACTCCTGTTACACAGGTAAATACTCCAAGTGGAAATTTTACATTTATATTTTTTAGGTTATTTTCTGTTGCACCTCTAACTTCTATTGCCTTTGATTTAAGAGCTTTTCTTCTTTTTTTAGGTACTTCTATTTTCTTTTTACCACTTAAATATTGACCAGTAATTGAATCTTCTACCTTCATTATTTCTTCTGCAGTTCCTTGTGCCATAACATTTCCACCATGAGTTCCTGCTCCTGGCCCAATATCAATTATTTGGTCTGCGGCATACATTGTGTCTTCATCATGCTCTACTACTAAAAGTGTATTTCCTAAATCTCTCAATTTTTTTAGAGTAGCTAATAACTTATCATTGTCTCTTTGATGAAGTCCTATGCTTGGCTCGTCTAATATATAAAGCACTCCTGTTAAGCCAGAACCAATTTGTGTTGCTAAACGAATTCTTTGAGCCTCTCCACCTGATAATGTTCCAGCACTTCTTGATAGTGTTAAATATTCAAGTCCAACATCTATCAAAAATTGAAGTCTTACATCTATTTCTTTTAATATCATTTCTGCTATCATTGCTTTTTGTTTTGTAAGTTTTAATTTGTTTAGGTAATCCTTCATTTTGTTAATTGACATATCTGTCATTTCATTTATGTTTTTAGTTCCAACTTTAATAGCTAAAATCTCGTCTTTAAGCCTTGCACCATTACATGTTGGGCAATGAGAATTACTCATATACATCTCATAGAAATCTCTCATTCCTTGTGATTTTGTTTCACTATGGCGTCTATCTAATGTTGGTAAAACTCCTTCAAATGGAGCCTTAAATTTTCTGGTTCCAGCATAAGATGAATATTCAAAATCTATTTCTTCATCTCCTGTACCATAAAGAATTTTTTCCATAAACCAACGTGGCAAGTCTTTTATTTTTTTATTTTTAATATCAACTCCATAATGTTTTCCTATGCTTTCAAAATACATTTTTGCCATTGTGTCGCCTTTTTTCATTGTGCTTGCACCAAAGGCTTTTATTCCATCATATAATGTTTTATTTTTATCTGGAACAATTAAATCTTCGTCCATTTTCATTAAATAGCCTATTCCCATACATGTTGGACAAGCCCCAAATGGATTATTAAACGAAAACATTCTTGGAGAAAGTTCTGGAAAACTGAACCCACAAGTTGGACAAGCATAGTTACAACTATATAGCATTGGTTTTTGACCTTGGATGTCTATTAAAACCATGTTTTCCGCATGTTTTAAAGCTATTTCTACAGACTCTGTTAATCTGCTAACTATATCTGGTTTTATAACTAGTCTGTCAACTACAAGTTCTATTTCGTGCTTTTTATTTTTATCAAGTTTTATTTCATCTTCCCCAAGTTCATAAATCTCGCCATCAATTCTTACCCTTACAAATCCGTCTTTTTGATAGCCTTCAAGTTGTTTTACAAACTCTCCTTTTCTGGCTCTTACAACTGGTGCTAAAACTTGAATTTTGGTACCTTCTTCAAGTTCCATTATATTATCTATAATTTGGTCAATTGATTGTTTTTCAATTTTAGTTCCACAATTTGGGCAATATGGAACTCCAATTCTTGCATACAATAAACGAATGTAATCATAAATTTCTGTAACAGTTCCCACAGTTGACCTTGGATTTTTAGATGTAGTTTTTTGGTCAATCGAAATTGCAGGGCTTAAACCTTCTATTGATTCTACATTTGGTTTTTCCATTAATCCCAAAAACTGCCTAGCATAAGAAGAAAGGCTTTCTACATATCTTCTTTGACCTTCTGCATACAAAGTATCAAATGCTAAACTAGACTTTCCTGAGCCTGATAAACCAGTTACTACAACAAGTTTATCTCTTGGAATTTCTATATCTATATTTTTTAAATTGTGTTCTTTTGCGCCTTTTACAACAATTTTATCGTTCATTTTTTCATCCCTTTCATTTTAGTGTATTATATAACTTTTTTTGGTTTTTATCAAGTTATATAGGTTTAAAATAGATATGTCACAAATAGATTGAAAAAATATTGAAAGAGAGTACCAAAAATGATATTGTTTAAATGACCAAAAATAAACATATCGGAGGTGCTCTCTTATGGGGAAT
>Ga0129311_1001276_pt1 | contig 18193 bp, 19 predicted proteins | sample Go1ome_FD_94435 | JGI IMG/M metagenome (GOLD analysis project Ga0129311, IMG submission 94435) | Western lowland gorrila individual fecal microbial communities from Wisconsin, USA - Go1022B metagenome | ecosystem: Host-associated > Mammals > Digestive system > Large intestine > Fecal | place... | reverse complement strand
GATATCTATGTGAAAGTTTTATCTTGTGTATGAGTTAAGTATATATAATTGTCTGACATTTGTCAACACTATTTTTTAATTTTCTTATATTTTCTTTTAAATTATTTATTTTTTTAAATTTTATATCATTTTTCCGCTTTATTTGCATATTTACAACATATTTTCCCAAATTTTCTATCACTTGACTCATACTCTTCATTCATCAATCTCTATATAAACATTTCCTTTGGTTCCTGAATAGGTGTTACAATTTTACGTCTTTTACTGTTTCTTCCATGTTCCGAATTTACAAGCAGTATTTTTCCCCTAGTCTGCCTTTTAATTACTGTTTTCCTTATATTTTTTATTCATCGGCAGTAATCCTTGCCTGGCTTGTTTCTTATTTACTGTTTTTTTCCTTGTTTTAATCCTACAGGCAGTAATTCATCCTCTAACTTGCTCAATATTTACTGTTTATAATTTTTTGGGGATTTATAGACAGTAATCTACATTCCAATCTGCTTTCACAACATACTTTTAGTAATCTTAAAATATATACATCCACAAGTTCTTATATTCTTTTTGTAATAGCTTCAAATAAAGAATTACACTTTTCGTAAAAATTCGCTTCATAATCTTCAAGCTTATCTACCGTTTCCTTTAACTCCCGAAGAACATTAGCACAAACAGTTTCATTATACTTTTTGCTGTAAAAAATCACTAATTTACAAAGTATAATTATTTTATCATTTTGCATAACAAAAGAATCTGCATTATTAACATATTTCTGATCAATATATAAAAGAATTAATCTCATTTTATACCGTATCTCTAACAAATGTTCAAAAATTTCATATTCTAATGGTTGGAAATTGATTATGCATTTATCTATTTCACATCGAAAACTTTTGCATACCAAGCTACAATACGAAACCATTTCAATCACTCCAATTTATCTTTATGACATACTTGCTATTTTCTCCAGCTCTTTTCTGTTCACTTTTCCATTAGTAGTCACTGGAAAACTTTCAACAAAAATAATTTTTTGAGGCAACATATATGCTGGCAAAATATTTAACAACTTTTTTTTCAGTTGAATTCCATCTTCGCAAATTGCATCACAATCACATACTACATAGGAAACTATGTCCGTTTTTCCATTGCGTTTTACTGTAACACTACACGAATCCTTCACGCCATTAATATCAACAATTGCGTTATCAACTTCCTTTAGATAAATTCTGTAACCATTAATTTTTACCATGTCGTCCTTTCTGCTCATGAATATATAATTTCCCTCATCGTCAATTGTTACAAGGTCTCCTGTACGGTACATTTTCACTCCATTAATTAATGTCTCGTTTAAGACACTATTGGTTAAATTTGTATCATTCCAATATCCACTCATTACAGACACGCCCCCAATATATAGTTCTCCTACCTCTCCAGGCTGAATCAAATTATTATTCTCATCAACTGCATAAAATATTGTATTGGAAATCGGCCTTCCTATTGGAATAGGTCTATTATCATACAAATCTTTTTCTCGAATCTCATAACTCGCAGAAACTATTGTTGTTTCAGTGGGACCATATCGATTTAATATTCTTATCCCCTTCACGGCCTTAAATATTCTTTTAATATACTCTGTGGAAAAGCTTTCTCCTCCTATAGCAATTGTTTTAATTGAAATTTTCTTAACGTCTTCATTTTCTAATACATCGACTAAAGATGATAATTGAACTGGTGTACATCCTAAATCAGTTATTTTCTCATTTATAAGAAGATTCGCAAATTGTCTAACTCTCATAATAAATAGAGGCGCAATTACTAATTCTCCTCCACAAAACAGCATACAAAAAACACTCGTCAAAGAACCATCAAAACAAAACGATGTCATATTTAAGCTTACTGATGTTTGATCAAATTCCAAGCGTTCAACTGTATCTAATATATAATTTTCCAGGCTTTTCCACTTTATAGCTACACCTTTGGGAAATCCAGTTGATCCAGAAGTATACACGATATAAGCAATATCGTCCCCTGTTATATTCTCACATACTTCTTCATCACTTTTCTCATAAATAATTTCATCCAAATTTACTATGTTTCTACATTTTTTTTGCATAGAAAGAAATTTTTCTTTACTTTTATTATCCAGCATTACTATAGATGGATTACAATTATATAATATTTTATATACATATTCTTCAGGCGAACGAGTCGATAATGGCACAAAAACACCTCCTACAGTAAGAATAGCAAGTATGCCAATAACATAGTTTGCATTATTCTCCATAAAGATTGCTACTCTGTCCCCTTTTCGCACCCCTTCATTTTTCAACTTTTTTGAAAAAAACTGCATTTTCTTCCATAAGTCATCATATGTATATACGTTATTTTTATCTTTAACAGCTACTTTTTGCGGCGCTGTCAATACCGTATACTTAAGTCTATCAAAAAATATATTATATTTATTGTTTATCATTGTTCCTCCATAAATATATTATTCTAATTATAAATACTGCAATCTTTCCAAACCAATTGAGCTTGCTCGTCTAGGTTTCGCTGGTCTCAAATCAATATACGCCGGAAGAATTCTATGTGGCAATTCATCTATTGCTATAATTACTTTTCCTACATCCTCTGGTTTAATTTTCCAATCTGTATCATGTTCTTCACAATCAGTAATTTCAGTAGCTCCCAATGAAATATAGCTACTACGCACATCTTCATAACGTAAATCTCTTATTACTGTTTCTGCCATCGCATGTAGCGCTGCTTTAGTACAGCTATATGCAACTCCCCCTTCAAATGCATACTCTGCCGCCGAGCTTCCTATGAAAACAATTAAACCTTTTGATCTCACTAATAGTTTCAAAGAAGAATGAATTAATAATAGAGGTGCTGTTAAATTTGTTGATATTGACTCTTCCCAATCTTCTTTTTTAAGTTTATCTACTCTTGCAAACCTTCTGATTCCGGCATTATTAACCAAAATATCAACATATTGATATTTCGCATTTATATATTCAAATGCACTACTAATTTCATTAGCATTTCTTATATCACACTTTATTTCCTCAAGCCAATCCTCATTATTTAGTGTTCTATTTAATGCTATAACATGATACTCCGCATTATATAATTCTCTTGCTATTCCGTATCCAATCCCTCTATTCGCGCCAGTAACAATTGCAACTTTTCTTCGTTTTTCATTATTCTTAATTATATTGCCTTCTATTGTTGCCGACTCTACTACAAGCTCATCTACAAGACTACATATTTTATTTATACTTTCAAAATTCTCTAACAACAAATCATCTTCATTAATTGATATCCCGAATACTTGCTCTAATCCTACAATCAACTTCATAGTTCCCATTGAATCTAACCCATACACCGCTAAGTTCTCGTCTTCTTTAATATCTATATCCATATCTAATATTTCATTAACTATTCTTTTAATTTTTTTCTTCATTCTCTTTTACCTACTTCTAAATTTTTTATCATATATTCTATACCGTTTTCATCATTCGTTTTTGTGACAAAATCAGCAAAATCTTTGATTTCCTCTAATGCATTTCCCATAGCGATCCCAATACCACTCTCTTTTATTAACTCCATGTCAGTTTCATCATCTCCAAACATTAACACCTGACTCATATCTAATCTATCCTGTTGAAGCATTTTTCTAACTCCTATACATTTAGACACTTCTTTTGGCATAATAAATGCATATTGATCTCTCGTATATATAATGTAATACTCATCCGGCAATTTTTTTTCAATATATTCTTTATCTTTGCAATTTTCTAATTCCACAAATAATTTATCAAATTGCGCAGGTATCCTATCATACAAAAAAACACCGCCCTCTAGCACATCATTATTTATTTTTTCAGGAATGTTTTCTTCAATTTGCTTATATATTCCTAATTTAATACCTACTTTCTTAACTTCACTACAAAATACTTCTAATTTATCTCTCTCCAAAGTCTTTTTATATATTTGACAATTATTATAATATACTCTCATACCATTACTTAATACAATGCCATCTACATTAACTCCTTTTATTAAATTAAATGCATCTGCCCCCCTTCCAGTTGCTATATATATCTTAATTCCTTGTTGTTGCTTCTGATTTAAAATCTCTATATTTTCTTTAGAAATTCTTTTTTTACTATTTAGCAATGTTCCATCCAAATCACATACTATTGCTTTTATATTATTCATTCATATCCTCCACTCTTATTATGAACCTGTACTTTTATATAACCTTGCACAAGCATTCCATATTAATATACATATGTATAAAAAAATCACACACACACACACACACAACAGAAGTTCAGTAAAAATACCATTTCTTAAACTATTAGCCGGATAATATGTCGCTCCAAAAACAGGAATCACAAAAGTCAAAATTATGCCTATCACTTTCGGATACATCTCCTTGGGAAATCTAGAAAATTTATGTAATTCAAAAATAGTATGTGTAACAAAAAAATTGTCATATAGCAAAAAAGCCATAGCGGAAGTTAAAATATTAATTCCTAAAAATACTAATGAAGAACAAATCATTGCCATTAAGATTTCTATAACTCCTAGCATATTTATTGGCGCTAACATAGCATATCCATAAAAAGAGCAAAATGTTCCCCAAATTATACCGCCAAATCCATCTATGTCGAATCTACTTGAAATTACTTGCATGAGAGAATTAGCTGGTTTCGTTAATATTTCATCATATTTTGCAGTCTTTATATGAGTATTTCCAAATTGCCAAAGAGCTTCTGCAAATGTATGCTGCACCCCATCTCCAAAAACGGATAGGCCATACAAAAGCACCAAATACCCTTTAGAAAATTCAATACATTCAGTTCTCTGAAAAATCACTGTAATTAATACAAAATTGGGCATATGCCACAAGATTGTACCCAGCACTCCTAATACAATATCTGCAGGATATTTTAATAATGATAATATTCTATATTTTACTAAGCACAACCATTGTCGCATTGTACGCATATTAGCCTCCTTGAATTTGCATCTTCTTCATAAACAATTTTTCATTCATAATTGAAAATCCAAACATAAAAAAACAATAAATTAGCTGTATAATTATTTTTTCATATCCATCATTCTCTAGAATAATATTTGTAGGAATATCAATCATATATGCAAACGGCAAAAAATATATTATATTACTGATTGGTTCCGGAAAAATAGCCAACGGAATAATTGCTCCACTAAAAATTTGAACTAAACCATCTCTTAACGAACTAATCCCCCACGTATTTCTCGTAAATATGCATACCAACGAAATATTATAATCAAAAGCAAAAGAAATGGAAATGGCTAAAAACAGAGATATAAAAAAAAGAATTAATTGTATAATGCTAATATCTACTGGTGAAATGAAGAATGCAATTATAGAAAGAGGAATACCAACCAAAAATAGATTAGCTATTTGAGTGGCAAGATACTCTACATATGTATATGTAAAATAATCCATTGGTTTTGTCAGTTTTACTGCTACACTTCCATTTTTCAAGTTTTCGCTTAATTCCCACACACTATTTCCGCCAATAAAACCATACACAACCCTGCTAAACATTACATATTGCATAATTGACTGATCCGCATGATATATAGTAGTCCAAAAGAAAAATAGCAATAACATTTGTAAAATTTGCCCCGACAAATTTGACACCAATGCAGGAACATACCGAAACGAAACTTTTATTTTCATTTTACAAATATTAAGTAGTAAATTCATAATTTATCCTTCCATCAATATAATTCTTTCTTCCAAAGTAATTCCTCGAACATTAAATGTCTCAACACTTTCGCATGAGGATAAATAATTTGCAATATTTTTATATTCGTTTTGCTCATTATTATAAAAAATACTAGCTTCAGTACCTTTATACATACTTAATACACCATATTGTTTCTCAATATATGTAATATCATCCCTAAACTGTTCTATGTCCGTTGTCTGAACACTTATAACTTTTGATACACTAGAATTTTTCAAAAAATTTATCACCGAACCATCGTAAATCAATTCACCCTTATTTAACAACAATATTCTTTCACATACACTTTCTATATCATCTAATTGATGGGAAGTTATTATCAACGTTGTTTTTAACTCCCTATTAATTTTTGATATCATATCTAAGATATTTTTACGATTTACTACATCCAGCGCAATAGTTGCTTCATCCAAAAAAAGAATTTTAGGCTCATGTAACATCGATACCAATATATCACTAATTACTCTTTGTCCTAAACTCAACTTCCTAACTGGAACATCCATAAAACTCATATCTATCCAATTCTTATAGAATTCTATTTTTCTATCTACTTCTTTTTTCGACAAGCCATATATGCTACCATTCACATAAAAAGAATCTTTAACAGGCAAGTCCCACCATAACTGACTTCTTTGTCCAAACATCACCCCGTATTTTCTACATATCTGTTTCCTTTTCTTGAATGGATCCATATTCATCACTTGAATTACTCCTGATGTGGGTTTTATTATTCCTGTTAATAATTTTATTGATGAAGATTTTCCTGCACCATTAAGCCCAATCAACCCAATAGTTTCCCCCTCATCAATCGAATAACTAATATTTTTTAATGCCATTATTTTTCTTTTATTGCTTATTTTATATTGCATTGAAACATTTTTAACATTAATAATCATAAATACCCCTCATCATTTCACATTATTATTAGCGGTTGTTCTTGAAATCACCAATAATCTTTCTTGCATAAAATAGTAATTTTTCAATATCAATTGTTTTATATTCACCATTTTCATATAATATCTTCCCATTACACATGGTTATATCTACATCCCGACCACTACCCGAAAAAACAATATTAGAAAAATAATCATAACATGCTGTTTGCCTTGTATTATTAAAATCAAGAACTACTATATCTGCATCATATCCCTCTACTATTTTTCCCGAATTGCTTTGTCTTCCTTGTGCAACTGCTCCATTAATTGTGGCAATTTTTAAAACTAGCTCAGCATCCATAATTGTAGTGTCTTTATATTTATTCTTTTGTAATATACTAGCAATTTTCATTTCTTCAAACAAATCATTAGAATTATTTGAAGCCATACCATCGGTTCCTAAAGCTACATTAATTCCAGACAATACCCATTCATGAGTCAATGCTACCCCACTAGCTAATTTCAAATTTGATATGGGATTATAAACTAAACTTACATCCTTTTCTCTAATTATATCAATATCTTGCTGTTCTAACCAAACACCATGTGCCGCTGTAGTTTTCAATTCAAACAAACCAAACTTATTAAACATCTGTGTCGGTGTCAAGCCATATCTTTCCTTGCATTTTGTGTGCTCATATTCTGTTTCAGATAAATGAATTTGAACATCTAAATTATGAGCCATAGCATAATCTATTACCTGACTCCATGAACAAGGCGTTGACGTATACTCCGCATGTATTCCTGCTGAGACTTTAATATTTCCATCTTTTTTTACATAATCCTCCAATACTGCCTTCGTCTCTATATAGCTCGAATCTTTTTTATAATCAAATGATTCATCATCTCTGCACAATATAGGATTACATAATGTTGCTTTCATGCCTGATTCATGTACCGCTGTTGCAATGTCATACATATTAAAATACATGTCAGAAAAGCTTACCGTTCCAGACGAAATCATATCTGCTATAGATAACAATGCTCCAATATACGTAGCCCCCTTAATATTTCTAAAATAATCTTCTGCTGGAAATATAGCATTATTTAACCACTCATGTAAGCTTTTATTGTTCTCATAGCCTCTTAATAAAGACATCGGTGTATGTGTATGACAATTATATAATCCGGGAATAATAACTTTGTTAGTGCAATCAATAGTTCTTTTTGCTTTAATTGTATCATCATAAGGTCCAATATATGATATTTTATCATTCAATACTCCAATACATGTATTCCTTCTAACATTGCATTCTTTTTGCATGGTTAAAACAGTAGCATTTTTAAACAAAAAATCCATCTCATTATTGTATGATGAACTCAAAATAATACACCTCACTCTCCTCTTCTACAATATTGTACTATCAATATTTGAGTACATCTGCAATAAATATCAACATAATTATCAAATTAATTTAATTAACCAAAAATACGTTGATAACCAATTTCATATGCCCTAATTAACAATTCCACATCTCCAGTTCGCCTATATACATCTTTATCAAATGATTCACCCGTTAACAAATCTTTTAATCGCATACCATCTAGACTTATCTCATCAATCAAAACAATTTTACCATCTTTATTTTTTGCCAATTCCATTTTAAAATCCCATAAAACAAGTCCTTTTTCTCGAAAATATAAATTTAAAAAATTAGCAATTTTTTTACATAATTCCTTAGCTTCGCACAGTTCTCTCGGACTTAAAATACCCTTTTCGACAATTAATTCATCTGTTATCAAATAGTCATCCACATCAGTTTTATAATCAATTTTCAATATCATATCAGAAAAAATATATCCCTCTTCAAAGCCAAATCTTTTTACCACAGAACCAGCTGCTACAAAACGCGGAATCCATTCCAAAGGAATCGGGGTTGCAGACTCCATTTTAAGTGTTTTTTCATCTATCATCTCCGGAACCAACACCTCAGGAATATTTTGACTTATTAATTTATAAATTTCGTATGTAAATAAAGCTCTGATTTTAGCTATTCTTAAATCATATAAAACTTCTTGTGTTGAACATCTAACATCTCCTTTAAACTCCATCACAACAGATTGTCCATCTTCAAATAGTAATTTACTTTTTCCTTCACCTATTTTTTTCATAAATGTATTTCTCCTTGACTACTTCTCATTTTCTTCATTTGATACTTAGGAATATTTAAACCAACAGATACAATTTTTCCTGTAGAATGACCTAATGATATATTCCCAATTAAACTTAATAACATATATGCATCTATATAGCTAATATCAATTTCCCTTTGCAAAAAATTAATCGCATTGTTTGACGCTTTAATCATAGACGCATTAATATCTTCTCCATATCCTATAATAGTATATGCCTCTTCAGATATGATCACTGGATAATCATATGTATATTGTGAAATATCTACAGAAATCAATATGGTTCCCCCAACTTCTGCTGCAATCCCTGATAGTTCACCATTCGCTTGCAGCAAATGCATATCCCCAAAATATACCAATGCACCATCATATTCACATGGCAAAATAAGCTTCGCTCCTACCCGTACCTCATTTAAATCAATATTACCACCGCAATAATCTAATCTCCCAGAACGAGTCCTTAGCTGGGTAGCCGTTCCCACAACCCCAAGAGAAGGCAAGGCATATATTTTAAGCATACCATAATTAATAATTCCTTCCTCACAAACTATTTCTTTATAATTTCTCACAAAGGGATCCATCTTAATGATTCCTGAAGAACGACTACAGCATTGATAAGCTATCTTTTCTGGTCGAATCTCTAATATTTCAATTTCAATATTATTACCTGCAACCACCCCTTCAACATATATTGGTCCAGTAAGAGGATGGTGTTTAGATTGCTCAATCAATGAAACTAATTCATTTTCGCTATTCGGTTTCCCACCAAAAGCATTCTCTAATTCTAATTCTATAACTTCTTTTGTTTTAACTTTTTTTATCGGCTCTTTATAAGGATCCAGAGTATATGCATATTCCATAATCTATTTTTTATCCCCTATCCCTAAATACTTCTTTTGTTTCAAAGATAATTTATCTATCGTAACATTATTATTTTGAAGATTTGCTTTTGCTATACATTCATCTATTTCATCCGGAACTCTAATTATTCCCGGTAAAATTGTCTCTTTATTTTCCAGCAAATATAATAATGCCAAAAATTGTAATGAAAAAGACAAATCAATTATTTCAATTGGATGCCCTTCTCCTGCCACAAGATTCACGAGTCTTCCTTCTGTTAATAAATAAATCTCTTTGCCTCTTTCAAGAGTATATATCTCTATGTTGTCCTTTACTTTTCTATTTTTTATACTATTTTCCTTTAATTCATCCACTCTAATTTCGTTGTCAAAATGTCCTGAATTCATAAGTACAACCTGATTTTTCATCTTCTTTATATGCCCCATATTAATAACATCGCAGCATCCCGTTACAGTAATAAAAATATCTCCCACTTTACATGCATCGTTCATTTTCATGACCATAAATCCATCTAAGATAGCCTCATTCGCCTTAACCGGATCAATCTCACAAATAACAACCACCGCTCCAAAACCTTTTAATCTTGAAGCCAATCCTTTGCCACACCATCCATAACCACAGATGACAACTTTTTTTCCACTTATAGACATATTAGTTGTCGAAAGAAAGGCCGCTATCGTAGATTGCGCAGTACCAAATCTATTGTCAAACATACATTTCATAGGTGTATCATTAACTGCCATGACTGGAACTTCCAATTTTTTTATTTTTTTTAATCGAATGATTCCCGTTGTTGTTTCTTCCGTTCCGCCAATAACGTGATTACTTATTTCTTTATTAGAATTAATTACTGTTGTTAGATCTGCCCCATCATCAATATATAAATCCGGAGAAAAATCAGCTACACTTTGTAGGCAAATTTTATACGCTTCTTCACTATCACCTTTTCTAGCGTATACATATGCTCCCAAATCCTTTAATTCAGAAACAATATCATCTTTTGTCGATAATGGATTTGATGCACAAACTGCAACAGTTGCACCGGCATCAATCAGTTTTTTTACTAAATATCCCGTTTTAGCTTCAATATGCAAACATACACCTATCTTGTAGCCTTTTAACACTTTATTTTTTATTGCATCTTGACTAATATTATTTAAAATTGGCATATGTTTTGATACCCACTCTATTTTTTCACATCCCAAATCATTCATAAAACTTACCCTTTCTACATAATTCAAATCGCTCTTTGAGTATAGCAAAATTATCATCTCTAAATTTTTCTTCTAATTCAATATTTGTCCTAAATGCATTTACAATATCATTAATTTCTAACGAACCAGCGTTTAATAAATTATATTTCAACATCATATTTCTTAAAACTTGATATTTTTTTTGTAATTGCTCATAAAATTCAAAACATTCCCGCCAAATTTCTATACTTTGAAAATTGTATATATATCGAAATCTTTCTTTCATCATTTTTTTATGTTCTAGTAATAAACAAATAGCTCTCACATCTATTAGATCCTGACTTTCTTTGACATCTTCTAATACTTTATAATGAGCATTTAATCCGTATGTAACTGAACGAAATGGTTCAGAAAAAACAATATTTGCTCTAGAATAGTAGTAAGCTTCTAACAAAGAATATATTTGATCCATTCTAAGAAAATCATCTTCTTCATTCCACCAATTAACAACTTCTAAAATATGAGTATCCATTTGAAACCTCAGACTATCTATCCCATTATATGCCTCTAAAAATTCTTGATATGAACATGTAAAATGACAAAATTTTCCATCAGGTCCATTATCTGCACAGTAAAAAATATTATTTTTTTTATCAAATCCAAAAATAAGCAATTCATGCCAAATATGATTTTTATGGTACTCATCAAAAAAGGATAAATAATATCTATCAACATGAAAAAAAATGTACTTGTTATCAAAAATCATATTTTCGATAAATAGAAAAATATCATCATAATATTTTTCTATTTGCTTTCTCTCGATAGTAGTCCTATTAATATACGGGCATCCATCAATTAAACTTCTGTACAGCTCGAAAAATAACACATGCTCACAATCTAAATATCTTAATTGTATAAAGGCGTTATATATCCAAGGCTCTGCTTTATCCTCAGGTAATATTGATAATACAAAACCATATATCGGAAATATACTAATCTTAGGTTCTGACATACTTAGTATTTTTTTCATTTCTTACCACCAAATGATATATTATAAAAATATACAGTTTAAATTTCTAAATTAATAATTCAACACCATAAAATCTTTTTAATTAATACTCCATATACAATAAAAAGAGAATATAATGTCGTATTGCATCCTTTACTTTCTGAACTTTGTTGCAGCCTCTGGAAATTTAAGTTGATGTGCTACCCATATACATGCAGAATTTGCCGTTTGCACAACTAAAAGCAATGCAAAAACATTCAAAAATTTCAAGATACATCTTTGTAAATTTATCTTGTTTTTCACAAGATATCCTCCTTTACTTTTTTTACATCATACACACATTATTTCAAAAGATAAATCCAAGGTCCACATTTCGACATTTTATGTCCCTACTCTGCAAAATGCACACTATCAAAATAATATAAACAAGCGACCTCTATTGAATATATATCATGACTATATTTACCTGAACCAAACGTACGCTTGCGGAAACTCGCACTAAGCGTGGTCACGACAGCGACATCTTCCTTGCACGCGAATGTGCATGCTTAGTGGAGTTTTTTTGTAGCATAGGAATTTCCTATTCTACAAAAAAAGAACTGATACTTTACTATCAGTCCTTAAAACCTTGGATATTCAAACTTTCTCAAAAGCCATTTTCAAATCTTTTCATAATTTTAGAGATATTTATCAATGTTGCAGGTAGTTTATCATACTAAATACTATTAACACTCAAACACTATTACAATAATGTAAACTTTTTTATTAAACGGACAATACAATAACTGCATTAAATTTTTTATCGCATAAATAATATTCAAAATATCCACTATTTCTTTCAGCAATTTTAGAGACGCTTACCAAACCAATTCCATGTATTCCTGCATCCTTTTTTGTGCTAATCAATTTTCCATTAAATTCTTTAATGTCTCCTTGATAGTCGTTCACTACTTTAATTATACACATTTTGCCATTTTTTTGCATAAAAATTCTTACTACAATCGTTGAATCATTGCCTTCTTGGGATGTAGCTAAAATTGCGTTATCCAACAAATTACTCAACATTGTTAAAAGATCAATATCCGGAATATGCTCCAGTATACAACCTGGTTCTACATACACATCAAAACCAACACCTGCTTTTTCTGCCTTATAAGAATACTCCGACAAAATTACATTTAACATTTTATGGTTACCAAATTCAATTATATCTTCTCTATTCAATTGTCCATTTATTTTTTCTATTACTTTACATATTTCTTCATACTTCTCCTCGTATGCTAATTGTCCTATTACTTTTAAATAACTTGATATATTATGTATAATCTCATTATAGTTATCATTCCACTCTGCTATTTTAGTCCATCGTTCTACTTCAGCCTTTTGATAACTAATTTCTAATTGTTGCATAGAATTTTCACAAAGATTTTCTGCATATTTTTGAAACGCATAATATAATAACATATTTCCAGTTATCATTAATACAAAAAAAAATGTCATTATAATTTTTAAAACTGAATTGCTTCCCACATCTACACCTGAATAAAAAATAATAAGCATAGTACCTAAAGTAGATAATGAAACACACAAATAAATCCAAAACAATTTATTTGTAATCTTATTTTTCGACTTCACAGACATTTGTTTTAAAATTATAAAAATAATGTAATTCAAAAATTTTATAAACAACAACTGCCAAAAATATTCTGATACTGGAATTAAACCCGTTTTTTCTAATAATACAGTCGTAGTATTAGAAAAAATAATATATAAGAATTCTGCCGCTATCATAACAATATATGCTATGCTAAAATAAACAAATCTAAATCCTAATTTGGCGTCAAATAGCAAAGTGACGAAAATCCAAAGCACTACTGGTATAAGTACCAAATTTAACAAATTATTTTGCAGAATATTAACACAATAAATTACACCTACCGCTCCTGCACAAATTATTTTTATGCATCTTTTTTTTACTTTAATATCAAAAAAATTTTTGAAATAGTCATAGAGTATAAAAACTTCAATAATACAACAACAGAAAAGGATAATCATATCTAACCAACCCATTGTTTTTACTCCTTCTAATATTTATCTGCAATACTTCTGGTAAAATGTTCACGCAATGCTTTTTGATAAGTCCTTGAAACAGATAAACACTCGCCATTATCTAAATAAGCCTCGTTATTTACAATTTTATCAATGCGGTTAATATTTATTATATAACTACTATGTGCAAAACAAAGTGAATAATATCTTTGAGACAGCACTTCTAATTTATCATCTAGTAATATCTTACCTTCAAATTTTGCCTCTTCGCAATCCCCACATACAGTAACCTTACTTCCCCTTTTAGCGTTCTCTATGTACAAAACATTATTAACATTAACCCTAATTACATTATTTCTGCAATGTCCTACTATAAATTCCTGTTTTGCTTTTTTTTCTACTTCCTTTAAAATTTCTTTAACTTCATAAACAAACTGTTTATCCGAGTGCGATTTTAACAAATATCTGTAAGGAGTTGCTTTAAATGATTTTACTGTTGGCGCTCGTACTCCTGAACAAAAAACCAACACAGAATCTTTAAATCTCATACGAAACTGCTTTGCAACTTCGTCACCGTCAATGCCGCCCAATTCCATATCTAAAATAAGTAGATCCAGACACATATTATCATCTAGGTTTTGAATCAATTCTTCACCTGAGTAAAACTCATATATTTTTAATTGATATTGATTTGAATCGTTAGCCAATTTTAGTATTTTTTTCATATAGGCAATAAATACCTTGTCATCATCACATATAGCTATATTATACATAATCTTCCATCCCCTTTTTTTGCAATTTTTTGTTTTATATCATCTTGCACAAAAAGTCAATACATTACATATTTTTTCTTCATTATTAACATTTTCCATAATCAGCATCATATTTTGAATGATATATACATACATCATATTACATATCATCTTATTACTACTTTTTATTGTAAGCACTACCATTATAAATATATGAATTAGCAATATTATTTTTCGTTTTGAAATAATTTTCTCTTCCTGAGTTATTCTCTTCATTTTAGTTTCTATTGAAGACCACAAAAACACAATAAACATATTTATTAGTAATATAATCTACATATATTGAATAAATAAAATCACTGAGATATTATCCAAAACGCATATTTGTAAAATCAAAATACCATTTGATATTTATGTACATTTCCATATTTTATCTGCATCCCATCCTCCGCAATAACTCCTCAAGGAAATATACATTAACAAGAAAAAAATACATCTTTTATCTTTGAAAAAACGATCCCAATAACCAGAGCGATAACTAAATTCAATGCAACCTCAAACAACAAAATATAGCCATATCTGTATATCTCATCTTCTGTTTCTTTAATTATACAATTTTTGACTGCTCACGCATTAATACATCTACTATTCTTTTAATCATATATGTCGCATCCTTTTTTATTCTTGAATAATTTTACACATATTATAGCTTTTTTGCTTAACATGTCCTAAATTCGACAAACTAAGTCCAGATTTTACATGTATTTTTACACAGACGACATAATATACCGATGCAACGTTCTAGCATATTCTGTGTAATACCGGTACATAAACCACCCTGCTTACACACTTTCTTCCAGAGCTGCTGCAAATACTTCGCAGAATACTCAGAATTTAAGAGTACATGGGACTCGTCAATATAAAGCCATGTTACTTTTGCCCTTCTTACCGTTTTCAACGATTCTATGCTGAATAGACTCCATCATTACAAGCATGGTGATAGGACTAAGCTCTGTACCTAAATCCCTGATTCCATACACTGTAAAGCGATTATCCACATCCACATTTGTCTGATGATTGAAGATATTAAGGGAACCATTTACGAAAAGTTCAAGAGATAGCGCAATGTCCTTTGCTTCCTCCTCCGGCTGTGCCAAAAGTAAATCATAAAAATCATTCATAATAGAGATATACTTCTCTCTGCTTCTTGCAATGTCGATATAAAGCTTTCTCACACAGCGGTCAACAATCGACTTCTGACGGAAATTTAAACCTTCTCCAATACACTGTTCACAAAGTCCAAGCATGAACTCACCTTTTTCTCTTACCCAGCCCTTTGTATCGTTTTGGTCAAGATTTCATACATCCATTGCAAGCGGATTCACATAGTTATCCATGTAAGTAGACATATTTACCACAGTTCCGCCATAAGCCTCTGCAATATCAAAATACTCATTCATCGGGTCGATGACGATAATCTCATCATCCCCGGATAAAAAACATGCTTACCTTCTTATAATATAAAGAAAAAATACAAGGAGACCTGCATCATGGAACAGAAAAAGAAACAGGCAGTCGCTCCCATGCGTTATTCTGACATCGCACCCATCATTACCGGCACCCAGGAGGATTACGAATCCCTGAGCGCTTACTTTCGTACCGCTTCGGCAAAAGGGATTAAAGCTCCTGACGGTTCCCTTCGCCACTATTCTCCCGGTACTTTTGAAAAATGGTACTTCTCTTACAAAAAATCCGGCTTCGAAGCCCTTATTCCATCCGGAAGATCCGATTGCGAGGTAAGCAGGAAGATCGACGATGATCTCAGGGAACAGATCATCTATCTGAAACATCATTATCCAAGGATGTCTACCGCTGCAATCTACAGGCAGCTACAGAATAACGGAATCATCCGTTCCGGACAGCTTTCTGAATCCACGGTCTGCCGTTTTATCAATCAACTGACGCTGCAGGAGCGTCTTACCAACAATCAGGATATGCGCCGTTACGAAAGCCCCATATCAATGAAGTCTGGTGCGGTAATTCCAGTTCCGGTCCTTGCTTAAAAACGGCTGACGGTAAAAAGCATCGCGTCTATGTGATCGCCCTGATCAATGATTCCAGTCATTTTATCCTTGGTGCTGACGTATTCTTTAATGACACCTTTGTCAACCTGATGTCCGTTATAAAGTCCGCAGTTTCCAAGTATGGAAAGCCAAAGGTTTTTAACTTCGATAACGGTTCTGCCTACAAGAACAGACAGATGGAACTGCTCGCTGCCCGTATCGGTTCCGCTATCAACTACTGCAGGCCTTATACTCCCACACAGGAAGAAAAAATCGAGCGTTGGTTCCGTACCCTCAAAGATCAGTGGATGGCTTCCCTTGACATGCGGGATTTTCACTCTCTGGAAGAACTTCGGGGGGGAGTCTTCTGACTTATATCAGAACCTATAACCAGACTCCCCATTCTTTCCCGAAGGGTCTTTCACCTCAGGAACGTTTTTTTCAGGAGCCGGAACTGATCAGCAGACTTTCCGATGAACTCATCGAAAATTCATTCCTCCTCGAAATCGAGCGTCGGGTATCGGCTGACTCCGTCATCGTCATCGACCAGATGGAATACGAAGTGGATTACCGTTTTGTAAAGCAGCGTATCACCTTACGCTATACTCCCGATAGGAAGGATATCTTTATCGTAGAAGCAGATGGTTCCCTTACACCAATCTGTCTGCTCAACAAACAGGAAAACTCTTGTCATCATCATTGATGAAGCCAACTATATCAAAAATGCAGTACTGAATGACTTAAAGATCCTTTTCAACTTTTAAACGGATTCCCGGGACCGGGCTGTGATCCTGCTGGTTGGTCTGCCGCAGCTGAACAATACTCTGCTGCTTTCCATACATGAACCTCTCTGGTAGCGTATCATCATGAACTACAACATCGATGGTTATTCAAAGGAAGAAGGTCGTGCTTATATCGAATGGAAGATCAAAAAAGCCGGATGCACTGAGCCGATTTTTGATGACGCTGCCATCGAGGCAATCCTGAATGCCTCGGATGGAACTGCCCGTATGATCAGCAAACTCTGCAATGCTTCCCTTGTAATCAGTCACAGCCAGTCCGTAAACCAGATCACCGCAAACATCGTCATGAATGCAATCAATGACAGTACCCTTGGCTGAAAAGGTTCCCACAATTAATTTGCGGGACTTTTCAATTCCAGAAAACAACTCGCAAAAGCAGAATACTTTAATGTGATGAATAGCTCAGTTGCAAACAAAAGTCAGCCTAAAATAATCTGACGGATGGAGTATCGTTTAATTTGCCGGACTACTCTTATTCCATGTATGATAAAAATAAGAGAAACTAATAATGAAATTACCAAATAAATAATTGTCGCAGCCATATCCATCCTCCTGACTCAAAAATAGTAATTTATCTACGCATTCCGT
>Ga0129311_1001275_pt1 | contig 18208 bp, 13 predicted proteins | sample Go1ome_FD_94435 | JGI IMG/M metagenome (GOLD analysis project Ga0129311, IMG submission 94435) | Western lowland gorrila individual fecal microbial communities from Wisconsin, USA - Go1022B metagenome | ecosystem: Host-associated > Mammals > Digestive system > Large intestine > Fecal | place... | reverse complement strand
CCTACTACAACTTCGAGCTTACCTGCATCGGTTCCCTCCTGGCCTCCAAAAGGACAAGCAGGATCGACAAGACCCTGATCGCACCGGAACTCCTACGGAGCGTCATCAGGCACAGTTCCCTGGAAAGGAAGGCGGTCACTGTCTCCGACAGGATCTTCAGCTGGACGGTGGCCATGCTGATTCCTTTCGAACTGATTGGAATAGACAGGGACAACCTCCCGGTCAGCCTCAGGGGCAACTTCTACAAATGCGGGGATCTCACCGCCCATCCGCACTTCCTGAGCTGGAACCCGATCAGAACCACGAAACCGGATTTCCACAGACCGGAGTACTTCGGGGAGATTATTCTAAAATAGGATTCTTATGATGAGGAAAAGGAATATTCTGACATTGGCGCTGCTGGTCGTCTACCTCGGAATGGTCGGCTGGTGCTGTTTCGGGCATTTCAGCGACTTGCCTGACATCGGCCAGGACAACCTGTTCGGGATTCCAATGGACAAGGTGGTGCATTTCCTGATGTTCTTTCCCTTCCCTATCCTCTGCTACCTCGCGTTCTCCGGGATGACAGGCATGCCGCGACACACCGTCCTGGCCGTCGGCCTGATCTTTCTGGCCGGTTGCCTGATCGCCGCCGGAACGGAGATCGGGCAGTCATTCACGAGCTACAGAAGCGGAGACGCGCTGGATTTCGTGGCGGACACGCTTGCGCTGGCCATTTCCTCCATCATCGTGATGATCATTGATTTGCGGATAATAAAAACACACAATAAACCGAAATGCTCAAAAGAATCATAACCGCCGCTGCCGTCGCATGCCTGCTGACGACAAGTCTGGACGCGCAGACTGTCAAGGAGTTCAAGGACGCGGTGGACTCTCTCCAGACCCTGATGGTGGAAAGGACAAGGGTTTCCGCCCAGGTGAAGGCCAACAAGGTAGTCAGAAGAGGCTACGATCTGGATTTCTACTTCACCCCCTCGATGGGTGACTTTCCATGGAGAACAGAGGATGTCGAGTGGCTGAGACGGACGCTCAAGAGCATTCTGCCCGAATCCTGCGCGAAGTACGGCGTAGGGAAACTGCTCATCGGAAAGAGATCGCTTGAGTCCTACGTCATGCCATCCCTTGGCAACAACGGGAAACCGATCAGCGACAGGTTCAGGACCACGGACTTGCGCAACGTCCATCCGTTCGTCACAAGGACTGACGGGCAGGCGTTCGCCAAGGGGCTTACCGGACGGAACATAGCGCTATGGCAGAGCCACGGGCGGTACTTCGAGGAGAAGACGGACCGCTGGGAATGGCAACGCGCCCCGATGCTCCACACCGTGGAGGACATGTACACGCAAAGCTACGTGCTTCCGTTCCTGATCCCGATGCTGGAGAACGCCGGAGCCTATGTGATGACACCGCGCGAAAGGGATCCGCAGACGATAGAAGTGGTCGCGGACAATGATCCGGCATTCGAGGAAGGTCGCGGGGAAGGCGTGAGGATTGAGGGAAGATATTCAGAGACAGGTTCTTGGTCAGATGCCGGTGTGGGCTTCGCAGACGCGCGGGCGACATATTCAGGTCTTGAGAATCCGTTCCGGATGGGTACGGCGCGCCAGACGGACTGCCGCGTCCGACAGAGGGGAAAGGCCGCCCGGGCATGCTGGACACCGGACTTCCCCGAAAGAGGAGAGTATGCGGTCTATGTGTCCTACAAGACGCTTCCGCACAGCACACCGTGCGCCCGCTACACGGTCAGGCACCTTGGCGGCGAGAGCGAGTTCATCGTCAACCAGAGGATGGGAGGCGGAACCTGGATCTACCTCGGCACGTTCGAGTTCGACAAAGGCACGGACGGCTGCGTCATCCTCGACAACAGCGTCCCTAAGGGCTACAATGTGCCGGGCAACGCCGTCATAACAGCGGACGCGGTTCGCTTCGGCGGCGGCATGGGCAAGATCGCCAGAGGACTTAAGGATCAGCCTGTCAATGAATATGCCACCTCAGGCATGCCCTCCTTCACGGAGGGAGCCTTCTACTGGATGCAGTGGGCCGGCGCGGACTCCACCATACTCAACAGATACGCCGATGACTACACCTCCGACTACGGAGACCGAGGCGCGTGGGTTGGCTGGATGACCGGAGGCTCAAGGACGAACCCGAAAGCGGAGGGACTGAATATTCCGATAGACCTGGCGTTCGCCTTCCACACAGACGCCGGGACAACGCCGGACGATTCCATAGTCGGCACCCTGTCGATCTACACCCTGCTCAACGACGGAAGCGACAAGTTCGCCAACGGAGAGTCAAGGCTTCAGCAGAGGATGCTCGCCGACTTCGTGCAGACAGGGATCGTGGACGATGTTCGCAAGACCTTCAACGCGGACTGGAGCAGAAGAGGGCTTTGGGACCGTTCCTACAGCGAATCCCGCACGCCGACAGTCCCTGCGATGCTTCTGGAGCTTCTTTCCCACCAGAACTTCGCCGACATGAAATTCGGTCTCGATCCTACGTTCCGTTTCACGGTCAGCAGAGCCATCTACAAAGGCATGTTGAAGTACCTCAGCGCCCGCTACGGCTGCGCCTACGCCGTACAGCCTCTGCCTGTCAACTCATTCGCCACAGCTTTCACGGACACTCCCGAAACATGTTCCAACGCCACCGTAAGGCTCAGCTGGAAGGCCACGGCTGACACCCTGGAGGCGACCGCCGCACCGAAGGGCTACATCCTCCAGACAAGGATCGACGACGGCGTGTTCGACCAGGGCAGGATCCTGGAGGAGTTCAAAACCACGGGAGACGTGATCTCCACAACACTCTCCATAGCCCCCGGTCACATCTACAGCTACAGGATTGTGGCCTACAACGACGGAGGCAAGAGTTTCCCGTCCGAGACGCTCAGCGTGGGGGTTCCCGGACACGGCAGCGGCAAGAGCGTCCTCGTGGTCAACAACTTCACAAGAGTCTCCGCCCCTGCGTGGTTCGACACTCCTGAATATGCCGGATTCAACGCCGACCTCGACGCAGGTGTGCCTTACGTCAGAGAGATCAATTTCATCGGCCCGCAGTACCAGTTCCGCCGCTCGCTGCCTTGGCTGGACGATGACAATCCGGGATTCGGCGCATGCTGGACCGACGAGGCCGGCAAGGTCTTCGCCGGCAACACCTTCGACTACTGCGGAATCCACGGAAAGGCGCTTATGGACGCCGGCTATGCGTTCCACTCGGCAAGCGTGTCGGCTTTCTCGGCAGACGGCTCTATAGCGGACTCCGATCTCGCGCTGGACATCATCTGCGGCAAGCAGATCACCACGGTCGTGGGAACGGGCAAGGTGGCCGACAGATTCTCGGTCTTCCCGCTCGGACTTCAGAAAGCCGTCACGCGCTTCACCGCCAACGGTGGCAATGTGCTGGTCTCCGGTGCGAACATCGGCACGGATGTCTGGGACGGGATCTACCCGATCAGTATAGACAGCGCCTACAGGGCCACGACCAAAGCCTTCGTGGAGAAGACGCTGGGCTACAAGTGGATGACGAACTTCGCCAGCCGCCACGCCACGGTTGCCGCCAAGAGCAACGGACTCCTTAAGTTGAATGCTGATCAAATCTCCTTCCACAAGGATCGCAACCCACTGATCTACAATGTAGAGACCCCTGACGGCATCGTCCCTGCCAGCGACCGCGCGCAGTCATTCATGCGCTACACGGACACGAACATCTCCGCCGGCACCTGCTACGAGGGCAACGGCTACAGAACCGTCTGCATCGGCTTCCCGATAGAGGTCATCAAAGACCGCGGACAGATGGGAACACTAATTAACGACATAATGATATTTCTTGACAAATAACCAGTTATGACTCCAAGAGAATCCGAAATCATTGAACTTCTTCACAAGGAAGTCAAGCCGGCATTAGGATGCACGGAACCGATCGCGGTCGCTCTGGCTGCCGCGAGAACCATGGAAACGCTCAAAAGCAAGGCCAGGACGGTCGCTGACCATGAGATCAGTGTCGAGGTCAGCGGCAACATCCTCAAGAACGGAATGGGGGTGGGAATCCCGGGGACAGGCATGGTGGGCCTCCACATCGCCGCCGCCCTTGGGGCGGTCTGCGGGAATAGCTCCTACGGTCTGGAAGTGCTGAAAGACCTGACAGACGAGGATGTCAACTCCGCCAAAGCCCTTGTCAAGGACGGAAAGGTGAAGATCAAGGTTGCCGACAGTCCCAAAATCCTCTATGTCAAGGTGACGGTGACTACTCCGGAACACAACGCCTGGACGGTGATCGAGGATGACCACGACAGGATTGTCGAGACAGGAATTGACGGCTCCACCTCGGACTTCAGGAAGGGAGGGAGCGGCAAGTCCTCTCCGGTCAAAGGGACATTGGACTACAACCTGACGGTTAAGGAAATATATTCATTCGCCCTCGGCGCCGCCTTCGAGGACATCCGTTTCATCCTGGAAGACAGGGACTTGAACCTTGCGCTCGCGAAGGAAGGCCTGAAAGGCAATTACGGCCTTGAGGTCGGCAAGTCCATCAGGGAGAACCAGCAGGAGGTCTTCGGCGATGATTTCCTGAGCTTCGCGATGGGCTTGACAGCCGCCGCGTCCGACGCCAGGATGGCAGGGTGCAAACTCCCGGCGATGAGCAATTCAGGCAGCGGCAACCAGGGCATCACGGTCAGCATGCCGGTGATAGCATACGCCCTGAAGTACGATGTTGATGATGAGAAACTGGCCAGGGCATTGATCCTGAGCAACCTTGTGGCCATCCACATCAAAGGCTATCTCGGCAAGCTTTCGGCCCTGTGCGGATGCGTGATCGCGTCCACCGGCTCCTCCTGCGGCATTGTCTACCTGCGTGGAGGCAGCTACGAGCAAGTCTGCTCGGCGATCAAGAACATGATCGGCAACATCACCGGCATGGTGTGTGACGGAGCCAAGGTCGGATGTGCCATGAAAGTCGCCTCCGGCGTGGCCTGTGCCGTCCAGTCCTGCGTCCTCGCCCTCAGAGGAATCTGCATCAAGGAGACCGACGGCATCATCGACAAGGACATCGAGAAGACTATCCGGAATCTCGGCAGGATCGGCTCCGCAGGAATGCAGTCAACCGATCACCTCATCCAGCAGATAATGCTCTGCAAAGACTAGTTTAAGAATAAATCAAGCAGCGGGGCTACGTATTACCGAATCCCGCCGCCCGAAAACCTTGCATCAATCTTCAGAAAATATTTTCCTAATATTCACTCACAGATCGGCTTGTCCGGTAAAAGCTCTACATACCGGACAAGTTGCCCGAATCGTGCACTTCGTCCGGCAAAACCACTATTCCACCGGATAAACTGAACGAATATCGAAATGTGACTATTAGAAACTATCCTTTTTCATTTCCTGCTCTCTTAATTTAAGGGAACTATATAGGAGTTGACTAACTTAATCTTATAGGAACGTTGTCCCGGGTGTGGTGTTCCGGACTTCCAGGTGCGTAAAACCCTACGCACCTGAAACGACATCCGTTGGATAGTACACAAACCGTACTGAACTATTACGAGTTGGCGACACCAGCATTTTGTGAATATGGCGGCACGCAAACACGCCCTAAGTGCGACGAGAGGCCCGCGGATATGCCGCCTACCGATCTGGAAACCATAGGCGGCATACTACCGTGTCTCACTATGGCGTAGAAGCGTGATCGTATGCCGCTATTTTACAAAATGGCAATACATTAGTCCTTTGAAAAGGCAACCATGCTCCCTTAATTTTTCCTAAACGAGGTATCATTTCAGCTCACAACCAACGCAATAGCCCGTTCAATAGAAGACACATCGTTAATATTTATGACCTGCTTACTTTCATCATACGCATAGTGATATTTGATTAGTGCCATCTCTGCCATATACTTAAATTAAACAAATATAAGCATATATGTCATATATTCATCAATTGTGATGCAAGAAAAAAATTCAATAATACCATATGCTTTATCATTCGGATGCATAAAGAAAAATATTTCTGTTTTTTAAGACGAATTTTCTGTTTCTTTTCAATTTTTACGTTTAGTGTGCCGATATTGCAGACGTGTCTCTGAACGGTTCGGAGACGAATGTATTTAACTACAACATATCAAACTATGAAAGATTCAGACAAACTATGCGTTGTTAATGACACGGCTGCTGAGACAACAGCTGTTGATGGCAGCAAGGGAAGCGGCACAGACTTAAGCGCCGAGGAGATGTTCAGGATGAGGTACGTCCTTTGTCGTGAGCTGATGGAAGAAAAAGATCGGTACAGGAACCTTCCAGAGGTGGAGAAGGATGCGATCGCACAGCGGCTCTCACAATCACAATATCTCAATCTCACCAGTGATTGGGCTTTCAAACACCTGTTCTACAACCACAAAGATCTGTTGGTTCTGCTGCTTAATGACATTCTTGACGAGACTATAACCAACGTTGAGTTTCGCGAGTCTGAGCTAACGAAAGTGTTTGAGAACGACAAGACTGTTGTATTCGATCTGTGGTGCAGGACAAGCGATGGCAGAGAACTGATTGTTGAAATGCAGAAGACATATAGAAAGGATCAGCGGGATCGTCTGTTCTACTATGGGGCTTCATTGATCCGCAATCAGTTGAAATCAGGGGGTAAGACGTATCACGTTAACCCGGTCAAGATCATTTGCATAATGAACTATGAGGAACCTCATACGACGGTACCGGATGGCAAGATCATATTCCAATATCGCACAACAGAAGTTGAGACCGGAGAATTGTATGGGAATCAAATGTCAATCTATTTCTTTGAACTTCCAAGAGTTATGCGACTTACGAAAAATTTTGAAAGTCCGGTGGCGGGATGGTGCGGAATATTCAGAAATATAACTAACTTTGTCACATTGAGAAACGGAGACTACGGTCATTTCCAACGAGTTGTGGAGGCGATGACTATCCGCTCACTCAACGAACAGGAAATTAAAGAATATTTCAGCGATATGATGACTCTTGAAGATATGGAGCCTTACATCGAAGGCGGACACGAACTTGGCTACCGTAAAGGTCTGGCCGAAGGGCTTGAGAAAGGCGAGAAAGAAAAAGTCGCATTTATCAAAGGTTTGCATAAGGCCGGAGTTTCAGCGGAAGTCATCGCTTCCGCCGCCGGACAGAGTATTGAATATATTCAGAAAATACTTGAAGTAAGCGAGTAACGGATATACCAATACGTGTCACAATAAAAACCTTTGGGATAACAGAATATGTATTCTGTGCCCAAAGGTTTTATTCTATCTTTCTTTCACCCCTTTCAAGGATCAGATGAAGGAGTGAATACTTTAGTTGACCACTATCTCGTCGATGAAGATGAAGGCGTGGTTGCGGTTCTTGGTCACGTCGTCGCGGACGGCTTTGTACTTGATGTAGCGGGCCTTGGCGTTGACTGCTGTGCCTAGGGTGTTCAGAAGGGCGCAGGAGTCGGTGTCCGGGACCTGCAGCAGGCAGACTACGGGATCGGTGAAGGTGACACCGTCCTCGGAGAAGCGGACCTCCGTCCTGACCGGGAAACCTACCTCGGCGGAGGTGTGGGAGAGGAAGGTCGCACCTACGTAGTGGATGTCCTTGACAGAGCCGAGGTCGATGGTGACATCGACATCACACAGGAATCCTTGCCAACGGTTGTCCTTGTAGAACCAGCCGCCAAGGTTCCCGTCCACAAGGGCGTTGTCTCCTCCGGCTGGATAGCCATTGGAATATTTCCGGCCGTTATAGGTGATCTTCACACCGGCCGCAAGATGGTCAAGAGGTTTCAGGGACTCCGGCCTCGGGCCGATCTCGTTCCTCAAATCAAAAGCGTTGTAACCTTTTGAGCGAAGGCTCTCCGCAAGCCTCACGGCATTCTCCCTGAAACGAGGATAGTCCTTGCTTCCGGCCGGACTCCAGCCGATCTCCGCGATGGCGAACGCACGGGGATATAGCAGGTACTCCATATACTCCCCTGTCGGAACGAACTCAGACCAGAGATTGGCCTGAAGACCGAGAAGATGCCTGACATATTCATCAGCTATTCCATCGGTCGGCTCGAACGAATAGACCTGCTCCAAAGGACGGTAGCCGCTGAACGACTTTGGCTGGGAGAACGGAGCGTCCTGGCTGGAATCGAAGTAGCAGTAGTCTCCCGGAGACATAATCACATCGTGGCCCATACTTGCCGCCGTTATGCCTCCTTGCGTGCCTCTCCAGGACATCACAGCCGCGCCTTCCGCCAGACCTCCGTCCAGGATCTCGTCCCAACCGATGGCGTGGCGGCCTCTGGACTCAAGGAACCTTGTCACCCTGTTGACCAGATAGCTTTGCAGCTCGTCCACATCCTTAAGGCCCTCGGCCTCCATCCTGCGGCGGCAGTCAGGACACTCTTTCCATCCGCTCTTCGAAGCCTCATCGCCCCCGATGTGGACATATTCATAAGGGAACATCTCTATCACTTCATCAAGAATCCTCTCGAACATCTCGAAGGTCCTGTCCTTGCCAGGGCAAAGGTCGCCGGAAATCCGCCGCCCGCCGTCAGGGCGAAGGCAGGCCAGTTCCGGATATGCGGCCAGCACCTCGCCGGAATGGCCCGGAAGCTCGATCTCCGGGATGATGTCGATGTGGCGGGCCGCGGCATATTCAACAATCTCCCTGACATCAGCCTTCGTCAGGTAGCCTCCCGATGCGAACGGAGCGCCTTCCAAGGAATATTCCTTCCCTCCGGCAACCCATTCCTCGTAGGTCTTCCCTACCCGCCATGCCGCCTTCCGGGTCAGCTCGGGATAGGCGTCGATCTGGATCCGCCACCCCGCGTCGTCGGTCAGGTGCAGGTGGAGCGTGCTCATCTTCACCGCAGCCATCGCATCCAACTGCTTAAGGATGAAGTCCTTGTCACGGAAATTGCGAGAGATGTCCAGCATCAGGCCTCTGTGGCGGAATCTCGGGTAGTCAAGAATCTCGCAATGACTCAGGGTGGAATCCCTGTCAAACATCATCCCGAGGCTCGTCCTGGCGCGGTAGACACCGGTTTCCGTGAGGGCGAAGATGTCGATCCCCTTTTTCCCGACGGTGAGCCTGTAGGCCTCGTCCCGCGCGAATTCCGGAATATTCAATCCCTTGATTTCCTTGGAGAAGCGCCTGTCAGCCAGATGGACCCGAATGTCGCTCCCATCCTTTTTCAAGGAATATCCCTCACCGGAGGTCACGTATTTTACCGGAGCCGGTATGATGTCCCCGGGGCCGGAAATGGCTGACGCCGACGGCATGAGGGCCATCAGCGTCACCACGATCAGTAAAGTCTTTTTCATAAAGGCTATCTTTTGTCTATCAAAACACTCTTGATTCTTTTGAATATGTCCGTGTTCTCCATCACTCCGCTGAATCTCCAGGCGGACGCTCCATAGGAATAAAGCACCACCGGAGCCGCCGTGTGGCCTGTTGTCGAGTACTTCACGCCGAGACCGCTCTCCCCTTTAGTGAAATCCTTGCTGCCCGGAACCAGAGAGACACCGCCGGTCTCATGGTCGGCTGTCACGATCACGAGCGTTCCCTCGTGTGCGTCGGCATAGTCGAAGGCGCTGTTGACCAGTTTGTCAAACGCCTCCATTCTCCAGATCACATCCTCGGTGTTGTTGGCATGGGCGGCATGGTCGATCAGCGAGCCTTCGAACATCGCGAAGAAGCCATGCTTGTTGGCGCCGATGATCTCAAGCGTGTGTCCGGCCAGATCCGTCAGCAGGTCGGAATCCGTCTGCGTGGCCTCGATCTCCGGACCGTCATCAAACAGTCCCAGAATCGGAGTGGCCTGGGTGGTGTAGAACTCCTCAGGGGACCCGACATAGGTGAAGCCCGCGTCCTTGGCCTTCTCCACGAGGTTGACATCGGTGTATTTCGGTGCGGTGAAATACTTCCGTCCTCCTCCCACGATCACGTCAGGCCTGAACGCGATCAGATCCTCGGCGATGTTCTTTCTCTCTCCCCGTCGGGCCACATGGGCATAGAACGCCCCCGGAGTGGCGTCCAGAACGTACGATGTGACGACTATCCCCACAGACTTGCCTTTTTCCTTCGCAAGCTGGGCGATGCTGGCCGGCTTGGTGCTGTCCGGAAGCATACCGAGCATGCTGTTGTTGGTCTTGTGGCCGGTCGCCATCGCCGTGGCCGCCGCCGCGGAATCAGTGGTCTTGCTGTTGGCAGAGTAAGTCTTGACGATCGCCGCGAACTGCGAGCGGTCAAAGCAGGTCGGCCCGAAATCGTTGTTCGCCATCCAGGCGGCAGCGGCTCCAAGTCCCATTCCGTCACCGATTATCAGGATAACGTTCTTTACCTTTTCATCCTTCGGAGCCTTTACCCCGGCCCTGGCCGGAGCGGCGATCAGCACCGCCAGCAAAACAAATGAGATAATCTTCTTCATCTTTATTAAAAATAACACACTAACTGTCCATTAAGCAAGTATAAGGAACACGCACGGCCGCTTGCCGATCACGACCGGAGACTTCTGCCACTCCCTGACCGTCCGGGTCATGATGGTCTCGTCCGGCATGGTGATATCGGCGGCGATGCAAAGGCGGGTCTTCGGCTGCAGCGCGGCCAGCAGATCAGCCATCATCGAATCGTTGCGGTAGGGTGTCTCTATGAACATCTCCGTCTGGTTCAGCTGCGAGGAGCGCCGCTCGATCTCGCGGATGGCCTTGCGCCGCTCGTCCGTCTTGGCCGGCAGATAGCCGCAGAACGCGAAACACTGACCGTTGAGCCCCGACCCCATCAGCGCGAGCATCAGCGACGAGGGTCCGACCATCGGCACGACCTGTATTCCATGAATATGGCAGAGCGCGACCAGCCGAGCCCCCGGATCCGCCACAGCCGGCAGCCCCGCCTCGGAGATCAGCCCGACATCGGACGGCGATCCGTCCGGATCGGAAAACAATGACAGAAGACTCTCGACCTCTGAAGGTTGAGTGTGCTCGTTCAACTCCCTGAGTTCCAATTCGCCGATGTGTCCCCTAAGCCCCGCCGCGGACAGATAGCGCCGCACCGTCCTGGCCTCTTCGACAACATATTTCCGAATCGACCTCAGACGTTCCAGCACCGGAGCCGGAATGACCTGGGCCGGATCATATTCCCCCAACGGCGAGGGAATCAAATAAAGTTTTCCTTTAGCCATATCGCACACAAAGGTACAAATTCATTTGAATATCTCCGCAGCCCCCGCCGGAAGATTTTGCGGACGGGGCCAACACGCGCCGGGCACGCTTCCGGGCAAGCCTCGGAGCGGATCGATTTGGCCGGGAGGGGGCACAAACAAGAAAAGAGGGCATACCATTGCATGCCCCCCTTTCGAATAAAGTCAACGAGTAGAGTATTTATGATGCCTTGTTATTTTTTCACATACACATAGAAACTTTTTTTCAATCCTCCACTGCCGTCGATTCCGACACTGAAAAAATCGCCTTCATTATCCTTCAGAGCTTCTATCTCGATTCCTACGTATTTGTTTTCGTAGGTCACGACCCTCGCATTGAAAAGTCTCTTTACATAAAAGAGGCGAATCTCAGTTGGCGACAGGACAGATCTTTCGACCAAGTCAGCTTTGCTATTGTACTTCCCCGTTTTTGAGAAGCAGATGTACGCTTTCTCGCCTTTCTTGAGAACTACGTTATCTGAACTCGCCGAAGAGTAGTGCGACTTTTTAGTATAATAACCGAAGAAATACATCGGACAGACCGTAACGTCGGCCTTCACGCTCACCGAGCCGGCCTTCACAGTAATTTGTTCATTTCTGATTTTGGTAACACTTTGGGCGGTGTACGTGCCTCCACCTTTGTTTTTAAATAAGAAATGATCCTTCCAGACAACCTCGTCCGTGGAGTTGGACGGCGTGACGGTGGCACTGAATGACTTCGTCTGTCCCTCGACGAATGCGAGGCTCTTAGGAGTCAGGGTAAGTCCCGTCGCCGGAACGGTCTACTTGGTCACGAGCACTTCGAAAGCTCTGTACACATTGCCGATCTTGACGTTGATCCTGGAAAGACCAGTACTTAAAGCCGACACACTAAATCCGTTGAATTCTCCTCCAAGGGTCTCTTTTCTAACAGTGGCGACGCTGTCTTCTGAGGAGATGACGGTGAAATCACCCGCACGGAGGATGTCTTTACCGATTATGCCATAAGAAATGGTAGGAAACTCATGCTTCGAGAAGTAGCAAGTTATACTTTCGTTTTTTTTGAGTATAATTCTGGATTCATTAGGTATCAACTCAAACTTATTCTTCTTATAAGTGTAGAACTGCATCTGATAGACTATCACATTGGCCGTCGTTTTCACCGAGCCGGCTCTCACATCGAGACCGAAGCCGATAGAGGTGCCACCGTCATACTGCTTGGCGGTGTACGACCCTCCGCCATTGGAGGTGAGGAAGGAACTGCTCGGCCAGACAACGTTGTCCGTGGAGTTGGACGGCGTGACGGTGGCTCTGATGGACTTCGTCTGTCCCTCGACGAATTCGAGTCTCTCAGGAGTCAGGGTAAGTCCCGTCGCCGGGACAGTCTTATCGGTCACGGTCACCTTGAATGATCTGGACACGTTGCCGATCTTGACGGTGATCGTGGAACGACCTGCATTTGAAGCGAACACACTGAATCCGTTCCATTCTCCGTTTCCCATGGTCTCTTTTCTAACAGTGGCGACGCTGTTGTTTGAGGAGGTGACGGTGAAATCACCCTTAGGGAGGATGCCTTTATCGATTATGTCATTATCAGTGATAGAAAAATTCCGCTTTGAGAAGTAGCAAGTTATACTTTTGTTTTTATCGAGTTTATACGTGGAGCCATCAGGTATCAACGTAAACTTCCTGTCATGAAACTCGGCGAACCACATCGGATAAACCATCACACCGGCCTTCTTGGTCACCGAGCCGGCTTTCACATCGAGATCGAAGCCGACATAGTTGTCAAAGCCAAGCTTATTGGCGGTGTACGTTCCTCCGCCCTTGGAGGTGAGGTAGGAACTGTTCGGCCAGACAACGTTGTCCGTGGAGTTGGACGGCGTGACGGCGGCACTGAATGACTTCGTCTGTCCCTCGACAAAAGTGAGATTCTGAGGGGTGACGTTAAGTCCCGTCGCAGGCACGGTCTTGTCGGTCACGGTCACCTTGAACGATCTGGACACGCTGCCGATCTTGACGGTGATCGTGGAACTACCTACATTTAAAGCTGACACACTAAATCCGTTGTATACTAAGGATGCGGATTGGAAGGACACCTTTTTAACAGTGGCGACGCTGTTGTTTGAGGAGGTGACGGTGAAATCACCCTCAGGGAGGATGCCATTATGGATTAAGACTTTACGAGTGGCAGAAAACTTCTGCTTTGAGAAGAAGCAAGCTATATTCTCGTCTTTATCGAGTTTATACGTGGAGCCATCAGGCACCAGTTTGTCGGATACTGATTCAACGAACCACATCGGATAGACCGTCACGCCGGCCTTCGCGCTCACCGCACCGGCTTTCACTTCGAGGTCGAAGCTCTCTGAATCGTCAGCCTTCTTGGCGGTGTACGACCCTCCGCCGTTGGAGGTGAGCTGGGCAGGACTCGGCCAGACAACCTCGTCCGTGGTGTTGGACGGCGCGACCGTGGCATTGATGGACTTAGTCTGTCCCTCGACGAATGCGATCTTCTGAGGGCTGACGGTAAGTCCCGTCGCCGGAACGGTCTTCTCGGTCACGGTCACATTGAATGACCTGGACACGTCGCCGACAGTGACGGTGATAGTGGAGGACCCTAACTTCTTGCCCACAACCTTGAAACCATTGTACTTGCTGCTGACGACCACCTTTTCCACAGTGGCGATGCCGGCTTCCGAGGAGCTGACGGTGAAATCACCCGCAGGAAGGATGTCATCCCCGATGTAGTCACTGCCTTTTATCCCGCTCTTCTTTGAGAAGCAGCAGGTCAACTCGCCACCTTCAGTGATTGTGCTCGTGGATCCGTCAGGCACCAGTTTGTCAGTGAGGAATTCAACGAACCACATCGGATAGACCGTCACGCCGGCCTTCGCACTCACCGCACCGGCTTTCACTTCGAGGTCGAAGCTCTCTGAATCGTCAGCCTTCTTGGCGGTGTACGACCCTCCGCCGTTGGAGGTGAGGTAGGAACTGCTCGGCCAGACAACCTCGTCCGTGGAGTTGGACGGCGTGACAGTGGCATTGATGGACTTCGTCTGTCCTTCGACGAATGCGACGCTCGAAAGGCTCAGGGTAAGTCCGGTGGCAGGAACGGCCTTGGAGGCCACGGTCACCTTGCAGGTAGCGGTCTTGCCGCCGTCCGCCGTGGTGACGGTAATGTCTGATGTGCCGGCTTTCACGGCAGTGACTTTTCCGCTGGCGTCAACATCGGCCACGCCGGAATTGCCGCTCTTCCACGCCACGGCCTTGTTGGTGGCATTCTCCGGCAAAACGATAGCTGTTAGATTAGCGGTTTCACCCTCAGTCATGCTAAGGGTAGGCTTGTCGATCGACACACCGCTTACCTTTACCGGGTCAGGCTTTGGCTGTTCTTGCTCTTTCCCACCGCATCCGGAGAACGCGATGACGGCAGCGACTGCAGACAATGCCGACAGGATTCTAAAATAAGATTTCATGATAGTTTTAATAATTTGGTTCTGTAAAATAATCAGGTCTGTGTCAAGGCGTGCCTTTGTCCGGCCAACGCTCAAATCTATCACCTGCAAATATGGCGAAAAGAATCCATAAGCAATATGGCTAAAGAGGCTTTTTGCGTCTCTTTTGCCATATTTTCAGAAAAAACGACACCCGTCTCGTTCCGCAAGACGCATTTTTTACAGTTTTATGCCTATCTTGAAATCAATATATATGGGGAACTGCATATTACAATAGTTTTGCGATTCCAAGAAATACTGTCTCGCCTTTGTAATGTGAAAGTTCAAGAATAGTTTTCATTGACAATACTTTCTTACATTTTCTAATTAACTTCAATTATCAAATCTCCATTACTCTCACACATCCAGGCTGTCCTCTTTGAGTAGGAAATCAAACAGTCCGATGGTGAGAATCCCTTCCTCATTTCGGCGAGGCATAATATGATCTTTAACAACAATGATTTTTTTGAACGAATCATTGATATTTGTCAACGAACGGGATTCCTGTATTTCCTTTTCCCTGTCCGGAATAGATAGTGCCGACTGTACATAATACTTCTTACTGCCCAAAGTTGCGATAAAATCCACTTCAAGCTGGATACGCATCCATTTTCCGTCTTTATCCGGTTTCTTTATTTCCACCATCCCAACATCAACACCGTAACCACGACCAATCAGTTCGTTGTAGATTATATTCTCCATAATGTGAGTTTCTTCCTGCTGACGCATATCAAGAATGGCATTCCTCAACCCAATGTCTGAGAAATAATATTTGGAAAGCGTGTTGATATACTTCTTTCCCTTTATATCATATCGTATCGCCTTGTTCAATAAGAAGGATTCTGTTAAATAATCGAGATATTTAGCGATGGTCTGGCTGCCAATATTCACATTTTTTACACTCTTAAAGGTGTTTGACAACTTTGTTGGATTACATGGCGCACCTATAGATGATGCCATAATGAGTACAAGTTCGCGCATCTCGTTCTCATTCTTGATTTTATGTCTTTCTACAATGTCTGCCAGATAAACAGTCTCAAACAAGTTCTTCAAATAGTTTATCTTCTTTTGTTCTGTGTTAAATGACTGTACGAGAGGCAGACCTCCATATGTGTAGTACTCTCGCCACGCATCTTGCCTATCTCCACCTTTGGCTAAATAAAACTCGGAGAAAGACAAAGGGTTTACATGAATAGTTTCTCCTCGGCCGCGAAACTCCGTCGGAATATCGGATGACAAGAAATGAGAATTACTTCCGGTTACATAAGTATCTGCATTTTCAATATGGAGGAAACTGTTAAGGACATCAACAAATTCATCCATCAATTGTACTTCATCAATAATTATGTAGTATAGTTCATTGTCCCGGATTCTGTCATGAACATAGTGAAGCATAGCATCAGGATTCCTCAGATCCTTATTCATGCGGTCTTCAAGGTCAACTCGGATGATGTGATCATCTGCAACTCCATTTTCTAACAAATAATGATAGAATAAAGTATTCAGCAGGTATGACTTGCCGCATCTGCGTATTCCTGTCACCACCTTGATAAAGCCATTTTGACGGCTGTCTATTAGCTGTTGAAGATACTTGTCTCGTTTTATTTCCATCATTTATATTAAATTTTTGCCAATATTGGCATTTTTTCCCTACAAAGATAATGAGCATTGTCCATTCACGCAAGCACAACATTAAATTTTTGCCAATATTGGCATTTATATATCATGAAGCCTCCCAGGTTGGTTGTCAGAACTAATTTGATTTACAATATCACTGCCTGGGTTTACAGTCAGTGTTTTTATCTCTAAAAGTCTTTACAGAAGCACTGTTTTGATTTACAGTATCATTGTTTGGATGGTTGCTTTTATCACTGAGTGAGAAACCGCAATAAAAGAATCCATAATCAATATGGCAAAAGAGGCTTTTTGCGTCTCTTTTGCCATATTTTCAGAAAAAACGACACCCGTCTCGTTCCGCAAGACGCATTTTTTACAGTTTTATGCCTAACTTCGCAGATGTTTAAACCAAAGGATCTTGAACATGGACTACGACGGTATAATTGAACTTGAAGGGATGGAATTCCACGCCTTTCACGGCTGCCTGGAGAAAGAACGGCGGGAGGGCAACACGTTTCTGGTTGACTTCCACGCCGAGACGGAGTTGAAGAAGGCTGTGAAGACCGACGACCTCAGGGAGACGGCTGACTATGGGAGGATCTACGACATAGTGGCGGAGCAGATGGCGGTGCCGTCCAACCTGCTTGAGAATGTCGCCGGCAGGATACTGGACGCCGTCCGTAAGGAGTTCAAGGACTTCCTTTTCATCAAGATAAGGGTTTCAAAGATGAAACCGCCGGTGAACGGGCCGTGCGCCTGGTCCCGTGTCACCGTGACTTATGGCGATCCAATCTGGAGGTTTTAGGATGAGGATAGCGTTTCTGACACTCGGCTGCAAGCTCAACTACGCCGAGACATCGACTTACGAGAGAGGTTTCACGGCGAACGGCCTTGAGGTCGTCCCGTGGGAGGAGCAGGCTGATGTCTACCTGATCAACACTTGCTCTGTCACGGAGAGGGCCGAGAAGAAGTGCCGCAATGTGATCCGGAAGATGCACAGGGTCTCCCCCGGAGCCAGGATCATTGTCACAGGCTGCTACGCCGAGCTCCGCCGGAACGATCTGCTGGCCATAGACGGTGTGTCGCTTGTGTTCGGCGCCAAGGAGAAGTCCCGTGTGGTTCCTGACACAATGGAACTTCTTCTGAATGGTTCCGGCGGTGCCATGTCCGCCGCCGAAAACATCACCATAGAAAAACCGATGAGCGCGGCGGAATACAAGGAGATCTCGAAGGAGACGATGGCGGCGTTCTCGTCGGAGGAAAGGACGAGGTCGTTCCTCAAGGTGCAGGACGGATGCAACAACTTCTGCGCCTACTGCACAGTGCCTTATGCGAGAGGAAACTCAAGGAATATACCGATTTCGCAAGTGCTGGAGCAGGCCCGCAGGATAGCAGGAGCCGGAATCAAGGAGATTGTCATCACCGGAGTCAACACCGGGGACTTCGGCAGGACGACCGGCGAGAGTTTCCTCGATCTGCTGAAGCGCCTCAACGACGTGGAAGGCATCGAACGCTACAGGATCTCGTCAATCGAGCCGAATCTCATAACGGAGGACATCGTGGACTGGATAGCCTCCGGCACCAAGTTCCAGCCACACTTCCATATTCCTTTACAGTCAGGGTCGGACACGATCCTCAAAAGGGTGGGCCGCCGCTACACGACGGAATTCTTCGCCGACAGGATCGACTACATACGCTCCAGGATGGATCCCAAGGCCGGGCAGGACGACAAACCCTTCGTGTTCTTCGGGATCGATGTCATCGCAGGACTGCCCGGAGAGACAGAGGAACTGTTCGAGGAGACATATTCATTCCTCAAGGACCGCGTCAGACCGGCGTTCATCCACGTGTTCCCCTATTCCCGCCGCCCCGGAACCGTCGCCGCCGGGTGGAAGGATCAGGTCATGGATGCCGTCAAGACGGAAAGGGTGG
>Ga0129311_1001274_pt1 | contig 18236 bp, 16 predicted proteins | sample Go1ome_FD_94435 | JGI IMG/M metagenome (GOLD analysis project Ga0129311, IMG submission 94435) | Western lowland gorrila individual fecal microbial communities from Wisconsin, USA - Go1022B metagenome | ecosystem: Host-associated > Mammals > Digestive system > Large intestine > Fecal | place... | reverse complement strand
TGGTGACCCGTACGGGAATCGAACCCATGTTACCGCCGTGAAAGGGCGGTGTCTTAACCGCTTGACCAACGGGCCTGGTAGCGGCAATCTGATTCGAACAGATGACATACCGGGTATGAACCGGCTACTCTACCAACTGAGTTATGCCGCCATATTGGTCAGGACTTCGGTTTCCCGAAATCAGCTTCCTTATTATATCCTCCCAATGTCATTTTGTCAAGACAAATCTGCGGATTTTTTTAGAATTTTTTGGATATCCTTTTCCATGGTGATGAATATGGAAAATTCTAAAAAGATAGGATGTCTTTTTGCCAAAAACCGGCAGGATCCTATGGATCTTCCCCCGGCAAACAACGGAAAAATCCCCGCATTTTTACAGCAAGCGGCAATCTTTCTTGCCGGGGGTACAGGCTATGTGGGGCTGGAGCTGTGCTGGCGGGGCAGGAGCCACGGCTCCATGTTTCTGGCAGGCGGGCTGTGCCTGGTGCTCATTGGCAAAATGGAGGACAAACACCCCCGGCTTCCCCAGCCTCTGCGAATCCTGGCCGGTGCCGGGATCATTACGGCGGTGGAACTGGCCACCGGGCTGGTTTGGAACCGGGGCTATACCGTCTGGGACTACCGCCAGATGCCCGCAAACCTCTGGGGGCAGATCTGCCCGGCCTACTGTCTGCTGTGGCTGCCGGTTTCCGCTGCCGCAGGTTTTACCTATCGCTGGCTGCGCCGGAATCTGCCGGAAGGGCCGGGAATGGGGCTACCGGAAAGACACGCCCCTGCCGACCAGGGCTGATAGCAAAGCAGGGCGCTGAGATTCCCCAGCGCCCTTGCCTAATTTCCCTTACTTCTTGACGGACTCCACAATGCCGCTGGCCATGCCCACCAAACCCTGCATTTCGCTGGGGATGATGATCTTGGTGGCCTTGCCGTCAGCGACCCGCTGCATGGCCTCAATGGCCTTGAGCTTCAGCACCGCGTCGTTGGGTGCCTGCTGATTCAGCATGGCCAGAGAATCGGCCAGTGCCTGCTGGACGGAACGGATGGCCTGGGCCTCGCCGTCTGCCTTCAAAATGGCGGCCTGCTTCTCTGCCTCGGCCCGCAGAATGGCAGCCTGCTTTTCGGCATCTGCCTTCAAAATAGCGGATTCCTTTTCGCCTTCTGCAATCAGAATGGCGGACTTCTTCTGGCCCTCTGCCTGCAAAATGGCCTGACGGCGGTCACGCTCGGCCTTCATCTGCTTTTCCATGGAGTTCTGGATATCCTGAGGCGGCAGAATGTTCTTCAGCTCCACACGGTTGACCTTGATGCCCCAGGGGTCGGTGGCTTCGTCCAGAATGGCCCGCATTTTGGTGTTGACCACATCACGGGAGGTCAGGGTCTGATCCAGCTCCAGGTCACCGATGATGTTACGCAGAGTGGTGGCAGTCAAAGTCTCCATGGCTGCCATGGGCTGCTCCACGCCGTAGGCGTACAGCTTGGGGTCGGTGATCTGGAAGTACACAACGGTGTCAATCTGCATGGTGACATTGTCCTTGGTAATCACAGGCTGGGGAGGATAGTCCAGAACCTGCTCCTTCAGGCTTACCTTCCGGGCAATGCGGTCGATGAAGGGCACCTTCAGGTGCAGACCCACGCCCCAGACGGTCTGGAAGGCACCCAGACGCTCAATAACATAGGCCCGGGACTGCTGCACCACAGCAATGTTGGTGATGATGATCACAAAGGCGATCACAATAATAGCCAATACAACAAAAATCATTTCATTACCTCCATAAAGTCATGGGATTTATACGGTTTGCGCTTCCTTAACAGGGGTCACAAATACCTTTACACCCTCGATCCTGTCCACTGTGACCATGGTTCCCGCCGGGATGGGATCGCCGGAGGTGCTCCGGGCCGTCCACTCCATGGCTCCCAGCTTGACCTGGCCTGTGGCTTTTACATTGTCCACTTCGCATGTCACCAGTCCGGCAGAGCCAATGACGGAATCCACATTGGTGCGGGTGATCTTGGGGTTGAGATATCGCTTTGCCCAGGGCCGCAGCGCCAGAAGCAGGCCTGCCGATACCAGAAGGAACATTCCCATCTGCCACAGCATTCCGCCTCCCAAAAGGGCTGCCACCAGAGCTGCCAGTGCACCTGCCGCAAACCACAGGGACACCAGAGCCACCGTTCCGGCCTCTGCCACCAGAAAAATCACCAGCAGGATCAGCCAGAACATTGCCATCGAAATCATATCACAGCCTCCTTTCCGAATGTTCGGTAGCTTCATTATAGCATAGCTTCTTCCCCATGAAAAGAGTTTTTTTACCGATCTGCCCCGGGGAGTCATAGAAAAAAATTTATAATTTAGGGGCAGACATTTTCTGCGGGATATGCTATACTATATTGAACTATCTATACCCTTTTGACTGTGATTAGGAGGTACTTCCTTTGAAATATTGGTTTGGATATCTGGTGGCCGCCATCATCGGCGGCCTGACCTGGGTTCTGATGCAGTTCGGCCAGCGGTTTTCCACCCTGGTGGACATGGTCTATCCCTATGTCATCCGCACCCTGCAAGGCATTTTGGCCCAGTGGTCGGGCAGTGTGGATTTTCTGCTGTGGCAGCTGCTGGCCGTTGCTTTGGCGGTGGTGATCCTGGCAAGTCTCGTAGCCGTGGTGACCTCCAAAAAGAGCCTCATCGGCTGGGGCGGCTGGGTGCTGTCTGCCCTGTCTCTTGTGTATCTGCTGCACACCATGTTCTGGGGGCTCAACTACTACGCCGGCCCTCTGTCCGATGACATCCGCATGGATGTGACCCAGTACACCATCGAGGAACTGGCCGATGCCACAAAGTACTACCGGGATCAGGCCAATACCCTTTCACAAAAGGTCAAGCGGGACGGCAGCGGAAATCTTGTCTACCCGGACTTCGATCAGCTGGCCCAGCGGGCAGGTATGGGCTTTCAGCGCCTGGTTTACGACAGCTCCTATCCCATTTTCGCCGGTTCCACCCTGCCGGTGAAGAAGCTGGGCTGGGCGGATATGTACACCTCCATGGGCATCACCGGTGTCACCTTCGGCCTGACCGGAGAAGCTGCCGTCAATCCCCAGATCCCCCAGGTGCTGCTGCCCTTTACCATGTGCCATGAAATGTCCCACAGAATGTGCATCGCCTCGGAGCGGGATGCCAACTTCTCCGCCTTCCTGGCCTGCTCTGCCCACCCGGATAACGAATTTGAATACTCCGGCTATTTTATGGCCTTCCGCTACTGCTACAACTCCCTGGCCAGTGTCAGAACCACAGCTGCCGCCCAGTATACCGCCGATCTGCGCAACGGCATCAGCCCCCAGCTGCAAAAGGATCTGGATGCCTACAACGCCTTCTTCCGGGCCAAGCAGGATCAGACTGCCACCCGGATCGCCGACACCGCCAACGACACCTACCTGCGGGCCAGCGGCGAGGCCTCCGGCATTGCCTCCTACAGCCAGGTCTGCGACCTGCTGGTGAGCTGGCACATTCAGGAAGTGGTGCTGCCTGCCATTTCCGTAACGGAAAGCCCCTTTGATCCCTACGACAAAAATCAGGTGGATGTCAGCGACATCCGATAATGAGGAACTGCCATGAGCAAAATGAAAAATACCCTGCTGGCAGGACTGCCCGCCCTGGGGCTGACCCTGCCGGAACCTGTCTGCGATACCCTGTGCGCCTTTGGTGCGGCCATGGTCAAGCAGAATGAGGTAATGAACCTCACCGGCATCACCGACGACAAGGGGGTTGCCAACCTGCATCTGCTGGATTCCCTGACGGTGATGGCCTGCGCCGATCTGGAAGGGAAAACCCTCATGGATGTGGGCTGCGGTGCCGGATTTCCCGGTGTCCCTCTGGCCATTGCCTCCGGAGCCAAGGTGACCCTGCTGGACTCCTTGGGCAAGCGGATGAAATGGCTGGAAACCGTGCTGCCCCAGCTGGGGGTATCGGCCCAGTGCATCACCGCCCGGGCAGAGGAGGCTGTGACTGACCGCCGGGAGACCTACGACTACGCCACCAGCCGTGCCGTTGCCCGGCTGAACATCCTGCTGGAGCTGACCGCCCCCTATGTCAAGGTAGGCGGTGCCGTGCTGGCCATGAAGGGTGCCGCCGCCCGGGAGGAGCTGGCAGAATCTGCCAACGCCATTCGGAAGCTGGGCTTACAGCTGGAGGAGGTTCGGGAGTTCCCCATTGACGGCACCAATCACGCCGTCATCGTCCTGCGGAAGATCGCCCCCACCCCCCGGCAGTACCCCCGCCGCTTCTCCAAGATCAAGCAGGCGCCCCTTTAACCAAATAACTGCTCCTGGGTATGCTGTCGATCATACCCAGGAGCAATTTTCTATTTATGGGCTATTTCGATGCCGCTATGCCCAGGGGTCAGCCTCCCGGGGAATGCGGATCCCTGCCAGAAGCTGCTGCTCCCATAAGAACCACTGCCCCGTGGAGGGCTTGCACCGCAGCTTCAATGGCCGGGGGCTGTCTGCGCCGCCGCAGGATACATACAGGGTCAGATACCCTTCGGCAATCTGGCTTCTGCTGTAGGGATTTTCGGAGATATCCACCCGATAGGGCAGCGCCGGGGTGTAGTTATTCTCCGGGGTGGCACCGTAAAAATAAGAGCGCATCAGGTAGTCCTTCCCCCGGAACCGATCCTTCAGGAACTGCTTGTCCATGCCGTTCAGAGGGCGGGGCCCCCGGAGATAGTCCAGCATGGCTGCACTTGCCGCCGGATCCTGGGGATACCGGGCCAAAGCCGCCACCGTCAGCGCCGCCACCTCCTCCGGGTCCGTCAGCGCCGCCTGGGGCATGGCTTTCAGTTCCTCCAAATTTTTCGGCAGTGTGTTAAGTGTAATCTGACGCATTGTGTACCTCCTTTTTTCGTGGGTGTCCATTTTACTGACAGAGGGCTAGGGACCTTCATGCTCCCTCACTCCCAGTTTCCCTGGGATTCCGCCCGCCGAACCAAATCCGTTTTTCGATATACTTGGTAAGGGCTCCGTTGCAGCTGGAATAGATGGCTTTGACCTGTTTCCTTCCAAAAAGATCCTTTCCATAAACACCGATGGTCTTTTCCGGATATGCCAAATCAGGATCAAAGCTGTAGCACACAGACTGCCCCTGCTCCCTACGAAGGCCGATATACACACGTCCCTCCAGCACCGCCAATTCCAGCACTGCATCCCCTTCCGAAAGGTACGGTGTCAGCAAGCGCTCTGCCCTGTCCGCCGGGAAGGTATCCACACTGCTTTCTCCACCGGCATACCGCTTTACTGCTTCCTGCATTTCCGGTTCGGCCAGCAACGCCTTTGCCATTGCGGTATCCGCCTGCGTAAAGTCGATTTGCGGCATTTCTTTGCGTATTTGCTCTGCTGACATTTGCACCGGAACCAATGCCTTTGTCTGAAAACGGGATTCCATACAGGCAGTATATCCGGCAGCTGCTAGCAAAACCGCCAAAAGGACAAGTATCCCTTTCTTTTTCATCGCAATTCCCCCTGAAAGCTCCTCTGCAAACCGGCCGGACAATTGGGCTCTCAGGCCCTGGGGCCGGTGTAGCCGGAGATGCCACCCAGGTCGGTGACATTTTCGTAGCCCAGAAGTTCCAGCAGCTTGGCGCTTCTGGCACTGCGGGCGCCGCTCTGGCAGTAGACATAGATGGGACGGTGCTTGTCGGGGAAGGTCTGCTCTGCCTTTTGCAGGATCTGGCTCAGAGGCAGATTCTGACTGCCGGGGATGTGACCTCCGGCGTATTCACTCTCGTTGCGCACATCCACCAAAAGGGCATCGTCAGGCAAGCCCGCCACCCCGGCATTGATCTCCATGTTCTGCATCGCACTCACTCCTTTTCTTTTCTTCTTTAGAATACCACAAATCCCCCGCCATTGCAAATCCCCGGTGAGATTTTTTCCATGGATCCCGATTTTTGCAAGATTTATTAAAAAATATTTCAAAATTTGTCCGCGAACCCCTTGCATATCCAGAACGGCGGTGCTATAATTGACCCAGTTTTGCAAGAAATCGCCGGATTTCAGCCAATTATGTAAGGAAGTGTAAGATTATGTCCAAAAAGAAGCCCGTCAGTCTGGCCATGCAGATCTTTGCCGCCACCCTGCTTGCCATCGTCCTCGGCATCGCCCTGCAAGGCCATGCAGGATTTGCCAACAATTACATCAAGCCCTTTGGCACCATTTTCCTGAACCTGGTGAAGTTCATCGTGGTTCCCATTGTCCTGTTCTCCATTATGTGCGGCATTATCTCCATGAGCGATATCCGCAAGGTGGGCTACATCGGTCTGAAAACCGTGGTGTTCTACCTGTGTACCACCGCCTTTGCCGTGACCATCGGCCTGGTGGGCGGCAACCTGTTCAAGGGCCTGTTCCCTGCCATTGCCACCACGGATCTGAGCTATGAGGCCAGCGCCGCCGCCTCTTTTATGGACACCTTTGTGAACATCTTCCCCTCCAACTTCTTCAAGCCCCTGGTGGAGGGCAATATGCTTCAGGTCATCGTCATGGCCATCCTGCTGGGCTTCTCCATCATTCTGGTGGGAGAAAAGAACGCCAGAGTGGTCGCCGCCTTCAATGACTTCAACGACATTTTCATGAAGTGCATGGAGCTGATCCTGAGACTGTCCCCCATCGGCGTGTTCTGCCTGCTGTGTCCCATCATTGCCGAAAACGGCCCCTCTATCATTGGCTCTCTGGCCATGGTGCTGCTGGCCGCCTACATCTGCTATATTTTTCACGCAGTGCTCGTCTACTCCCTCAGCGTCAAGGCCATGGGCGGCCTCAGCCCCCTGGCATTCTTTAAGGGAATGATGCCTGCCATTATCTTCGCCTTCTCCAGTGCATCCTCTGTAGGCACCCTGCCCATCAACCTGGACTGCGTCCAGAAGCTGGGGGCCAAGAAGGAGGTCGCCTCCTTCGTCCTGCCCCTGGGCGCCACCATCAACATGGACGGCACCGCCATTTATCAGGGCGTGTGCGCCATCTTCATTGCCTCCTGCTACGGCATCCAGCTGACCCTGCCCCAGATGGTCACCATCGTCCTGACCGCCACCCTGGCCTCCATCGGCACAGCCGGTGTTCCCGGTGCCGGTATGGTGATGCTGGCCATGGTGCTGACCTCCGTGGGTCTGCCGGTAGACGGCATTGCCCTGGTGGCCGGTGTGGATCGGATCTTCGACATGGGCCGCACCACCGTGAACATCACCGGCGATGCCGCCTGCGCCGTGGTTGTCTCCAACATGGAAGCCAAGCGGGAAGCCAAGACCGACACAAAGGAATAAGCATAGATGCAGATGCGCCTCACGGGTTCAAATCCGTGGGGCGCATTTTTTATCCGTTTATTCCGCAAAGCAGAAGATATGGTTCCCGATTTTTCCAAAAACATTTCGGTTTGTCTGGAAAGTAGCGAAGTAGTAAACCTGTCTGGGAAGAATCTGCGTTCCGTAGATGGCCCGGTCAATGGCCTGATACTGGGCCTGTCCGGGCTGGGCATCCTTCAGGAAGGGAGCGGTGCGGAACTGGTTTTCTCCGTAGATCACATCCTGGAGGTTATCGCTGAACCGGCCGGAGACCAGTCGGTTGAGGATTACCTCTGCCACGGCCTGCTGACCCTCAGGGCATTCTCCCCGGGCCTCGGCCCAGACCACCTTGGCAATCAGTTCCTGCTGCGCCTCGGTCAGAGTGATTTCCGGGTAGTTGTTCCGCTCCGGGCTGCGGATGATCCGCTCCTGCCGATACCGTTCCGGCTGCCGGGTCAGGGCAGGCTCATAGATCCAGCCGCCGCTGTAGCCCAGAAGGATGTCTCCCGGCAGGAAGCCTTCCCGCAGGCCGTCCTTCAGCCGCCAGTGGCTGTAATGGCTCTTGTTGGCATCGTTGACCAGGATCCGTCCTTCTGCATTCATGCCGGTCAGGACGATGAAGTGCTGGGAGGTGGTAAACAGGCACTCCCGGTTGATGCCGTCCATCAGAGCGATGACGATCTTACCCTGCCGCAGGGCCTCCAAGGACGCCTGCCAGTTTTCACTTTTGTAAAATTCCAAGCCCAGAGCCTGGGAGCCCAGCTCCAGGCGGGCAATGTTATTTTCTGCTCGTCCGCCGAAATAATCCGCCAGTTCATCCACAGCATAGTCATAGCCGGTGACGGCATTGGCCACCATGGCCAAACTCACCACGGAGCAGCCGTTATTCCGGATGGTGCCGGTGCCGTAGCGGACATTGGGATAGTCCTCCTGGAAGTATAGCGGAACCGCCGCCGTTCCGACAGGCTCTGCTTTCTCTTCCTGCCGGGCTGCCGGATAGCTTTCCCAGGTGGCAGGCTCCGGAATGGCCAGGGTCATTCCCCCATGAATCTCCTCCACTGCGTTAAAGCAGAGAATATCCCCACAGGACACGCCGTAAAAAGCGGCAATTACCTCCAGAGAAGCGCCCTCCGGGATGGTCACTGTCAAATAGGGCGTTTCCGAGATCTCCAGGCAGACCTGCTGCCCTGCTTCGTCCAGGTCGGATAGGATCGGGGGCACGGCACCCTCCGGTGGATCCTGGGTCAGCACTTCCCAGGAGAAGGATATCTCTGATCCGGCAGCGGCATAGACCGCCAGAGTAACGTCATCCCCGGAAGACAGGGGCGCAATGGTTCGCACCTGGGTCTGATCTCCCCGGCAGACCGTCACCTGGCAGCTGCCCTGCTCCGTTCCGGAAGCGGAGAGCCGGAACAGATGGGGTACACTCCGCTCTTTCAATTCCAGTGTCAGACTGCCGGAAACGGGGACGCCGTTTTGATCGGTGATTTCCAGCACAAATTCCCCAGGCTCCGTCTCCTCAGCCCGGGCAGCAGGAAGCAGCCCCAGTTCTGTCCGAACTGTTGCCCCGCACACCAGGCTCACCAGCGCTGTCCACAGCAAAAGCCTGCGTGCAAACCTACGGAAATCTGCCATAGCTCCACCTCTTTGTTCCGGCACGCATCATGGATCGTATACCATTGTTATCATACCATTTCAGAAATGTCTTTTCAAGTTACAATGTGGTAACAGGCTGTCAAACAAAATCCCCTCCACCCAAAAGGCGCAATGTCATTAAGTTAAGAAAAGCTGGACTTCACGAGAATGTGGGGTCCAGTTTTTTGTAATTTTTAAAAAACACTTGACAAACAGGCGAAAATGTGCGGCCTTTTTGCTATCTGCGCAGGTTCGAATCCTGTCCGGCGCACCAAAAAAGGCATTGCATCTGCAATGTCTTTTTTATTGAAATAAATTCACTACACCTTTCCCTCTTTTTTGCCCCTTATAGAACACTCTTAGATTGCTACAAAGAACTTCTGGAGGTGGGCAAATGAACGATTTCAAATTCGCCAAAACCGCACCCATAGCGAAAGGATGGTCCAACGATAAAAAATATCATGTTACAGATAGCGAAGGGCACCAATATATTCTGCGTATTTCATCCTCAGATAAATACGATTCAAAAAAGTGGGAATATAGCATGATGCTTCAGGCATTTAAGCTTGGGGTTCCCATGCCTGAGCCTGCTGGCTTTGGCACCTGCAGCCGGGGAGTTTATTCCCTGCAGGGCTGGATTGAAGGAACAGATGCAGAAGATGTTATCCCTACCCTACCCAAAACCCAGCAGTATGTATATGGTCTGCAGGATGGAAGTATTCTTAGGAAAATACATTCCATCCCCGCTCATCAAATCCAGGAATCATGGGAAGCCCGTTTCAACCGGAAAATTGACCGTAAAATAGAGATGTATAATGCCTGCCCCATGAAGTACGAAAGCGGCGAGAGGCTTATAGAATACATTAACGAACACAGACACCTGCTGACAAACCGCCCGCAAACCTATCAGCATGGGGATTATCATATTGCCATTTAGACGTAGTTTATTCAGAGTCTGATATCCCAATTTAGTTCTCGAATTCTTCTGTCATACTCACAGACCATAGTCGTTTGTCACAATCTTGGGCTCTTTACCAAATTCCTCTAAGGCGTCTCCATACAGTCTAGCTTCACACCAGTCTGCCACTTTAACAAGACCAAAGCCAAGATATTTCAGTCTGCATAGGTTTTCTCCACAGAAGAACTGAATGCCCGTCATACTTAAAAAAAGAACGTCTAATTTCTTAGTAAAAAATAGACGTTCTTCCGTATAATATAATTATAATCCTCTTAGTTTTGTCTTGGGACTATTGTTAATCTTAAATCATACTCTATCACTGTTTACCCAATACTCATGCGTTATTCATACAAGTTCTCGATAGAGATGCTTATTTATAATCTTATATTAGGCTAATCCTATTAAACGTCCCATTACCAGTGCAATTAACATAGCAATAACTGTTTTCTCAAGAAATGCAAACAATACTGTCCAGAACTTAACAGGCATGCTTGTCTTAATCATAACAGCACCCGTTTCACTCATACAGATAATCTGCATGGTGGCAACTACACAGATAACAAACTTAGCAAGCTGTGAAGTTACACTGGTTGCTGCAAGGAATGGAAGGAGTAAATCTGCGAATCCAACTATCATAGCAGGTGCTACCGAAGCTGCTTCAGGCATATGTATCATGTTCAATACTGGAATAAATGGTTTGGCCACAATTGAGAATACTGATGTATGCTCTGCAATCACAAGAACAATTGTTGCTAAAAGAATTACCAGTGGAAATACATCAATGTATAACCTCACACATGTAATAGAACCATCTTTAAGCATAGCCCAAGGGCTAGGCGACTTTTCCGCACGTTCATAAGCCTTATAGAAAGCCTCCTTCAGTGTCTCTTTCTTTTCAACTACAAGCTCTTTCGCCTCAGGAGACTTCTCATTAGGTATTAAAGACAAAGGCGGAATGCGACACATAATAAAGGTGGATACAATAGCTACAACTGTACAGCAAAGGAAGAAATACATAAAATACTTTCCATCAAGTCCTCCAATAGCTGTTGTATAAGCGAAAATCGATGGCAAAGGAATTGTGCAGAACCCAAAGCAAAGAATTGCAGCTTCCCTACCCGTATAATAACCCTTCTTATACTCTTCATCTGCAGTCAGCATGCCTACTGTACCTGAACCAAACCAAGAAGAAAGAGCCAGTACAGATGAATGCCCAGGCAAATGGAACAAAGGTCGAAATACAGGGTGAAGAAACCACCCCAGAATTTCCATAAGTCCGTATTCTGTAAGCAGTGGGAGCAATACTGATGCTGCAAAGAATAAGCACATCATTGCAGGCATCAAATCAAATGCAATTAATCCACCTGTGTTAGGCTCCCAAATCATTTCTGGTCCAAGCTTAAAGATAGAAACCACATAACCAACAACTGCCAACCAGCGAACAATCAGCATAAGCGGAGACACCTTAAAGAGGCTACTCACAAAAGGACTGAACTCTTTCTTAGACATAATTGTTACAACAGTGGATCCAATAGCTGCCAAGCAGATGAATCCCAACATTATATAGATGATTGATCTGCCCAAAATAGCTGCTACCATATTTTTCAGAATCCACAAAGGAATTGTTAATTCACCTTTCCAAGGAATCGGTATCATAAAAATAAATATACCGAGAAGAGATCCTATAATAACTTTTGCAATAACACTTGGTTTCATTTTCCCGAAGTCCTGTGGTTCTAATTTCTTATTTTCCATACACTATCACCTCTATCTATAATCTTCCGTCAAGCCACGTTCCATCCCAAAAGCTTGTTGGATTCTCAATTAACTCTTTTAACGAATCATACAGAGGAGCTTCAACCTCTTTTCCATCAATACGTGAAAGTCGCTCTTTCTCTGCGATTTCAACAATTTGTGGATTATCAATTATCTCCACAGCTGCACCATATATTGCCTCAGATGCCATAAGGGCACCTTTCTTACTGAACTCGGTACCTGCAAGAGCCGTTGTACACCAGTTGTGAAGAGGAATCTGTAGGGGTATTTCCCAATTTACTCTTCCAAGAGGAATGTGCCAGCTGACTTCACCGTCATCCTGGCTGTAAGGATCAACGCCCTCCTTCAGATAACAAAGTTCTGGCATAGAAACCACTTCTCTAAGCCCACTTACGTTTGAAGTCAGTTCTCTCATGAAATTCATATCCTCTTCCGTGAAAGTAGTGACACCAATTTTTTCTAATTGTGCATACAAGATATCTCCTAATGTATCATTAGGAAGGTATCCTCTGGAACCTGCCAGGAAGCCTTCTGTTACACTTACTCCTGCAATCTTCGCAGATTCTTTTACAATTTGACGTATATAATCATATACTTTCTTGGCCGTTTCATAATTTTCGTCACGAATATTCACCCAAAGTGATGCTCTAGAAGGAGTAATGTTAGGCATTTTGCCACCATTTCTGATTACATGTTCAACAGAGGTTTTAGGGAACTGGTGAGCACGCATTCTTTCTATACTCTGTACAGAAAGCTCTGCACCGTCTAAAGCATTATGGGCACGGGCTGCACCTGAATGGCTTGATATACCACCGAAACAGAATTCCCCTGAGAAGCAAGACAGGGTCGGCCTCGACACAGCACAATTCTGATAATCAACATGGCAAGTCAGAAGGATATCTATCCCATCAAATCCCCCTTCACCAAGAAGCGCCACTTTACCATACAGCATCTCCTCTGCAGGACATCCAACTACTACAATGGTTCCAGTTTTGCGCGAATCTTTCAGATACTCCTTTGCAGCAATTGCTGCACCTGTGTTTGATCCGCCGATATGGCAATGAAGGCATGCATGCCCTGCTCTCTGGCCAGTAGGTTTATAATAAGGAACTGCATCGTTTGCCAATCCATCCATTCCATCAAACTCAGCCAAAAAGCCAATAACAGGTTTGCCGCTTCCATAAGTTGCACGAAACGCTGTAGGCATTTTACACAGGCTACGTTCAACTTGAAATTCATTTTCTTCTAACCATTTGCACAAAATTTCAGCGGATTCATATTCCATCATTGGAAGTTCTGGATGATTCCACAATTCTGTAATCTTGTTTGAAATTTCATTTCTACGTTGTCTCCAATATTTATCATTCATCACAAACTCCTCCTGCCATCAAAATATTATCATTAAAATTGGCATGCAAAGCAATGTTGCCAAAATAGTACGCATAAGAAATATCACAATTATATCAATGAAGTTCAAGCCAAAATCAACCTTAAGAAGTAACGGTCCAGTTTCTGTTATGAAGATAATCTGTAATGAGCACACAACCGCAATAACAAATTTAGTTGCAGCGGAAACAATAGCAGCACCAGAAATGAACGGAAGGAATACATCAATAAATCCAAGAAGCATACTTTGTGCTGCTAATGCCGCCTCCTGAAGCCCAAGGAGATTCAAGAACCATGCAAGCGGCATGGACATATACTGGATAATAGGTGTATATTCACAAGCAATGGTTGCTACTGTACCAAGCCCTAATACGATAGGTTCCAAAGTAAACCATACGTCAAATGTAGTTCTTAGTCCCTTGGCAAGAAGGTTTTCGTGAGGTTCTGCTGCACGATCAACGGCACATTTTACAGCATATGTAAAAATGTTATAACCCTCTGGAGGTCGCTCAGATACATCTCTCTTTGGAACATCTGGACAGAAACTGTCTTTCTTGCAGCTTATAGGTGGGATACGACATAGAAAAACCTGCATAACTAAGCCAACAACAATACAAACAATATAGATTATAGGGAACATACTGCTTAGATCAAGAAAACTTGTAAGTAACGCTACAATTGCAATAGATGGAATAGCAAACCCTGTAGAAATAATTACGGACTCTTTCTTAGTGTAATAGCCTTCCTGATATTCTTTATCAGTAAGAATAATACCCATTGTTCCACTTCCAACCCATGCAACAGCTGCATTAACAGCAGACCTACCAGGAACCTTATAAAGAGGACGCATAATTGGGCGCATCATATTCCCAACAAATTCCATAAGTCCAAATTCTGTTAGCAATGGCATGAAAATCCCGCACCAGAAAAAGAACGGAATTAGATTAGCTACTACATCTGACATCATCATTCCACCAGTTGCAGAAGACCAGATAAATTCTGGTCCAATCTTAAAATAGATCATCACACTGACTATTGCTGCAAAAACACGAATCAGGCAATTGATTAAGGATGTATTGAAAAACCCTTTCCAATAGCCTTTAAATGCATCTGGCTTAAAGTAACTGATTAGAGAGCAAATAGCCGAGATAAATAACACTACAATTACAATAGGAACTAAAGCCTTCCCTAGCAATGCTTTAGTTTTGTTTATAATAAGGTTAATAACTAGTATGGGTTCCCCACCAATCTTAAAAGGAACCAGGAATAGTAATATTCCAATAACGGACGGTATTACAAATTTAGACAACTGAGCGAGTGTTATTTTTTTCCTTTGCATAAAATACACCTCCCACAAAACTAATATGCAAGTAGTCCTTCAAATAAGTCTATTCGAGCCTTTCGAATATCTATCTTGTTGCGAATAAATTCATTTCCCGTATCCAACTGAGCTTGTAAAACTCCATTTGCTTCTTCCTCTTTCAAAGCATATGGTGCACCAAAATATGCGTATTCCCCATCATCATCCTGGCAAGAAGCAAACAGAGCACAATCTGAAAACAGACGTCTTTCATTAAGAATGAATATTTGTTTCCTTTTCCAGAAACCTGAAACGCAAACCACGTCCGCTCCTTTTCTCACCAAACAACGCAATGCTTCCGGAAAGAAAAGATCAGCATCTCCAAGGAGACCTATACGACCAATCGGTGTATCAATGGTATTAAATGTATCTAAGCTTTCTCTAACCTCTTCTCCAACAAACTGGTGAATGTTATGGTATGTGAGCAGCACTTCTGCCTTCTTAAATAAACAAGTAACCTTTGCTCCTTCTTTCTTATAACTAATTACAACCATGACATCATCTGAACCTTCTGGTATTACATTCTGTAATTTACCTATAAAATTATCCGGCACATCACTTTCATAAAATGCAGGTAAAACAACCAGTTTCGTATCTTCTTTAAGATGCTTGCCTAACTTCTCTGAGGTCGTTTTCAAATATTCTTCAATGGATTCCGTCCTATAAGCCAGAATAATATTTTCTGAAACTGCAGGCTCTGGCAAATTTTGACCATTACTGCCCCAAAGATAAGAATCTTGCATGAGCCACTGATACTTGCTTTTCTTACGGCCTTTCATGATATCGTCTCTGCGAACAAGCTCTGTATCGATTTCAGAAACAATGTATCCATCATCAAAAGCTAATTCATCTATAACATTCCCCTCAGGATCGATAATGCAACTGCCTCCGCCGTATTTTACTCCTTCGGCATTTGTATTCCACCAGTCTGCACAAATCATGTAGACACCGTTTTCAGCGGCTCTTGTTCTCCACGAATCATCTGGTCCATTATCCACCCAACATGTTGACATAAGAAGCACGTCTATGCCCTGTAAAGCCACAAGACGAGCTGCCTCAAAATGAACAGTATCTTCACAAATATTGATCCCGATTCTTCCAAATTCTGTGTCAAACACAGGAAAACCTGTATTCCCCGGAACCAGGAAATTTGTTTCCGTTGAGAACAGATGTGTTTTGCGATAAGTGCCAATGACATTACCATCTCTTCCAATAAATGCGACAGAATTGTAAATCAAGTCATTACTAAGGTCGTGTTCAACCATGCCAAAAGCTATTGCCACATCCAGTTCCACACAAAGCTTTGAAAAGAAACGGGTTGACTTCCCAGGAATAGGTTCCGCATACGGTAACACACCTTCGCGTGTTGTACATAAAGATCCTATGTTGCAAGTCTCAGGAAGGAGCAACAATTTTGCACCATCTGCTGCAGCCATACGCACGTATTTCTCCAGAGTTTTAAGATTATACTCCAAGTCCAACTGGTGCATAGATATCTGAACTGCACCTACTTTATATTTCATAATTCATCTCCCCTATGTTGAACAATTTACTAACACCGAATTCTGAGTGCTTGGTATCGAATATATTTATCATAGGTATACACTTTACTGAATACAATAGGTTCAGATCTGTTATTAAGATGTGTCTCCTCTGACAAAAGAATTCCCTTTTTATCTTCGAACCCAAAATAATTTGAGATTTCATCTTCAGGAGTACATGGTACAATATCAACTATTGTGAACTCAATAGGAGACTTGCAATACAATTCTGCCAATTTATAAATAGTCTCTGGTAAGGCACTCTCATCAAAACTCTCTTTGAGACTTTCAGTCGGAATATACTCTTCAACATAGACTGCAGGATTCCCATCCGCACAAAACAATCGACGAATACAAATAACTCTACTATCTTCTTCTAACTGTAGTCTCCTTGTAATATATTTAGAAATTTGGTTCTGCTGCAGTTTTTCAATACGACTCCACTTAAGAGAAGGTTCATATCCGCACTTTTGAATCAGGTCATATACGCCAACCCCGTCTGTAATCTGAGCTTTGATATCTTTATAATATTTATTCACATACGTAGCAGAACCATGGCGCCGAACTACCATTCCCTCGCGTTCCATAAACGCCAGTGTCACACCAATGGTGGCGCGACTTACACCCAACATTTGAGCCAATTTTGTTTCTGATGGAAGCTTTCCATCCGGAAAGGACCCATTAGAGATTTCTCTTTGTAACAAGTTATATACGCGTGTTTGCATCTTCTCTTTCTTCAGGTTTTCCCCTTGGAAGCCTAACTCACTCATTATTTTGTTGATACCTCCTCTACTCAATAAAGTTGTCTGACGACTGTCGTCTTGCTAATTATATCATATGTGGATTAATTGTCAAGTCTAGTAGAGCAAATCTCTTAAAACTTCATAAATGCGTTTCAACGAAGCACTGCCATTATCCGCAGAAAAGGCGAACCGCATTTCTATAAAAATAAAATTTTAAAGGATACGCCATGTAGGGGCGGATAGTATCCGCCCGCTAAGGTAACAAATTTTTGAGCAAAACCGTATTGACCTGATAATGTAACAATGTTGTAAATACACCATGTTTCGACGATGTGTCCCTGAATTTTAACGGCAAAATGTTCGTATTGCATTGTTGGCGCTTTGCGCCGACGTTATTTCCCCTATGGGGAAATAACCGGGCGACATGATAGCCGCCCCTACACGGTCTGTGCCACCGAATTACCGATGCAAAAATATCGTTGCACTAATGAGGTTTTAAAGTTTTAAAGGATACGCTCTACTAGCAGCCCAAGCCTAATAATTTTGCTGTTTGATGTTTCCGTGCAAACTAATATTTCTATTTTATGTATGATAATGTAAAGACATATGACCATATTTCCCCATCATCAGTAAATAATTACCTTAATTCAATGTCAAAGGCATAAGGACAACATAATAGTATAGTTTTATAATTCTAACCCCCAAACCGAAACATTCCCATATGCACACAAATATACCTAAGATTTGTCATAGTCTCAACATAAGCGTTATCCTAGATAGTAGTCAGATTAATCCACCCTTTATAAAGTACATCATGCACAAGGATTTTGATTTCCTACCCAAAAGAAACCGCAAGCATGACCCTACTGTGTTTTTTAAGCTTCCATTTCGTATCGTTCGCTTCAAAATTTCAGAATACGCCTATGAAACGGTTGTGACAAATCTCGATACAGCTGCATTTCCTCCATCTGAACTCAAAAAGCTCTATGCCATGCGTTGGGGAATAGAAACCTCTTTTCGTGAACTGAAGTATACAGTTGGTCTACTCCATTTCCACGCAAAAAAGGTGGAGCACATATACCAGGAAGTCTTTGCCAGACTTATCATGTACAACTTTACCGAATTGATTACCTCGCCCGTAATCTCTCATAAAGCCGACTGCAAATATGCCTATAAGGCAAATTTCACTGTCGCTGTCCATGTTTGCAGACAATTCTTTCTTGGTAATGTGTCTCCACCCAATGTTGAAGCTGTCATTCGCAGGTATGTTTCTCCCATTCGTTCCAGCAGAAGCAGTCCTCGAAATATGACCGTTAAGCACACGGTTAGCTTCGTTTACAGAATAGCATAACCCTGAACCTTTGAATAGTCCTTTTTAAGCAGATTTTTCAATCTGCTCAGCTTGTCAAAAAACTACCCAAATCCCCTCATTTGTGATATAATAATCACAGATGGGGGGATTTTATATGGAACAATGGAGAAAAGATGCACGGCACGAGCCAATCATTGTAGATTTGG
>Ga0129311_1001272_pt1 | contig 18247 bp, 13 predicted proteins | sample Go1ome_FD_94435 | JGI IMG/M metagenome (GOLD analysis project Ga0129311, IMG submission 94435) | Western lowland gorrila individual fecal microbial communities from Wisconsin, USA - Go1022B metagenome | ecosystem: Host-associated > Mammals > Digestive system > Large intestine > Fecal | place... | reverse complement strand
GCCAAATCCAGTGAAGTAAGGTCTTGATAGATAGACTTTACGAGTTCGGCCACAGTATAATCTATGCCGGCATTGTCGAAAAGTCCCATGTAACCCGCTGCATTAGACGCATCGGAAGTGGCTATCAGGAAACGCTCCCCCTGATGCTTGCTGCCGATAAGTTTCATAATGGATTCCGGAGTACCGTCACCTGAAAAAATCTTACGTTTACGGAAAACGATGTGCTTCTGGAGATAATTAGCGACTAACTCCGTGGTACAGAAGTACTTCATCGTCTCCGGAACTTTAAATCTAGCTTCTTCGCAAAGTGCGAAATAAGCATCTATCGCCACGCGTGAAGAGAAAATCACAGCAGTATATTCGCTCAAATTCACCCTCTGCGCACGAAATTCCCTGAAACTCAAAGCCTCTGTCTTAAAGAAAGGAAAGAACTCTATGTCCACACCGAATTTCGTCTTCAGATTATCGTATGGCGCAGTATTGCTCGGAGCATTTTGCGATATAAGTATCTTTTTTACACTCATTTTCTAACACACTAACATTAATACACTCACTAATCCCGTCACGGGAATAATTTCAAGTGCGCAAAGATACAAAAAAGACAGGAAAACGCCGCACTGCGAGGCTAAAATTTCTGCCTGCCGAATAAACGTAAGCCCCATACAGAATGCCAATTCGCCCACAAGAACCCACCTCACCACATCCTGCGGCAGCCACAGAACGACCATCGCGCCCACGGTCAGCAGCCACAACACCGAGAGCATCACGGAAAACAAGGACGCTGCATTCATACACGCCCGCCAGTACTCGGAGTTCACCTTCCTGTGCGGAATCAGTGCGTAAAAAATCCTTCGTACCACATAGTAGGCCAATACCACCGCCGCGATCCAGCCCAGAGGCGCGGTCCGGAGCTCCACACCCCGCACGACCAGAATCAGCACGGGCATCAGGAGAAAAGAGACCTTATCTCTCATCCTCGCCTGCTGGATGTTGTGCTCGAGCGAGACCAGCGGCTTCCACCTCTGGATGCAAGGCCACATCGAAACGCATAATGCCAATATGTCCCTTATCGTGAAAAGCACCACGAAGGCCTCAAGGATGATCAGCGCCGCATTTACCGGCTGCAAGGCCCACGCCTGGCTTCCAGGCAGCACCGCACCCCCGTCCGACGGCAGACACAGCTGCCCATTAGGAAAAATCTGAAGAATCATCTAATTCCCTCGCTTGGCCCGATAGCCCATAGACTGCAGAAGCGTCACCACCTTATCGCGAAGGTCGCCCTGCAGGGTAATCTCGCCATCCTTAGCAGTTCCGCCCACGCCGCACTTCACCTTAAGACTCTTGCCCAATGTGGCCAAATCCGACTCGCTCCCGACAAATCCCTTCACGAGGGTAACCTGCTTGCCGGCACGAGCACGGCGGTCAATAGCCACGATGAGATTCTGCTTCGAAGGTTCGAGCGTCTCCACCTCAGGCTCCGCCTCCTGTTCGTATTTGAAATTTGGGTCCGTGGAATAAACCACCCCCAATCTTTTTTTCCAATCATTTTCCATCATAGTCGCAAAGATACTAAAATTCCCATCCAAGCGGCAATTTATCCCAAAAGCCACTCAATAGCTGATTTGATATGAATCGTCTTACCCTCCACCATTACATCGCGCGTGTCCGAAAAGGTTATTAACGTTAGATTATCGCACTTTAACGGCTCCGATGCCACAATTAGAGCAGATGTCTCCCTGTTATATGCCTTAGGTGAATCAATGTCGTAGGAGACTTGTATCAACTCAAGTGCCTTATTCTTATCGCAGATAACGAAATCCACCTCTTTACCGGTCGCGGCTTGCTTGTAATAATAAATATCCCGAAAATCACTCGCACATCTGCGAAGCAGTTCGACATATACGACGTTTTCCAGACGCCATCCGATATTTTCAGCAGCCATCGAATTAGTTCGGTTGTTCTGAAGTCCTGGGTCGACTATATAGGACTTGGAGCCGCGTATGCGTTCTTTACTCTTGAAAGAATGCCTTGTAAGCAATTGAATTACGAAAGCCTGCTGTAAATACGATACGTATTTTTGAATGGTTTTGTCAGACATATTGAATAGTTCGGACAACTCCTCATAATTCACTTCGCAACAAGAATTGCTGATAAGGTGATCAGCTATCTTTTTCAATGCATCCACATTCCTAATCTTAAAGCGATTCTTAATGTCTTTCGTCAAAATCGCGTCTATCAGGCTCTCGACATATCCCCGTTTGTTTCGAAGATTCTGCATCTCCGGAAAGCCGCCATCATTAATATAATCATAAAAGGCTCTTTTACGCTCTGCATCGGACTTCGTGGTAATGCCCGACGTGTCTACATTATGGAAAGAACAATACTCCGAGAATGAGAACGGGAAAAGCTTGATTTCATTATAACGTCCCGAAAGATGCGTAGCCAACTCCCCGCTCAGTAACTTGGCATTACTACCCGTCACGAAAATATGAAGGTCGGTGCGCAAAAGACGATTCACAAAGAGATGCCACCCGTCCACATCTTGTATTTCATCAAGGAAAAGATATTTGAAATCAGTTCCATATAACTGATATAAACAGGAAAGCACAGTGTTCAGGTCCTCGGTCTGAAGATGCGCGAGGCGGTCATCGTCAAGATTTACGTAAGCATAATCGATTCCACGTTCCGTGAGAACCTTATGACACAAAGTGGACTTTCCACTTCGACGAATTCCGGTTACGACCTGCGCTTGAGTACTATCAAATTCGAAGAGAGATTCTTCTTCTCTATCCACCAGTCTTTTAGTCTGATAGTTCCTTATCTCTTCTTTCTGCTCTGCAAGGACCTGTAATATTATCTTCTCACTAAACATAAGACTTGTCTTTGACTATGCAAAGATAGTCAAATTCCGATAAAATCAAAGATTTTGCCGAATCTATTCCGATAAAATAGCACTTTTAGCTCCGCGAATTCCGATAAAATCAAGAAAATTTTTCCATTCGTCGGAATTTATGTACATTTGTCATTAGGATTCGTCCGAATTTTCGTTACTTTAAGCCATTTATTCGTCAGAATTATTGTAGTATGAAAAGAGAAATCTATGCTGAATTACTTGAATGGCAGTCTCGTAGAGACCATAAGCCACTTGTCCTTGACGGAGCACGTCAAGTAGGTAAAACATACATCCTCAAGGAATTTGGAAAAAGGGAATACTGTAGTTTTTCCTATGTAAACCTTGATAAGGACGCCATAGCCAAATCTATTTTCGAACAAGATCACGACATTTCTCGCATCATTAGAGCTCTTTCCGCACATACAGGAGTGGACATCGTGCCGAAGGACACTCTCATAATCATTGACGAAATACAGGAAAGCGCATCCGCACTAGGATGCCTCAAATATTTCAAAGAGGATTTTCCACAGTACGATGTTGTCGTAGCAGGCTCTCTCTTGGGCATCTCCATACACGAAGATCAGTCCTTCCCCGTCGGTATGGTGGAATTGGTCCGTATGTTTCCGATGTCCCTCCACGAATTTCTGAATGCCACAGGCAATGAAAAGTTAACCGCGTTGCTCCTGGACTGCGACTGGACCACGGTAAATAGCCTTAGCGCCCAGTACATCGATTTGCTACGCCAATATTACTATGTGGGCGGAATGCCCGAAGCCGTTGCAAATTACATTGAGGGAAAAGGGCTGATAGACGTACGAAAGATTCAAAAGGACATTCTCGCAGGATATCGCAAGGACTTTTCCAAGCACGCTCCCAAAAACGAAGTTCCACGTATTGAACTAGTTTGGGACTCGCTGCCTTCACACCTTGCTAAAGAAAACAAAAAATTCATCTATGGGGCTGTGCGCAAAGGCGCTAGAGCAAAGGATTTCGAAGTGGCAATCACTTGGCTTAAAGATGCCGGTCTAATTTACAAGATCCATCGCATCAACAAAACCGAGTACCCCTTAAAGTTCTATGAAGATTTCGAGACCTTTAAGATATTTCCTCTAGACATTGGCCTACTAGGGGCAATGGTTGACGTTCCAGCCTCGCAGATGTTAGTCGGAGATAATATCTTCACGGAGTTCAAAGGGGCATTCACTGAATGTTATGTCAATGAGCAGTTAGCTCGCCTCCAAATACCTACTTTCTACCACTCATCGAATGAATCCGAATGTGAGATTGATTTCGCCGTTCAGACAGAGAAACGCGTCATTCCCATTGAAGCAAAGGCCGAGGAAAATGTCAAATCCAAATCTCTCAAAACCTATATCAACCAACACCCGAATCTTAAAGGTCTTCGGGCATCGATGCTAAACTACGTTGATCAAGGTTGGATGGAAAATCTGCCTCTTTATGCCATAGAAGGCTACCTTCGAGCAGAAGGGCTACTCGTTTCGGATAATTTAGTATAGGGAGAAAAGTGTCTTCCCGTACGGCGAAGAGTGTTGCGCACTGCCAACATATTTTATGTTTTTGTGTCGAATACGAACAACACACTGACGAATCTCCGGCTTCACGTCCGCGTGTTAAGAAAAACCTACACAAAAGTGTCAACCATTCTCGGGGAAGACCATATAATTCATTACCTTTGTATTGAGGCCAAACGTATGGTTTCAAGCATAAGTTGTTAATATGGATCGAGAAGTACAATTCCTCCTGTACGATATGCCGGAAGACAGCGGCAAAGTTCAGGTCGTCATAAAAGATGAAACAATATGGTGCACCCAAAAAGCTATGGCTCAGCTATTTGGAGTGGGAGTCCCTGCAGTAAGCAAACATCTTAAGAACATATTTGAAGAGGGGGAACTCATGGCAGATTCAGTTATTTCCAAAATGGAAACAACTGCCACTGACGCCAAGACGTACGAGATATCGTACTATTCTCTCGATGCTATCATAGCCGTTGGTTATCGTGTTTCCTCTCTTAAGGCCACTCGTTTCCGTCAATGGGCCACGAAGATTCTCAATGAATATATCCGCAAAGGCTTCGCAATGGACGATGAGCGTCTAAAACAAGGCACGGCGCTATTTGGAAAAGACTATTTCCGTGAATTGCTCGAAAGAGTACGCTCTATCAGAGCAAGCGAACGCCGTATCTGGCAGCAGATTACAGACATCTACGCTGAGTGCAGCATTGACTATGACCGCAATTCCCAAACAACACGAGATTTCTACGCAATGGTTCAAAACCGCTTCCACTACGCCATAACAGGGCAGACAGCGGCCGAAATCATCTATACCAAAGCCGATCACACGAAAGAGCATATGGGAATGACGACTTGGAAAAATGCTCCTGACGGACGTATATTGAAATCTGATGTGAGCATCGCCAAAAACTATCTTCAAGAAAAGGAAATCCGCCAGTTAGAGCGTACTGTAGCAGGGTATTTCGACTATATCGAAGACCTCATCGAGCGCGAGAACACTTTCAACATGGAGCAGTTCGCTGCCAGTGTTAACGAATTCTTGACATTCCGTCGCTACCAGATTCTTCCCGACAGAGGTAGAATCTCTGCGGCACAAGCGAAGAAAAAGGCGGAAGACGAATATACCCTGTTCGACCCGACGCAACAGATTGATTCTGACTTTGATAAGGAAGTCAGGAAGATGCTTAAAAATAGAGAATAACGGTAGTCAAATTCCGATAAAATCAAGAAAAATTTTTCCATTCGTCGGAATTTTGCCATTAGGATTCGTCAGAATTTTCGTTACTTTAAGCTATTTATTCGTCAGAATTATTGTAGTTGTACCAGACGCGAAAAAGGTACGCATTGCGTACCCAATCTCGCTCCGCGCCTACCAGTTTTGTCTTATTATAGCGACTTCGCGATTATTCCAAACGCTATTCCGTCACGACGGTCCAGCCGTCCGGTATACCACAATCCTTTACATTCCAAGTGGCATCCTTGCTCTTGACGAATGTGCCAGTAGATGCGACATGAACAAGCCAATTGGAAGAAAGTGTTTTAGGAGGCACATTTACAAATAACGCTTTTACATAACTAAGATTATTACACTCCCAAAACATCCCCTCGTAACAACCTTTAGATAAAGTCTTCGCTGGAAGTATAGGTGCTTTCGTCAAGCTGGTGCAATTAGTAAACATTCCCCAATAACACGATTCAGCTAACTCCGTCGCTGGAAGTTCCGGACCTTCGATCAAACTTTCACAGTCTCTGAACATATGGGAATAGCAATTCTTAGTTAATGTCATTGCCGGAAGAATAGATGGTGCTTCAATCAAGTTAGTACAACTGGAAAACATTGACGAGCAACAATGTTCAGCCAAAACTATTGCTGGAAAATCCGGGGCTTTTGTTAAGCTCGTGCAACCTGCGAACATAGCAGTATAACAATTCGAAACCAATTCTGTCGCTGGAAGTTCTGGAGCTTTTTTCAAACTTTCACAGCCTTCAAACATACTAGAATAACAACCTGAAGCTAACTCCACTGCCGGGAGATCGGGGGCTAAAGTCAGACTCGTGCAGTTATAGAACATATATTCATAACAACCTAATGCTAATTCCGTCGCCGGAAGTACTGGAGCCTTTACAAGGTTAGAGCAACCAAAGAACATACTAGAATAACAATTATTATTCAGACTCGTAACTGGAAGTTCAGGGGCCTCTATCAATCCTTTACAATCCTTGAACAAATTATGGAACGCATAACTAGGAACTGAGTTGCTTACGCAATTTCTATCAAGAAGCGACATAATGTTTCCCCTCGCAGATATACTTCCTGAAATCTTAAAATAATACTGGCTAGCGCCTTCTGAGAACTCAGTGTTGCCCTGTCTTCCGGCTCTAAATATCAATCGCTCTCCAGCAGTCAAAGGGAAAGAATCTCCAATAGTATATGCTTTCCAAAAAAGGCCATCATAGCTATATTCAAGCGTTATCTTTTGTGGCTCTCCTTCTTTCAAAAGTGCGACTATCGAATCTCCTGAAGAAACGAAAGTAAGTCCCTTATATTCTTTAGTCACAGTATAATTTGACGCATCTATCCGTAGATCATACACACGTCCTGCCTCGAAGAACATTGGTAAGGATCGTGTCATTCTTGCACTTACGCCATCAGTTTTGCACACATCAACATCCACCGTACTAACTGTGCCTGGAATAACTGAGAAATAGAACTCCTTTGCGTCCTTCGCCGTCACTTCGACGCTCTGCGCACCAGATACAACCTTCGTGTAATTCTCTCCTATCTTCATTCGTCCTACGATATTCGCGCCCTCGAACGCAACCCTAACCGAATCAATATCCTCAATTTCCGGTTTGAACGACACTTTCAAAAGTGCTGTTTGAGCTGACAGTTGTATATCCTTTGAAAGCGAACTTCCACTATACACGGCATACGCACGACCATCCTCACCCTGTTTTTCAGGCACATCCACATAGAAATCCGTCCCCTCCTTAGTTGCGCAATCCCCGGGATAGATGCAGGTCACCTTTCCGGAGAAGGCTTGCCAAGTCCTTACGGTAGCCGTCTTCATTCCGTCGAACTCGTCTGGAATAGTACAAACGATCGAAGCCTTACCATCGCTAAGGAACACCTTGTCGCCTGCCTTCCAAACAGTGCCGTTATCCGATTGTATAGCTTTAGTCCCTAGCGTCTCAAATGATATGTCATAGCTTCGCTCTACGGAAATCTTAAAGTAATTCGTCGTCATCGAGCTATTGCCATCATCTATCCTGAGCCTTGCGCTCATAGAAGGATTCGCATAAACGGCAGCCATATCCATCTTCGCGGCATCGAGCTTTACCACAAGGCATTCCCCGTTGCCGGATACCGACTTTATCGGGAAGTTCGCCACGAACATCGAGGCTTTCGTTTGAGTACTTACCGCGTCTAACGAGAACACCTCGGGGCCTTGATTTGCAAGGGCTACCGATGCGCTTCGTGGCGACACTTCAAAACGGATCTCCGTATCTTCCGACTCCTTTATGCCAACCGATCCGTCCGAGTAAGTCGGAACGACCACGATGCTTTGAACCTGCGAGAGTATCTTCTCAAGCGAGGCCTCTACGAGTCCGAGTCGCTTCTCGATGTCTGCTATCTTAGTATTGAGCTCATCTATCTGGCCCTGAAGGGCGTCGGTTGCGTTCTTTATGTCGTTTGCTATCTTTTCATTGATCTTTCCCTCGCTCGTAGTGATAGCTTCCTCGATGGCCTTCTCGTATGCGGTCTTGATGTCAATCTGGGCTACATTGAGTTCCGCTCTCAACTTTTCAAGCTCTGCCGCCTGCGCGGCATCGCCATCGGCTATGGCCCTCGAGAGCTGGGCTATCTTCGCGTCCATCTCGGCGATGGTATAGTATCCACTGAGATGCTCGTTTACCCAGGTCTTGATGCCGGATTCCGTAGTGGAAATAAGCTCTCGCAGAGTGGTCTCCTGAGCGGAGAGAGCAAGCTTGAGAGCGGCTATCTCATCGCAGGTACTTTGGTACTGCTCCAGTGTGGAGAAGGTGGCACTTACCCAGTCCTTCTGGGTTTTCAACTCTTCTTCCACATAGGACTTGAGCTCGTCAATGCGCTTTGAAAGAGATGCTTCCTTCTCTATCAGGGATTCCTTCAGCGCGGCTATCTCCTTCGCCTGCTCGGCATCGGTAGATTCCATCTCCTGCTGCTTTTTCGTAAGCTCGTCTATACGGGCCTTCAGCTGCTCGTCAATCTTCTCCATCGATTCGATGGATGACTGAATGCCGGCAATCTGGGCATTGATACTTGCTATCTGGACGGACTTCAACTCGTCTATCTGCGATTGAAGATTGTCAAGCTCCTTCTGGTTACAAGCAGACAAGCCCATAAGCACGATTAAAGAAAGAAAAAGACCAAATACTTTTTTCATATCATTAGCTATTAAAGTCTTGCGATAGGCTATTACCGCAGCAAAAAATCAGTAGTTTTCAACACTTTTACCATTATTCAGTTAAAACGGTCCAGCCTTCAGGGACTCCACTTGCTCCTCTGACATCCCAAGTGGCGTCCTTGCTCTTGACGAATGTGCCAGTACGGGCGACATTCCAAAGCCAAGCATCACTGTAAACGCCCAAAGGACTATAAGGATGCCGGTAGTCAAAGTGTGATCCGAATGGAGGAGTCACGAATAATGCCTTGATATATGAAAGATTATGGCAAAGAGAGAACATCCCTTTATAACAATTCTCCGCCAATTCCTTAGCAGGAAGTGTCGGCGCTTTTATCAAACTTTCACAGCCTTTTAACATAAAAGCATAACAACTCGGAGCCAATTCCTTCGCAGGAAGCATCGGAGCCTTTGTTAAGCTCTTGCAACCGGAAAACATACTAGAATAACAACTCTCAGCCAATTTCGTAGCAGGAAGTTCCGGTGCCTCTATTAAACTCGTACAGTCCCTGAACATATTAACATAACAACCCTCTGCCAATTCCGTCGCAGGAAGTTCCGGGGCCTTAGTTAAGCTCGTGCAGCCCCAGAACATACAAGAATAACAGCTCGGAGCCAATTCCATCGCTGGAAGCGCCGGAGCCTCGGTTAAGTTCGTGCAGCCATTGAACATCCAAGAATAACAGCTCGGAGCCAATTCCATCGCTGGAAGCGCCGGAGCCTCGGTTAAGTTCGTGCAGCCATAGAACATCCAAGAATAACACCGTGCAGCCAATTCCCTCGCAGGAAGTTCCGGAGCTTCGGTTAAGGTCGTACATTCACAAAACAAGGACACAAATGCGTAACTCGGCACTGCATTCTTACCGCAGTTTCTATCAAGAAGCGACATAATACTGCCCTTTGCAGCTATCTTTCCGGAAATTTTGAATTGATAATAATCGTCATCTCCCTTAGAAAATCGTTTGTTCCCAGATTCTTCGGCTCTAAACGACAATTTATCTTCTAACAAAAAAATGGTCTCTCCGATTGTATAGGGTTTCCAATTCTTGCCATCCATGCTATATTCTAGCGATATGTCAAATGGCTCTCCGACTTTCACAAGTGTAACTGACGATTCTCCTGAAGCTACAAATGTAAGAGTGCTATAACCTTTCTCACAAGCCGACAGTCCCATTAGCACGATTAAAGAAAGAAAAAGACCAAATACTTTTTTCATATCATTAGCTATTAAAGTCTTGCGATAAGCTATTATCGCAGCACTATTTGTTGTTTTAATTATTTCTATTGGTTTCGCTCACCTTTGAGATTAGCCTTGCAAATTTAATAGTTTTCCCCGAAAAAGCCATCAAATAATTTATTTTCATTCAATCACTTCGCCATTGACACCACAAAACCTATCAAGTCAAAGTTCATTTAAAAATCATCAAGCATATATACTTTAACCTAAACACTCCAGCTATTTTTCCAATCAAAATCTCTTTGTATCTTTGTCAATTATGAATAATAAAGAGTTCAGTATTTGGAACAAGATAACTGCCGCCGTTACGTTCGTGATAGCGACGGTTACTTACATTCTCACGATAGAGCCCACGGCTTCGTTCTGGGACTGCGGAGAGTTTATAGCATCTTCATACAAGCTGGAGGTGGGTCACCCGCCAGGAAACCCCGTATTCCAGATATTTGCTAAGTTCTTCACGCTATTCGGAGATTCGGCCCACGCCGCTGCCGCAGTAAATACGGCCAGCGCCATTTATTCGGCCCTGACCATACTTTTGTTATACCTTACACTGGTTTGGTTCATAAAGAGACTCATCAAGCCGGGCGAGAACGGGCTCTATAGCAAGTCCGCCACGGCGGCCATCACCATCAGCAGTATGGTGGGAGCATTGGCCTACTGCTTCTCGGACACGTTCTGGTTCTCGGCAGTCGAGGGCGAGGTCTACGCGATGTCCAGTCTGTTCACGGCACTGGTATTCTGGCTTATGACCATCTGGTACGACAGGGCGGACGAGCCGCATTCGCTGCGCTGGATAGTGCTGATAGCATTTTTGATGGGCCTTAGCATAGGCATCCATCTGCTTAACCTGCTGACCATTCCGGCACTCGTCTTTATGTACTACTACCGCTTTAAGGACGAGTATTCGGCTAAGGATTACTTGAAGATATTCCTCGTGGGAGTGGGCATATTGGCCCTGATTCTCTTTATCATAATCCCGTGGCTTCCGAAGATGGCCGCTTACTTCGACCTGTTCTTCGTGAACGTACTGCATCTGCCGTATAACAGCGGTGCGGCGTTCTTTATGGTGGCACTGCTCGCACTGTGCTTCTGGGGGATAGTCCGGACTATGAAGAAGGGCAAACTGCTGCTGAACACGGCGCTTCTGAGCTTCACCGTGATTACCATAGGATTCTCGATTTTCACCATAGACATCATCCGTTCGTGCGCGAAGACTCCGACTAACGAGTACCAGCCGGACAATGCCTTTACCCTGGTGAGATACCTTTCCCGTGAGCAATACGGCAAGACTCCTCTTATCTATGGCCAATACTATGGCGCAGACTACGACCTGAAGACCTCGAAGTACTGGGCTCCGGTAGATGGCAAATATAAAAAGGTGGACGGACCTGTCGACGCGGACTACCTGGGAAAGGACAAAATGCTCTTCCCTCGTATGTGGAGCGATTCTCCGGATGGAAGTTACTCCGAATTCTACAAATACTACACTAACGGTAAGAAAGGCAAGCCTTCGATGGGCGCGAACCTTAGGTATTTCTTCGACTACCAGTGTAACTGGATGTATTGGAGATACTTTATGTGGAATTTCGTGGGAAGGCAGAACGACATTCACTCCCCTGTTCCGGGAGACATTTTCAACGGAAACTGGGAATGCGGAGTCAAGTTCATAGACAATGCCCGTCTCGGAGACCAGAGCGACGCGCCGGACGTATTGGCCCATAACAAGGGTAAGAACCACTACTTCTTCCTACCGCTGATTCTAGGGCTGATAGGCCTTTGTTTCCAGTTCAAAAAGGACAAGAGAGGGTGTTTCCTGAACTTCCTGATGTTCTTTATGACAGGATTGGCCATAGTCCTCTATCTGAACCAGCCGCCATATCAGGTGCGCGAGCGAGACTATGCATACGCAGGGTCGTTCTATTTCTTCAGCGTGTGGATAGGAATAGGGGCGGCGGCACTGTATAATGCATTGGCCGAAAGGAAGAAGGCGATGAAATGGGTAGGTGTGGGCCTGTGCGCTATGTGTCTGGGGGTTCCTGCACTGATGGCACAGCAGAACTGGGACGACCACGACAGGTCGAATCGCTACACGGCTGTGGAAATCGCACGGAACTACCTCAATTCGGTAGGCCCGAACGGCATTCTGATCACGCACGGCGATAACGACACATTCCCGCTCTGGTATGCGCAGGAGGTGGAAAGCATCCGCACCGACGTCCGAATCGTGAACACTTCGCTGCTGGGGACGGATTGGCATATAGACCAGATGAAATACGCAGTGAACGAGTCGGCTCCGCTGCCGATTTCGGTTCCGTACAAGCAATATCTCTATGGTACTAACGAGTATATCCCGATAGTGGACAGCCGTAACACGGAGATGAACATCCATGACGTGATGGAAATCTTCAAGCACCCGAAGGCTAAGGTCGAGCTGTCGAGCGGAAAGAGAGTGGACTATATTGCATCGCGTAAGATAGTGGTGCCGGTGAATAAGGAGAATGTCCTGAAGAGCGGCATCGTGAGCGCGGAGAACGCAGATAAGATACTGGATAGCATAGTGTTGACGATTCCGAAGGGTAAGGATTACATCTCTAAGCCGGAGCTGTTTATGCTCGACTTCCTGGCTGGTTACGACTGGTCTAGACCGCTTCAGATGCTGGATATGGGAGGTGAAATCAATGTGGGCCAGAAGGAGTATCTGGTATACGAGGGTTATTCCTATAAACTGGTGCCTTTCAAGAATAAGCCGAGCAACCTCGCGCCGGGAATCGTGGATAGCGACGAACTTTACCGGAAGATGACTTCCGTCTATAGGTTCGACGCACTTTCTCGCGAAGACTACTTCATAGACTACCAGAACTATTACACCCACTTGGGCGTGATGAGCATAAGGCAGTTGTTCGTGACGGCAGCGAAGGTGTTCCAGAATAAGGGCGAGAACGAAAGGGCGCTTGAGATGCTGGACAAGATGCAGGAGGTTATGAAACCATACCCGCTCGATGCCATACCGCTCGGATTCTCGAATAACAACTATATGGTAACCGAAGCCATAAATACTTATTTCGAACTGGGCGAAAGGGAGAAGGCTCTCGACTTGACGGCAAGATACTCCGAGGAGCTTCTCCGGACTACCGACTTCTATATGGGATTCGGTTCGTTCTCTGAGAATGAATGTGAGACTTGTGCGCAGTACATCTTCCTGCTTTCGGACAGGCTCGAGAAGAATGGTGAGAAAAAACTTGCCTCCCAGCTGGAAGGCAAGTTCAAGACTATATTGGATTCGAAAAGTTAGCGAGCCAATCGCACTACGATAGAAAGCGGGAGATTCTTGCCGAAGCGGTCACGCAGAGCGAGTTCCCCGCTTTCCATTTTATATTCCCCCTTAAGGCCGAGGGCCTCTTTCACGATGGTTTCTCCGAGAAGTGCGCTATATCCGTTAGAATACAGATTAAGCACCATAAAGCTGTTCTTATCCGAGAGAATCTTATTCACTTCCCTCAACATATCGAAAAGACAATCGTCGAGTTTCCACCTCTCTCCGTCGGGTCCGTGCCCGTAAGCCGGAGGGTCGAGGATGATGCCGTCATAGAGGCGACCTCGCTTGGCCTCCCTGCGCACGAACTTCATAGCGTCCTCCACCACCCAGTGGATGCCGTCCATACCGCTCTTTTCCATGTTACCGTGGGCCCAATTGACCACTTGGCGCACGGAATCCAGGTGGGTTACATCCGCGCCTGCCGCACGTGCCGCCAGAGTAGCTCCCCCGGTGTAGGCGAACAGGTTAAGCACCTTCATTCCCGGCTTGCAGTGCGAATAGATATACTCCCAGTTCGGAGCCTGCTCGGGAAAAACCCCCACGTGCTTGAATGAGGTCAAGCCTAATCGAAGATTAAAGCCAAGTCCTTTCTGCTGACCCGGATATCTTATGTACCACTGGTCATCCATCTGCTTGAGACGGGACCAAGTGCCACAATCTTCCTTGCCTGCCTTTCCGAATCCGGCGCCCGGAGTAAATCTGGTATAGGCCAATTTGTCCCATTCCTGCTCACTCATAGACTTATCCCACAGAGCCTTAGGTTCAGGACGAGCCATCACGACCCTGCCGAACCTTTCCAACTTTTCGCCTCTTCCGCTATCCAGCAGCTCGTAATCTTTCCACTGCTCAGAAGGAAATTCTACCATTACTTTCTACCTATTACCTTAAGTGCGTGTTCTACAATCGATTCGGCATTCAGCCCGTAAGCTGCCATAAGCTCGGACGGAGTACCCGATTGGCCGAAACGGTCTGCGCCATTCACGAATTCCAGCGGGCAGGCCTCTTTTAATGCCAATGTCCCCGCTACTGCCTCGCCCAGGCCTCCGGCCATATTATGCTCTTCGGCCACCACTGCGCAGCGAGTCTTCCTGATGCTTGCGAGAAGGGTCTCCTCGTCCAGAGGCTTTATCGTAGCCACATTAAGCACCTCGGCGCTTATGCCCTTAGATTCCAGTATTTCCGCAGCCTGAAGCGCTTCCCATACCAGATGACCGCAAGCGATGAGGGTAACGTCCGTACCTTCATTAAGAGTGTATATCTTTCCTATCTCGAACTTCTCGTCTTCCGGAGTGAAATTCGCCACTGAAGGGCGACCGAAACGAAGATAAACCGGGCCGTCGCAAAGCGCTGCCGCTATGGTGGCGTTCTTCGTCTGGTTATAGTCGCAAGGAACGATGACAGTCATACCCGGAAGCGCTCTCATAAGGGCGATATCCTCCATCGTCTGGTGTGTGGCGCCGTCTTCTCCCAAGGTAATGCCTGCGTGAGACGAAGCGATCTTTACATTAGTGTGTCCATAAGCCACTTCCTGGCGGAGCTGGTCGTAAACGCGACCTGTGACGAACTCGGCGAACGAGCCCACGAAAGGAACCTTTCCGGTCACCGCAAGTCCGGCGGCCACGCCTATCATATTAGCCTCGGCGATTCCGCATTGAACGAAACGCTCAGGGAAGGCTGCTGCGAAAGCATCCATCTTGACCGAGCCCTTCAGGTCGGCCGTAAGGGCCATTACCTTAGGTTCCAACTTACCTGCCTCGAGAAGACCTGCACCGAAACCGCTGCGGGTATCCTTATTACCTGTGTTGATGTATTTCTTCATACTAAAAATCTCCTAAAGTTTCTGCCAATTGTGCCAGTGCCCTAGCGCATTCTTCCTCGCTAGGAGCCTTTCCGTGCCATTTGTGGTTACCTTCCATAAAGTCAACTCCCTTTCCCATAACGGTTCTGAAGAGTATCATCTTAGGCTTTCCGTTCTCGGTGTGTGCAAATTCGAAAGCCTTGAGGATGGACTCGAAGTCGTTACCGTCGGCATCTATCACGTCCCATCCGAATGAAAGCCATTTGTCGGAAAGGTCTTCGATTCCGGTGATGGTTTCCGTAGGGCCATCTATCTGAAGTCCGTTCAAGTCGGTGAATGCCACGAGGTTATCTACTCCGTTATGTGAAGCCCACATTCCGGCCTCCCAGATTTGGCCTTCTTCGCTTTCGCCATCGCCGCACAGTACATATACCCTATGCGGATCTCCGTCCAATTTCTTTCCCAGCGCCATTCCGGCAGCGGCAGAAAGTCCTTGGCCTAAAGAGCCCGAAGGCATAAACACACCCGGAAGGTGGTCGGTAACGCAAGGGTGGCCCTGAAGTCTGGAACCGAATTTACGCAGCGTAGACATCTCGCTTACAGGGAAATAGCCACTGCGTGCGAGAACACTGTAATAGACCGGAGCGAGGTGTCCTGCCGAAAGAACGAACATATCCTGTCCCTTTCCCTCCCTCGTCCAAGTCTTAGGGTCGTGTGACATTTCGTTAAAATAAAGCGCCGTCATCACGTCAGTAATGCCAAGCGAGCCTCCGGGATGACCTGACTTTGAAATGGTCACCATACGCACGATATCTCTTCGCACCTGAGAAGCTACCTTTTGAAGATTCAATATATCTGCCATACAGTTATTATATAATTACTACAAATTTAATAAAAAAGTCTCTACAAAACTACGATATCGGGCAGTGTATTCCCCGCCCTCCATCATCGTGACCTCCTCTTCCCTGCACTCGCAGCGCCTCTTCGTAAAACAAGCCACGATTCTGCGCACCCTCTTTCGCTCCGTCGTGCGGATGAGTGTAATCTGCCGCGGATAAAGCGAAAAGCTCACCGCCGTACGCACAAGCGCCTTTTGGGTCTCTGCCGGAAGCACCATCGCGAGCACCCCGTCTTCGGAAAGCGTCTCGCTCGCATAAGCGCACAAGTCCCTATAGGACAGCGACAAGGTGTGCCGTGCGGCGCTCACTCGGCTGTCGGGATTAAGAAGGGAATCATCGAAAAACGGAGGGTTCGAGACTATCAGGTCGTATTCCTTTTCTCTCGGCCAATCCCCCAGCGCACAATGCTCCGCACGAAGGGAGCCGCGCCACGGGCTAGCGGCGAAATTGGCCTGAGCCTCACTCACCGAAGGAGCGTCGATGTCGATGGCGTCGATTTGCGCAGTGCCGCCCGTCCGCTGGGCTATCATCAGCGCCACTACCCCGGTTCCCGTGCCCACGTCGAGCACTCGCCTAACGCCCTCGGGAATGAGCGCACACGCGCCCAGAAGCACCGAATCCGTGCCTAACTTCATAGCTGACACGTCATTAGCCACATCGAACTGCTTGAAATGGAACACCGACATAAGCCCTTAGATGAATCTGCCGTCCTTCATCTCCAAGCACCTGTCGCACAATCCCGCCAGATGCGAATCGTGCGTCACGAGCACTATGGTCTGTGCCAATTCATCCCTAAGTCTGAAGAGCAAGCTGTGGATTTCCTCCTTCGTCTTCGAATCGAGATTTCCCGTCGGTTCGTCGGCCAGAAGCACATCCGGAGCGTTCACCAGAGCGCGCGCGATAGCCACCCTCTGCTGCTCTCCGCCGGACAATTCGGACGGTTTATGCTCCGCCCTTTCTGCCAACCCAACCTTCTCCAGCAGCTCCAGTGCACGCTTTCGCGCAGAATTCTCGCTCTCGCCGGCGATCAGTGCGGGAATATAGACATTCTCCACCGCCGTAAACTCCGGCAGAAGATGATGCGACTGAAACACGAATCCCAAATGCTTGTTTCTGAATTCGGCCAATCGACGCTCGTCTCCACCTACCTGCGTCCCTGCGATTCTCAGCACGCCCGAATCCGGAGTCAGCAGAGTGCCAATTATCTGAAGGAAAGTCGTCTTGCCGGCGCCCGAAGCGCCCACGACAGACACCACTTCCCCACGAGCCACTGCGAAATCCACATTTTTCAAGACCTGCAAATCGCCATACGACTTGCAAATATTTTCCGCCTCGATTATCATAATTCTCAAAGATACGCAAAAATTTTTTGGATTATTAAATTATTTACTTAAATTTGCAATCCCTTAAACGGAAGGAGAGGTGGTAGAGTGGTCGATTACGGCAGTCTTGAAAACTGTTGAACTGAAAGGTTCCGGGGGTTCGAATCCCTCCCTCTCCGCAGAAGCTCTCTAACTTGTTAATTTCTAACGAGTTAGAGAGTTTTCCGTTAAAAAACGGGGCAAAACCGGGGCAGCAGTTTTCTTCTTTGTACGACACGCTTGACGCGTTGTGCAAAGAAAAAAAAATGTCATTCTTAAAACCAACACCCTTTGTCGATTACGTACCGGCACGACTTTCTGAAAGCAAGGAATGGGTCGTAGTATGGTACGTCAAAGATCCGGTAACTAACAAAATGATCAGATGCCGGAAAAAATTCAATCGAATCAAACAATTAACGAAACGTCGAGCTTCAGCTAAAGCTTTCATCAACACCATCAATGAAAGATTGGCACTCGGCTGGAACCCTGCCGTCACGTCAATCGCGCCAAGGGCTACGACAAAGTTGTTTGAAGCGCTCGACCTGTTCCTGAAGATCAAGACAAAGGAATCAGAAGAGAATTCTATGCGTTCATATCGGTCGTACATCTCGATGTTCAAAACGTGGCTCAAAGACAAAGGACTATCCGAAGACGCCTATGTCTGCACCATCACCTATGAGGTAGCGATGGAACTGATGGATGACGTCGATTCAAGAAAGGGGATCAGTCCAAGGACATACAACAATTACCTCATGTTCTTCAGGCT
>Ga0129311_1001271_pt1 | contig 18248 bp, 11 predicted proteins | sample Go1ome_FD_94435 | JGI IMG/M metagenome (GOLD analysis project Ga0129311, IMG submission 94435) | Western lowland gorrila individual fecal microbial communities from Wisconsin, USA - Go1022B metagenome | ecosystem: Host-associated > Mammals > Digestive system > Large intestine > Fecal | place... | reverse complement strand
GAATCACCGAACTCGGCGGCGTCCAGGCCGATGACGGTCTCCTTGCTGCGGGTAGCCTCGTTAAGGCCGCTCCACAGGGAGTAGGGGCTGTAGCCGGTAAGGGCGTCGTTCATATTGACGCCGGCCAGATACACGTTCTGCGTCTCGGAATTGTAGCCGCGGTTCTTGAAGCGGATCGCGCTGAAGCCGAAACCTGCGACGTTGGAATAGACATCGTTCGCACCGAACAGGATGGTCGGGGAATCGCTGTATCCCGAATCATCGAGGTCGAACTCCATCAGTACGGAATCGTCCTGCGAGTTGGACTGGGCGTCCTGGCTCATCGTGACGAACATCAGATCCCTCATCAGGCCCTTCTCGACCGTAACGTTGATCTGGGTCTCGATAAAGCCGGGGGCGTTGACGCGGATGCTGTAGTTGCCGTCTTCGAGGCGGTCGAAGAGGAACTTGCCCTCGGAGTCAGCCTTTGCAGTGGCAACAGACTCACCCGCCTGGAAGAGTTCCACCTTGGCCCCGGATATGGGAGCACGGCCTGCGCGGTTCACGACAGAAGCCTTGATACCGCCGGTCAGTCCCTGGGCGAATGCGCCGACACTTACGAGAAGCGCGAGCGCCGCTATCATCAATTTTTTCATTTACTGATAACTATATAGGTTGGATAATGGTCGGAATAACCTGCAATGAAAGCACCGGAAGAGAAAGTCCTGAACGGAGTTCCCTTGTACTGGCCGCTCTGCTGGACCATGAAAGGCTTATGGAAAATTCTTCCGTAGTACTTGCCTTTCACGATGGGACGGATTTTCAGCCCGCCCTGCGGAGCTTTCGCGAGATTGTAATTCACGTGCACGAGGTCGAAGATGTTCCATTTGCCCTGATATGCAAGAGAGCCGTAACCGTCTGCGAGCATCACCTCGAAGGGGCAGAAGAAATCCTCGGGAGTCATTTCGTCTATGGTCGCCTTCGTATGCATCCATACTTTCTGGCTCTCATCTGTGGGGTCGTCGTTCATATCGCCCATGACCATGATCTTGATGCCGGGGTATTTCTGCTCAAGAGCGCGGGAGTGGTTGTAGATAATCTCCATACAGCGGCTGCGCAGGTCCGCACCCTTGCCTCCGCGGCGCGAGGGGGTGTGGGTGACATAGACCGCGACATCCTCGCCGTCGATCTTTCCGTGCACCATCAGGATATCCCTCGTGCGGAAATAATCCTGCGCTGCCTGGTCGAGGGTGATGTTCACCTTGGTCCCCTCGAAATTGAAAGGAATCGACTCGCTGTCGATGTACTGGAACAGCTCGGGCTTGTAGAGCAGTGCCACGTCGACTCCGCGCCTGTCCGGTCCGTCGTAATGTACGATCTGGTAGTTGGCCTCTGCAATCTGGGGGTCGCTGACGAGATCCTCGATCACGAGCCTGTTCTCTATTTCGCTGATACCGAGGATGGTATGCCAGCACTTGTTGTCGTCCCTCATGGCGCGGATGACCTTCGCCATATTGTGGACCTTGATATCGTAACGTTCCTGCGTCCATTTGTTCTTGCCGTCGGGGAGGAACTCCTCGTCGTTCTTTGCAGGATCGTCATAAATGTCAAACAGGTTCTCCAGATTGTAGAACCCGACGACATAGCTCTTCTTCTGCGCCTGTGCAGAAAACACAAGGAGAAGGGCCGTGAGAATCAATATAGTTTTTTTCATAACTGTCGAATGTTATTGCCACCAGCTGTCGAGAGCCGACTCGATGGATTCCGCTGCGGCCTCGCCGGCTATTCCGGGAAGATTCACGAAAAGGTCGTAGCCGAGTTTCGACTCCAGTTCGTCGATGGAAATCTTGCCTTTCATATAGGAGGAACCCGGATTCTTATGGTCGAACCAGAAACCGACTCCGGTATAGCTTCCATTTGGAGTGCTTACGGAAAGCAGTGATTTGCTCTTGCTGTAGGCGACGAGCGCCTTGAAATACGCCGACGGAATCGGGACGGACTTCCTGTCCCTGTCCAGGACATAGCCTATCGGATGCTCTACCTGGCAGCCCGTAACCACATAAAGCGTGTCCACGCCCGCAGCCCTCGACCAGTCGCGCACCTTCGCCTCGAAATTCGCCCACATACCCTGGTTGAAGGAGGATCTCTGCGGGGTCATGTTCGTGTAGTAGAAAGTCTCCCTGTTCGCGGCGCTGGAGAGACGGTCGGCCGAAGGGCACTGATGTCCGCGGTCGTAGCCGCTTCCGTAACCTCCGGAAAGGTTCTGCTGCTCCGACTGCGAAACCTTGGGGTCATAGTTCCAGGCGTCGGTTCTGCTGCCGGAAGATATCAGCGTGCCGTTAAGCGGATAGGCCACCCACCAGGAAGTCAGGTTCGAGCGGTCATAGCAGAAAGAGTAGTTCCTGCTGCGCAGAGAGCCTTTTATGGTCATCGGGTGCGTGTAGAACGACAGGCCCGCATCGGTTTTCTTCTCGGGAAGCTCCAGCCATCCGGTAGGGAAATTATCGTCCCTGTACGCCGCAACATCCTTGAAGAACTGGGTGAATGAGATGACGTACTCATCTCCCTTGTCCGGGACGGCGTGGATTTCGAGCTTGCGGTCTTCGCCGGTGTCGTTCTTCTCGTACAGAAGGAAGATGTTGTTCACCTCTCCCCTGCCCTTGCTGAGGGGCTTGCCGTTCTTGTCAAGCAGCTGCGCCCACTCCACCGGTTCTCCGTCCTCGTCAGTCAGGCTGATAGTCCATGAACCTGCGTATTTAACTGATACAAAGACATCTCCGGAGGCAGGACCGGCATTGGAACGCCTCACGGACGCCGTTATCGGAGCGGAACCGTCAGAAACAGTTTTCTCGCAGGCCGCTGCGAAGAGCAGACCTGCGAGAACCAAAAGGCTGTATTTTAACAGTTTAGTCAAATTACTTCAGATAGACCTTGATAGAGTTGATATACATCGCACCGTCAAAAGCGCAAAGCATCACCTGCTTGTAGCCGGGTTTGACGTCGATAGTGTATGCCTTCTCAACTTTCTCGTCGTTAGTGGCGCTTCCGAGTGAAGCGGCCTCAAAAGCGGACTTATTGGCAGCGCTGTTGTATTTGTCGTCCTTATCCTTGTTGGGAAGAACGTAGTCAACAGGCATGACATGCAGGGTGCGCTTGACCGTAGTGGCTGAGACCACATACTCGATCTTCGCGATTTCTTTCTCGAATGCAGGGGTCTTGATGTATGAAGCCTGGCTGTTGCGAATCTGAATGAATTTATTTGACTTGTTGTTGTAGGCGTTCATCACCCAGTCGCCGATCTTGCACTCCTGATAGGAGCCGTTGCCGTTCGCGGAGAAGTATGCGGTGATTTCGGCATTCGTGAGTTCCACGACAGTTGCGCTGGGATCTGCCGCAGCGGACTGCTTGATGGTCGCGGTGGCTTCCGCCTTGTCGGTCTTGACGACAACCTTGAACTCCCTGCTTTCAAAAGCCTCGTTCTTGGGAACGGTGACGGTGATTTCAGCATTGCCGGTTCCGGAAGTCTTGTCGATGGTCACACCGGAGACTGCGGGAACGGTCCACGCGGACTCGCTGCTGATGCTGAGCTTGACTTCTCCGCCCTCTGATCCGATAGTGGGATTGGCAGGAGAGACATTTACGTAGCCCTCTTCCTGGATGATCTTGGTGACGAGGAAGGTGATGTACTGGTTCTTCGCGCCGGAAGCATAGACGAAGAAGCCTTCGAACTCGCAGGTCATTCCGTTCAGCGCGGAGGCATCAGTGGTCTTGTCGCCCATGATGATGGAACCTGAACGATCGGATGTATTCCCGTCAACTTTGAAGTTGACGAAGTTTCCGGATACTTCAATCGTAGCCTTGACCTTGTAGTATTTCAGGTAATCGCCTGCAGGGTCGATGCTGAAAGTTGCAAAAGTTGAGGTGATGTCCTCTGCTGCGGGGAACTTCACGGAAGCACCGGTGCTCTTGACAGTCACATTCTTGGGACTGGTCATCTGGGGATATTTGAGCGGAGCACCCTGGGTGCCGTAGTAGGTCACTGTCGCGTCGAGGTTGATGACGTCGCCGACCTTGTAGTCGGGGTTCGAACCGGCGCCGAAGTAGACGAGCATATAGTCTGTGCCGTCGGTGACGAGCAGGCCGTCCTTGTATGCAACCGCAACGGTGAGGCCCTCGGCGGTGACAAGCGAGCCGTCAGCCTTCGCCTTGATATCCTTCACGCTCGAGCAGGAATAGACGGGAGTAGCCTCGCGGGAGATGCTTGCCTTCTGGATTTCCCAGGTGTTGAAATCAGCGGTGGTGCAGGTGTAGCGGAATGCAATCTGAATCTTCTTTCCGAGGAATGCGGAGAGGTCGATTTCTCCGGAATCAACGAAAGTCCAGCCGGTGGGCCAGGTGGGAACGGTGAGTTTGGTCCATTCACCTGCACCAACCTCACGGGCGACTACGCTGCAGTCATCGGCGATCTTGTTGCTGAAAGCGGCGTGGGAAACGTGCAGGAGAGCGACGGTCTCATTCGTAAGATCAATTTCGGGAGAAACGAGGTAGGTGTCGGAGGCAGTGCCCTTTGCACCCTTTGCCATCGCGTATTTGTGTGAATCCCAGGCCCAGGATGCGCCTGCGGAAGCTACGGTTTCTACAGTAAATCCAGCGAGATCGCTCTCAAAGGACCAGGAGAAAGCGTCTCCGCCGGGTCCCTCGGGACCTTTCTGGTAGACGGTAACCGCAACGTTACGGGTGCCGTTGGTGAAAGCGAGCACGGTTTCGCGGTCGTGGCCGGTATTTGCCTTTACGGTAACTTCGATGGTCTTCGCCTTGACGGATGCATTGCCGGATTCAGGGGTGACGGTGACCCAGTCGACTCCATCCTCGTAACCGTTGAAACGCCAGTCACGTGTGGATGTAAGCTCGAACTCCTGAGTTCCTATGCCCTCCTCGAAAGTAAGAGTCTCGGCACTGGCCTCGATCCTGGCTTTCTGGGACATGGGGTCCTCTTCTTTGTTACAGCCGACAGCGAGCAGAGCACCCGCCAGAACGGCTAAAGCAAGATGTTTGATATTCATTTCAGTGTGCTATTATGATTAATATGAATTCAAAAATGTATCTACAAATTTAGGAAATATACTTGAGATTATCGCACACTCCCGAAAAACTTGCAATTAAAACCGAATTGCCTCCGCCGTGCAAGCTGTTTCGCACTGACTTTAGTGCAGTATTTGCGAAATTACGCACTAACTTTGGTGCACTTTTTTGAAAATTATGCACTATTTCCAGTGCAAATTCTTATATTTGCTGCAAATACGGGAAAATATGGATACACTGAAGCAAACATATCAGGTAAAATTAGGCCTTACACCTACGGACTACGTGCGGTCTTTCCACGAAACCATAAACTGGAAAAACCGGCTTATCGGAATTCTCGGGCAGAAAGGCGTCGGGAAATCAACCTTGATGCTCCAGCATATCAAACTTTATGACAAGACAGAGGAGTCCCTGTACGTGCAGGCGGATGATTTCTATTTTTCGGGGCATCGTCTGTATGACCTCGCCTCAGACTTTTTCAAACAAGGCGGAAAGAGACTGTATATAGATGAAATCCACAAATACCCGGGATGGTCAACGGAAATCAAGATGATTTACGACCAACTGCCCCTGCTGAATGTCATTTATTCCGGCAGTTCCATTCTGGATCTGAAGAAAGGAGGAAAGGCGGATTTGAGCAGGAGAACCCGCGAATACACTATGCCGATACTTTCTTTCCGTGAATACTTGAACATATTGAAAGGGTGGAGCCTTAAAGTCTCATCTCTTGAAGAGATTCTGTCCGGGAAAGTTGATTTCCCGTATGGGGAGGACAGGCCTCTGCAATATTACAAGGACTACCTGAAACGAGGATGTTATCCATACTTTACCGAAGAGGATTATCCAATCAAATTAAAGCAGGCAATAAATGCTACAATAGAGGACGATGTCCCGACATACGCGGAGATGACAGTTGCTGCAGCGGTAAAACTGAAGAAACTGATGTATATGATATCGCAGTCCGTCCCCTACAAGCCCAATTATGCCAATCTTGCGAGAGACCTGGAAATAAGCCGTAACGTACTGCCTGATTATATAGAGTATCTGGAAAAATCCGGATTGTTCAACGCACTCAGAGAAAAGTCAACAGGCGACGCCCTGCTGCAAAGAGCGGAGAAATTATATCTCGACAATGCCAACATAATCTACGCTCTCGGTCTGGATAGGTCGGATGAGGGCACAATCCGGGAGACTATGTTCTTCACCTGGATGAAAGAAAGCTTCAACGTCTATGCCTCAAAAATTTCCGATTTCGAAATAGAGGATATGACCTTCGAAGTCGGAGGCAGAAAGAAAAAGGGGAAGGAGCTCAAAGACGCGGAAAAGGGATACATCGTCAAGGACGACATCGAGTACGCCGCCGGAAAGAGCATCCCCATCTGGATGTTCGGGTTCATCTATTAGCAGAAACAAATCATCAGACATTACTCATAATCAGCATTTTACAATTTGCACCCCCAAGTTGAGGGTGAATTAGAAATCCGGGTGAGATATGTCCACATAGTTACTGGCGATGTGATTTTTGTCATTCCGTGGTCAGAGCAGCAAGCGAATGCGTAGGACTCTCGCGGTTATTATCGTCAAATTTTGGCGAAAATTGACGGCAATAGCTGCCGGGAGAAAGCAAAAGACCGGCCCGGGCGGGTCGGTCTTTTCGTATCATAAAGGTATGAACTTATCAGAAGAGTTCAATGATGATTTCTTTCAGATAAGAAGTGGCAGAACCGTTCTTAATCATGAAGAAGGTGTAGTTGCCGCCCGAAAAATCATACTCCAGCCCGTTGGCAGGAATTTCAGTCGCAGGTTTTTCAGCAGTACCGGCAGTAACCACAAGGGTAGGATGAGTCTTGCCGTTCTCCTGATCCACGATGGAAATCTTCTTAATCCTCGGAAGAGCAGTCTTGTTGGCAATATAGGCGTTTACACCTTTCTTGAACTGGATATTATCGCCATAAGCGAAATGCGCTACCTGAAAATCATAGAACTCATACGCACCTATAGTAATAGTATGTCCCTCTTCTTTCGTATATTGGGTAGGAACATCAGCATCTGTGATAGTCAAAGTAACAGCAGCAGACGCGGCGGTGACGGTGACCTTGCAGGTAGCCTCTGCAGCGCCGTAGCCAGTGCCTGCGGGAGCTGTGATCGTGATGGTCGCCTCGCCTTCCTTGACGCCGGTGACGGTGCCGTCAGCGCTGACGGTTGCGACACTCGGGTCGGAAGAGACATAGCTCAGGGCAGCACCGGTATTGACGGTAGCTCCGAGAGCGACGGTAGCGCCCACAGCAACGGATGCTGTAGCCTTTACGGTAATCACACCGCCAATGAAGGTGCTCTCGAAATGGGCGGGTTCCCAAAGGTTGAGCTGGTTGGTGCCCTTGTTGACGGTAGGAGTGCAGACGAGATTGCCCTTGGAGCCCTTCGCCACATTGAAGGAAGCCTTGTTATAAACGGGGATCGAACCGTCCGCAGTCTTCAGCGAACCAGCCTTGGAAGAAGAATTGACATCAGTCTCGAACTCTACATCCTTGATGAGGACCAGAGTGCTGATGTATTTCTTGAAGTCCTTGTTAAGCTGTGCAAGAGTGAGTTCCTTGGGAGCGGGTGCAGTGCCATCCGAGACAGTGCAGCCCTCACCCTTGTTAAAGGCAGTAAGCTCGTTCAGGTCGTTATATACGGTCGCGGTTCCTGAGAAAGAACCGTTGATCTTGTCGCCGGCCTTGAGCCCGTGATTCTTGAGATAAAGGAGAATTCCGCCGGTCTCGTCTTCAAGGAAAGCGTTGCTGCCGTTGACATAGCTGACAACAAGATCCTTTGCGGTGAACTCATAGTTGGCTGCCTTTGCTGCAACTGCCTCGTTGAGAGCCTCAATGCTCGTCAGAGGAGTAGCCTGGGTGAGGGTAACTGTGATATTGCCCTCCTGTCCGATGATGAGGAAAGATGCCTCTCTTGCTTCACCGGTCTTGTTGGCGTCGAAAGTGACTTCGATCTTACCGTTGTTCTCGCCGGCTTTGGTGAAGGTTTTCACCCACTCGTCGTGGTTGCGGACAGACCATTTGCAGTTCGCCTCGACATCGATGGAGCAGGAAGTGGCGCTCGAAAGAACGTTGACGGTTTCTGCGGCCCTGAGAACCTCAGTGGAAGCTGCAGCCTGGTCGATATAGAGAGCGGGAACGACCTGGGAAGAAAGATCCAGGGACTTGTATCCGCCGTAGTTGTCGTAAGACTTGTTCCAGGCAAACTGCTTGCCTCCCGCGCTGACATCGGTCAGGAGAGCGGTGCCGTCCTCCTGGACAGCGACGGTGAAAGTGCTGGCTGTCTCAACTTTATCAGTTGTGTACAAGGTGTTATACGAATCATCGTTCTGATAGATATAATACCCGTTAGACTGGCAGAAAGTATAACCCTCGCCCTTGACTGCGAATGTGTACTGCAGCTTGTTGCCGGAATAGGAGATGCTGCCGTCCTCGTTTGCGTTGACCTTTTCAGCAGGGACATAGCTGTAATAGCCGTCACCCTTGCTCTCGTTACGCTCCATGAAGGACATGGCGTGCAGGGTGCCTGCGTCGTCAGCGACGATGAGGAATTTCTTGGCAACGTCGATCTGCGCTGCCTCGGTGACCTTTACGAAAGTCCTCGTGGCATCAAGACCGCTCTCACCTTTCTGGCTCACAGCAATGTTCACTGTAGCGTCTGCAACGCTCCAGATGGTGATATTGTCCTTGCGGGGGGCAGCAATTTCCTTGTATGAATCCACGTTGTCGCTCGCCTTGACGGTGACGGTGGTGTTTCCTACGCCGTCCGCGGGAGTCACGGTAAGCCAGGAGGGGGCATAGATATACCACGCTCCGTCGGCAGTTACCTCGATGGTCTGCTCTGCGGCGCCCGTAGCCTCGAACTCAATGGTCTGACTGTCCGAGTCTATCTTCGTGGCACCGACTTCCGTCTTCACGCAGGCAGCGATAAGCACGCCTGCGAGAAGAACCTGAAATATGTTGAATATTCTTTTCATTGCATCAATTAGTTAAAGAGATATTTGATACCGAGCTGGATCTGCCAACCGTAAGTGAACGCACCGCTGTGAGTGTAGGTGTGGTCGCTGTTGCCGGTGAACTGATAGACAGGAGCCTCTGTGGAGGAAACCTTGTTGGTGCTCTGGAGGATAGCTCCGCTGTTGCAGTCGAGCATCTGAGGAACGCCCCAGTTCTGGTTCAGCAGGTTGCCGATGTTCAGCACGTCTGCGGAAATCTGGAGTCTGTGCAGGGTCTTGCCGATGCGCAGGGCGACGTCCTGTGCGATGCGCAGGTCAAAGCGGTGGCGCCAGGGAGCAACTGCACCGTAAGCCTCGGCATACTGTCCCTTGTGGGAGCGAAGGTACTTGTCCTGATTGACGAAATTCCAGAAAGCCTTCATATCGTCAGCGGATGCCCACTGGAGGTCGGTCGGCTTGTTGGGGATGTAGAGAAGGTCGGTACCGGTAGAGCCGTCTCCGTTGATATCGTTCTTGTAGACGAAAGAGTAGCATCCGGAAGGCTTGCCTTCGTAGAAGAGGGAGATGTGGGTGTCGAAACCTTCCCATTTCCACTTCTGAGTATAGCTTACCGAAGCGATTGCGCGGTAAGGCATCACGTTGGAAGTGCGCTGGAGATCTGCAAACTCGGAACCGTTGACAGTAAAGAGTCCGGTATAAGCCGAAGATGCATTGGAGCCGGGCATACTGGAAATCTCCTTGGATTCGGTCCTGGTGAATGCCGCCATAATGTTCAGACGGGGAAGGGGCTGTGCATTGACGGTGACGTTTGCAGTGTATCCGTAGCCCTTGCGGGAATTCTCAAGAACGTATGCGTTGATCCCATAGTACTTGGAATCCGAAGGATATATCAGCCGGTCGTCAGGACCTGCCATTCTTTCCCAGTCTGAAGGATCCTTGTAATTGTAGTTCGACAGACGGACTCCGTAGATGGTCTGGGTGAACACGCCCTCGGCGGAAATTGTAAGAGGGAAGTCAACGGGAACCTTATAGTCGAGACCGAGAGAGAACTTCGCCACGAGGGGCATCTTGAAATTGGGATCCACACCGCAGATTTCTTCTCCGAGGACTCCGTCTTCAGGATTGATTTCGAGAGGGAATTTGGTAGGGTTGGCATCGTGCAGTTTTTTCAGCAGAGCTGCCCTGTCCGTGACCATAAGACCTCCGAACTGTGCAAGCTCGGGATCGCCGACTTCAACTCCGTCCACGACTTTTGTGGAGATAATGCCGATATTCTGTACCATATTGGCGTTGGTCGGCATATTGGTGAAGAACACCAGAGGAATACGTCCCGTGAAGAGACCCGCTCCTCCGCGAACTTTAAGGCTGTTGTCTCCGAAAGGCTTCCAGTTGAAACCTACGCGCGGGGAAGGAGTGACGTGAGTCTTGGGCCATACTCCGGTATCGATATGCTTTCCTCCGAAATCAAGGTCATAGACGGCCTTGTTGGTCATAATGTCATCCTCATCGAACATAAGGGCGTCGAAACGTACACCGTATGTGAGTTTGAAGTTCTTGGTGACATCCCAGTCGTCCTGCAGATAGAAGCCGATCTGGTCGAAAGTAACCTGTGCGGTAGGATTTGCATTGCCGCCATAACCGTAGGTCAGACCGACGGACTCGGGAAGAACGCTGGTGTCGGGAGTTCCGAACTCTCCGTTATCAGGGTTAAAGCCGTTTGCCGCATAGAAATCGGAAAGTGAGTTGTAGCGGTAGTAGCCGGAGCCGTTACGCATAAACGAGTTGTTTGCGAACTGGTGCTCATAGCTGACACCTGCAAGGATATGGTGCGAACCGAGGTCGTAGGAAAGGTCATCCTTGATGTTGAAGATCTTATTCTTCACACCGTTGTTGTAGGAGAAGAGTTCGTAACCTGCGGAGATGTAATGCTCCGTGGTAGCTCCGCCGAGGTCACCCGCCATAATGTCGATAAAGGGGAACACCGTGGAGGGAACGTCGCGTCCGTCAACAATACTGCTATAAGTGGCAAGGAACTGGTTCTGCATCCTGTCTGTGATACGGCTGTTCAAGTCGACGGAAAGGGAGCTGACCGATTTGTCGAAGTAGTAGCAAGAGTTGAAGAAAGCCATACTGTACTGGGACAGACGGTTCGTATTGCGGTTGCGGCGGTACGCCACCGTGGAATTACCGTTGGTAGGCATCCACTCCTTGTTCTGGGTCCAGTTGTAACGGACCGCCAGCTTGTTCGACTTGTTGATGTTCCAGTCGACACGGGCAAGGAGCTTGGTTGTAGTGGTCTCCGAAGGGTAGGATTCGTAGGAACCTGCATCGTAGCCGTAGTTCTTCTTCAGAATCTTGGCAACATTGTCGAGATCCTCCTTCTTGGTACGGGAGATATACTGCTTGGTATCTGCCACGCCATTCTCGGAAGCACGCCAGTTGGTGATGACACCTGGCTGGGTGGAATACTCTGCATTGACGAAGAAGAAGAGCTTGTCCTTGATGATGGGTCCTCCGAGAGTCATGCCGATGACATCGCTCTGGTACATCTCGGGAATAGCAGCGGTTGTTCCGTGAATCTTGTTTCCGTGCAGCTTGTCATCATAGTGGTAGTAGTAAGCGGTGCCCTTGAACTGGTTGGAACCGGACTTGGTCACTGCGTTCATACCGCCGCCGATGAAGTTTGTCTGGCGAACGTCGAAGGGAGCTACGACAACCTGGATTTCCTGGATGGCATCCATCGAGATTGGAGTACCGCCACCGGGGAGTTCGGAAGCAAGGCCGAAGTTGTTGTTGAAGTTCGCACCGTCAACGGTGAAGTTCGTGGAACGTCCGTCGCCGCCGGCGAGGCTCATACCGTTGGAATAGGGAGAGAACTTCGCAATGTCGGTGATGCTCCTGCTGACGGTGGGAAGAGAGGTGATCTGGCTGGAACTGATGTTCGTGGCAGGACCTGTCTTCTCCTCGGAGAAACTTGTCGCCGAAGCAACTACGACAACCTCGTCAAGAGTCTGTGCGGCATCCTTGAGAGTCGCATTGAGGCTGTATGCTTCACCGAGCTGCAGGGTGACATCCTTGATGATGACGGTCTGGGAGCCGATGAAGGATACGTTCACTTCGTAGGGACCGCCTGCACGCATACCCTTGATGGAGTACAGTCCCTGATTGTTTGCCACGGCATAGTACTGCGCGCCCGTAGGAGTGTGTACGGCGAGCACGACAGCGCCGGCGAGTGGTTCACCTGCCTGATCGGTGATTTTACCGTTCAGGGCGGAAGTCGTTACCTGCGCAAAGGCAGGAACAACAAGAAGCAATGCCGCCAATGACGACAGTAAGCTCTTGATTGAATGTTTCATAAAGTTTTGGGAATATGATAATAGAATTTTCACGACGCAAATTTAATATCGGAACTCCAAAAAAGAAACGAAATCCGAAATAATTCAAAAAAAAGCGCACCGTAAATTCCGGCACGCTTCAATTACATCAAGCAAAAATCTTTTTCAGCTTTTCAACGGCATCCAACTTCTCCCAGCCGAAGAACTGCACTTCGCGCGTGGACTCGCTGCCGTCCGGCAGGCGCACCGGAACCGCCTTGACGTAGGGTTTGCGGCCGAAATGCCCGTACGCCGCAGTCGCCTCGTAGATAGGGTTCTTCAGGCCGAACCTGCGCACTATTACCGCAGGGCGCAGGTCGAACTCCTCCTTGATTTTCGCCGCGATGAAAGCGTCCGCCTCCTCGCCCGCAAGGCCGTTGTTGAGCTTAGCCGTTCCGTAGGTGTCTACGAACACGCTGAGCGGCTCGGCAACTCCGATGGCGTAGGCCAGCTGCACCAGACACTCGTCGCAGACATCCGCCGCCACGAGGTTCTTCGCCAGATAGCGTGCTGCGTATGCCGCGCTGCGGTCTACTTTCGAGGGGTCCTTGCCGGAGAAAGCCCCGCCGCCGTGAGCCCCGCGTCCGCCGTAGGTGTCGACGATTATCTTGCGTCCGGTAAGTCCGGTGTCGCCCGCAGGACCTCCTATGACAAACTTTCCGGTAGGATTCACGTGCAGGATCTCGCTGCCGTCGAAAAGAGCCGCTGTGCGCTCGGGCAAAGACGCGATGAGGCGCGGCAGCACGATTTCACGCACGTCCCTGTCGATGCGCTCGTGCATCTCGGTGTCCGTTCCGAACTCGTCGTGCTGGGTCGACAGGACGATGGTATGCACCCGCACGGGCTTGTGCTTCGCCGAGAACTCGATTGTGAACTGGGATTTGGAGTCGGGGCGCAGATACGGCATCGGGGAATTCTCCTCGCGCCGGATATCTGCGAGAATCTGCAGCATCCTGTGCGAAAGGGACAGTGCCAGAGGCATATAGTCCTCGGTATCGCGGCAGGCATAGCCGAACATCATTCCCTGGTCGCCCGCGCCCTGGTTGTCCTCCACCTCGCGCACGACTCCGCGGTGGATGTCCGCGCTCTGGTCGTGGATGGTGGAGATGATTCCGCAGGAAGAGGCGTCGAAACCGTATTCCGGCTTGTTGTAGCCGATGCGGCTGATGACTCCGCGCACCGTCTGCTGGACGTCGACGTAGGCGTGCTCCGAAGAGACTTCGCCGCCGACGAGGACGAGTCCGGTCGTGCAGAAAGTTTCACAGGCGACGTGCGCCTCGGGGTCCTGGCGCAGAAATTCGTCTAAGATGGCATCTGAAATCTGGTCAGCCACTTTGTCGGGATGACCCTCGGAAACTGATTCCGAAGTGAATAAGTAGTTCATTTTTAGCATTTTTTAGACGTGGTTGCAAGCGAGCAAATCCTTCCACGTATGTTAAACGGTTGCAAAGGTAAGCAATATTTCCTATGTTTGTACTTGCACTGAACAATAACCTGCGAAATGAAAAGAATAGTATTATCCACGTTTCTGATAGCGGCCTGCGTAACTCTCGGAGCCAGGCCCAGGTACATCACCTATGAAAAATACGGAGCCAAGGGCGACGGAGTGACGGACGACATGGCTGCCATAGCGGCGGCGCACGAGGCCGCCAACGAAATGGGTCTTCCGGTAAAGGTCCGGAACGGCAGGACATACTACATAGGCGGAGGAAAGATGACCGCCATAATCAAGACCGACACCGATTTCGGGACGGCGAAGTTCATAATCGACGACCGCGAGCTCGAGAGCGTGAAAAGTCCGGTTTTCGAAGTGCGTTCGTACAAAAGCTCGATCAACGCCAAATGCAGAAACGTCCCGAAGCGCGGAGACTCGAGGATTGAGATGAAACTCCCCTGCAAGTGCCTTGTGCATCTTTCCGATGACTCGGCGAAAGTCTATATAAGGAAAGGCCTCAACAGGAACAACGGCACAGCGATGAGCGAAGTCCTGATTGTGAACCCCGACGGCAGCATCGATACGGACGCCGGAATAGTCTGGGATTACATAAAAGAGCCCAAGGCCGTCGCGTATCCGATTGACGAAAAGACGCTTACCATCAAGGGAGGAATCTTCACCACCATAGCCAACCAGGCAAACAACACCTACAGGATGTACCACGACCGCGGAATCAAGATTTCCCGCTCAAACGTGCATGTCGAGGGCATAAAGCACTACGTCACAGGAGAACTCGACCACGGCGCACCTTACACCGGCTTCCTCAACATCAACAAGACCTCCGGGGTAATCGTAGAGAACTGCCTGTTTACGGCTCACATGACCTACCACACCATAGGCGCGGCAAAAAAGCCCGTCGCCATGGGCAGCTACGATATTTCAATCACCTCATCCGTCAACCTGACTCTCAGGAACTGCTCCCAGACCACCGACATCGACGACAAGACCTACTGGGGCCTCATGGGCACGAACTTCTGCAAGAACCTGCTGCTCGAAAACTGCACCTTCTCGAGGTTCGACGCGCATCAGGGCGTACGCAACGTCACGCTGCGGAACTGCACTTTCGGGCACATGGGAGTGCGCATGGTCGGCTGGGGTACTATCCTCATGGAGAACTGCACCTCAAGATACCATACGGTAATCGCCCTGCGCAACGACTACGGAGCCACCTGGGACGGGGACATCATCATCCGTAACTGTACCCTGATCACACCTCCGGGGACCAAGAGAGCTTACCTGCTGAACGGCTCCAACAACGGAGACCACGATTTCGGCTACACCTGCCACCTCCCCTCGAAAATCGAAGTGGACGGACTGGTAATCGACGACAGCGAGTGCGTAAAGGCCAATCCCGACTACAAGGGGCCTGCGGTATTCAACAGCTTCAACTACAAGGGCGGGGACAACGTCGTCTCCCCCATCGTGGCGAAAGGTGAAGTGATACTCAGGAACGTCAGCGTCACAAGCGGAAAGCCGCTGCAGGACAGCGAGAACCCCGAACTGTTCAAAGACTATACTTTCGTCAGAGAGTAATCCGCAGCCGTCAGCAAGCAGTCCACAGCAAGCGGCGATATGCAGGATCCTCCCTGCGGACACGCAGCCGCGGAGGTGCGGCACGCACAAAAAGCCGGGACTAAACCTCCACCCAGTGAATACGGATTCCGCTTCTTTCGAGACCGCGAAACCAGGTCATCTGGCGTTTCGCGAACTGATGGATGGCGGTGGAAAGGAGCGTAAACATCTCCTCGTAGGAGATTTCGCCCAGGACATAGCGGGTAACGAACTTATATTCAAGCCCGTAGGCGATAAGTCTCTCCGCGGGCACGCCCTCTGAAAGCAGACGTTCGATTTCCTGCACCAGACCTTCGTTCCGAAGTCTCTGGTCCAGACGGGCGTCAATCTTCGCGTTCCTTTCCTCCCTTGAAACGAGCGTCCCGATGAAAAAGGTCTTCTGAGGAAGAGAACCTGGTTCCAGCCCCGCACCGCCGGGAGCGGCCCCGAACGCAGCGCCTTCCGAGGAAAGGGGTTTACTCGAAGCGAAGTCGTAGCCGGAAGTCACCGCGCTGATATACAGCCCAGTACCTCCGCACAAAATCGGCAGTTTGCCCCGGGAGCGGATGTCTTTATAAGCGGTTGCGAAATCGCGCTGGAACTGATATACATTGTAGTTCGAACCCGCAGGAACAAGATCGAGCAGGTGCACCGGAATCTCGCCGTACTCGGCAAGGTCCTTTCCCGTGCCTATGTCCATTCCCTTATAGACCTGCCGGGAATCGGCCGAGAGAATTTCGGCATTGCCCAGCTTCCGCGCGAGCGAGACCGCATAGCGGGTTTTACCCGAAGCGGTAGGGCCGAGCACGCATACAAGGTCGATTTCCCCCGTCTCGTACAGACGCGCAAGTTCCGCCGGATCGACTGTTTCAGGAGTCGGCAGCTGCGCGAGTATGGGTTTGAATCTGCGGGGCATAGACTATTCCCGTTCCATTTCGCGCCTGATGTCCTTTTCCTTGATGGACTGGCGCTTGTCGTATTCCTTCTTGCCCTTTGCGAGGGCTATCACGAGCTTTGCGTAGCCGTTGTCCGCAACGAAGAGGCGCACGGCGACTATGGTGAGGCCCTTGGTCTTCACCGCCTGCGAGAGGTGTTTGAGTTCCCTTTTCTGCAGAAGGAGCTTGCGGTCGCGGGCCGGTTCGTGCTGGCCCCAGGAACCCCAGTGGTAAAGTGCTATGTTCATACCCTTTACGTAAAGTTCGCCGTCTACGAAGTAGCAGAAAGAATCCTGCAGGGAGACTTTCCCTGCGCGTATCGACTTTATCTCCGTTCCGGCAAGCACGATGCCTGCCGTGTAGGTTTCGAGAAACTCGTAGTCGAAACTCGCACGGCGGTTGTTAACCTGGACTTTACTTTTGGCTTTCGGCATAGCAAGCGCGAAGTTAGTAATTTTTTAGCAAAGGCGCTTCAGCGCCGCATCGGTAGCGTCAGCGAGATTTCGCAGAAATCGAAGCAGCGGGATGCCCGATGAAGCGTAGCGGAATCGGTGTCTCCTTGAAAAGGGGTGGCAACTCGCAGAGTTGACGGGGTTTAAGATGGTAAAACTGGCAGAAAATCAAACTTCTGTCGGAAGTTTGATTTTCTGCCTGCGAGTCTCCGCTGTGTCCCGACCGAAAAGCTGGCGCGGGCCCTCGACCGAACGCCAGTAGTCCGCATCGAAATCTGATGGACTCACAATCGGAGCCTCGCCCGAAGGACGGAATGCCAGATAGTTGATCTTGTAACCCTGAGAGCGGAATATACCCTCATAGAAAGTCTGCACCGCACTCACCTCCGGAGCGGGAGCCGCCCCCTCGAATGCCCCGCCGTAAAGGTCCTCGGTGCAGCTCAACACCTCGAAACCGTTGGCCCTGCAGACCGCCTTAGTGTATTCGTGCAGAAAACGGGAATCGGTTTTCAGATGCACTATGCCGTCCTTTTTCAGCATTTTGCGGTAGCGCTCGAGGAAAATCGGCGAAGACAGTCTCAGGTTCTCCTTGCGTATCTGCGGATCGGAGAAAGTCAGCCAGATTTCCGAAACCTCATCCGGAGCGAAGAAAGCCCCGATGAACTCTATTCTCGAACGGAGGAACGCCACGTTGGGCAGACTGTTAGCCGTAGCGTATTTAGCTCCTTTCCAAAGCCTTGCGCCCTTTATATCAACGCCCACGTAGCATTTTTCGGGGTACTTTTCCGCAAGAGCCACGCTGTACTCGCCCTTTCCGCAGCCGAGCTCCAGAACCAGCGGCGCATCCCCGTTCCAGAAACCGAGGCGCGAGAAAAAGTCGCTCCAGTGCCCCTTGACCGGATGATCGAGCAGACGGTCATAGCCGTTCGCAAGGAGCGGGCGGGTTTCAGGCTGCAGCAGGCAGGCAAAGTTCTCGTTTTCAGCGAATTTACGGAGTTTATCGTGTCCCATTTCTTTTCAAGACAAATCCGAGCCCCCGGAAGCCGGGAACATCGGCCAAAGGTTTAAGATTCAGTTTCCATACACCGGCTTCCACCGGTACAAGTCCTTCCCCTACCGGGAAATCGGCTGTAGCGCCCCAGCGGGAGTCGCCTTTCAGCGAAAGCGGTATTGCAAGAGTATCGGCATACACTGCACCGGACGGGGAGACCATTTCGAATTCCAGGGGAATGTCCGTGCAGGCGCCTAATTTCTTGCGCGGGGCGTCCAGACGGGTGTAAAGCGAGATGGACCAAGTACTCAGGGTATCCGACATATCCGCCTCGAAGCCATAGACCCCGTCCGCAACGTCGCCCGCCTTGATGAAACTGTCCGAAACGGAAGGAGCGG
>Ga0129311_1001270_pt1 | contig 18251 bp, 20 predicted proteins | sample Go1ome_FD_94435 | JGI IMG/M metagenome (GOLD analysis project Ga0129311, IMG submission 94435) | Western lowland gorrila individual fecal microbial communities from Wisconsin, USA - Go1022B metagenome | ecosystem: Host-associated > Mammals > Digestive system > Large intestine > Fecal | place... | reverse complement strand
TGCCATGTCATAATCGTATTAACAGGTATAAATATACCTATAAATATTGACATATGCAACACTTTTGAGGTTTATTTTCAAATATTTAGGACTTTTGGGTACAAGAAATTGAAAAACTCAGATCAAAATAGCCCTCAAGTGCAGTCTCCATAACTAAGGCAATTATTAGCAACATGTCGTCCAACAGTTTATAATTTGTCAACGGGCGTGTCGGATCCTATTATCTTATCACGTCGCAGGATATCTGGTAGTGGATATTCCCGTTCAGCTGTTTCTGGCAGCTGAGTCCAGTGTACATCTTCAGGAACATCAGAGCCACTTTCCCTTCAAGCGTGAAGAACGACTTACGTCCAAACTTCAGCCTCATGCTTTTCTTATCAGGCCGAAGTTCTCTGCCAAGAAAGACGATTAGATGAACAAACAGAGAGATAAAAAAATTGTCATTATCTATAATACAATTTATCGTATTGCTGGTGCATACTTTCCAAAGAAAAATTTTCACTGACAGATTTACGATTCATTATACCAATCTGTCTTAACTGAGTCTTGTCCATTTCCATAAGTTCGCCTATCTTCTTAACCCAAAGATCAACATCAGATGGTAACGTTATTAACGATGTACATTTCTCGGAAATTTCCGTATGCTGTTCAATATTAGAAACAAGACAAGCAGCTCCACACCCCATTGCTTCAAGCACGCCAATAGGAAGCCCTTCGTATGATGAAGTAGAAACATACAAGTCTGCCGACTTCAATTGTCTATAAACCTCTTCACGAGGAAGCAGTCCTTTAAATGAAACTTGGTTTTCAATGCCCAAGTCTTTTACCATAACTTTAAGTTCTGAAGCGAGTGGTCCTTGTCCTATTAAATCAAGATGAACATTTGGCAATTGCCTCAACACATTAAATAATATATAGTGGCGCTTTAGTGGCACCAAACGGGCAACATAAACCATTGTAAAAGGTCTATCTGTTGTATCATACGCGTCTCCCGCTGCATCAATCCTATCTATATCCACACCATTTTGTATGCTCATAGCATCTTTCCCACGTAGAAACTTTAATATGGAAGGATAATATTTATAGGAAGTACGACTTACACAAACCACCTTTTTTGCCAAAATAGATGCACAGAAACTAAATAGTTTATTATGAAAAGGATAATTCTTATAAGTACTATGGAGCGTGTAGATTATTTTATTTCTCCTACTTAAAAATGTAGCAAAAGAAAACAATATAACAGATTTACCTTCATGTATATGATAGGCTTTTATATCAAATCTTTTTTCTATAGCTTTTATCCTCTTCAACAAAGCCCAAGGATTCATTCCTAAGCTATAGAAATCAACACCATCTGGAATGGCCACATTCGGATCTATACCTTTCTCGAATACTTGTATTATAATTTGTTTTTCCTTTGGATATCTTTGTAACCTATATAGTACAAATTCATTAAATGGCATACTCGTTGGGGATATGCCATCTGTTATAGTAACAATGCATTTTTGCTTCATAATTAATCAGATAAAATATCTATTGTTCTATTTACAGCATCTTCGATTTCATACATAGGCACAAAACCCAATGATTTAAGTTTTGTGTTATCCATTATCGCATTCATTGCTATTGAAAAGCCCTTTCTTTCTGTTTCTGACGGCAAATCAAATACTATACTTCTATTATTATACTGTGCACATATTTGTGCAAAATCCTTAAGATGCACATTACACTTTTCGTTACTGATATTATAAGCTTGTCCACATTCACCATGTAACATTACAAATAATATAGCAGCTACAGCATCAGTGGCATAGGTGTACGAAAAGTATTGATTACCTTTACTCTTCAATACAATATCTTCATTTAAAAGGGCTTTCTTAATAAACTGAGAAGAAGCCTTACTATCTGATTCAAGCATTGTTGGACCAAATATACGCGATAGACGTACTATCTTTACATCAACCCCTTTTTCCGAAATATACGACTGACACAACGCCTCACTCACTCGTTTGGACTCCGTATAACAACTGCGTGAGTTTGAAAGATTAAGCTTTCCCGTATAATTCTCAGTAAAAGGTTCGTCTGCAAGTGCATTCCCATAAATTTCAACTGTTGACATATATAATACCGTTGCATTACACCTACGAGCAAGTTCAAGAGCATATTCAGCCCCCTTTACATTTATAAGTATAGTTTCAACTGGATATTGTGAATAAGCTAAAGGATGTGTATTTGAAGCTCCTGGTATTATGTAGTCCACATGTAAATCTTCTTGAAAAGGTTCACATACGTCTTGTTCTATAAATGTAAAGAGAGGATTGTCGTAATACTCTCCAAGTCTAACTTTTGCCTTTTCCTTGTCTCTTCCAACCGCATAAATGTTCACTTCTCCTAAAGCCATCAGAGCATCTATCAGATGAACACCAATCAATCCTGTTGCACCTGTTATAAGGACGGACTTAGACTTCATTTGTTCAATACCTTTAACGGAAAGAACATTCTTTATATCCTCTTTATATAAGGGATTATTCTTATTGAGTTTCATACATCTAATTGTTTAATTTTTCTTGCAGGATTACCAACATAAACAGAGTTTTCATCAAGATTATGTACAACAATGCTTCCTGCACCTACTACAGTTCCTTTTCCAATTCTTACGCCAGGCAAGATTGTAACATTAGCTCCTATCCAGCAACCTTCTTCTACAACAATAGGCTTAAAAATTGTATCTCTTGGCGCTCGTCGCCTAGAACCACCAATCTGATGTGTATGGGTCGTAAATGTCACCCCCATAGCAATAGCAACATTATCACCAATAAATATTGCTGAGTCTTCGTTGCAATGCGAATAGAAACGGCAGAACTTATTAATAAAAACGTTCTCTCCTATATGTATTTTATTGCCCGTAAAATAGGAATCTCCAGATATTTCAGCACTTGAAGCTACATACCCAATTAGTTTATTTAAAATTCTATTCCTCAAATGGGGGGGGGTAATTTGAGAACTTGCCAATGCCAAAACGATTTTCTTTATCATGTAACAGGCTCTATTTCTTACTCAAATACCCCTTGAACATTTCAAGATCATCTGGAGTTGTTAATTTTATGTTCTTATCACTTCCTGCTGCAAAGTGCAAACGCACCCCAAGCTCAACCATCATTGTATTGGTATAATGAGAACCATATATACCTATCTCTTTTTCAAAAGCTTCATGATATTTATCATCAAGAAGTTGAAATTTATATGCCTGTGGTGTTGATACTCTTCGAAGTGTTTCACGGGGAATAAATTGTGTAGTTGTACTGTTATCATCTTCGCTTATTACAAATATCTGCTCATTATAAGGAAGTGACGTAACTGCAGCTCCATATTTTTGTCCCTTGCAAATAACATCTGTTAAAACTTCTGCATCTACCAAAGGTCTTATTCCGTCATGAATAATAACGATATCATCCGAGACACATTTATCTTCAAGATTATACACACCATTACGGATAGATTCTTGACCACTTGCACCACCTTTCACAATCCATTTAAGCTTAGTAATGTTGTATTGTTTTGCATATGACCAAACAACATTTTCCCAACCTTCTATGCACACCACTTCTATGGCATCAATCAATGGATGCTTTTCAAAGCCCTCCAATGTGTACATCAATATCGGTTTGTCATAAACATTGATAAATTGTTTAGGTATACTTTGTCCCATTCTATTGCCTACACCACCAGCAATGATAATAGCTACGTTCATATGATTATTCTTTTAAGAGGCCACGTAATGCCACGACCATTATTAATAAATTGATAATTGTATATACAGAAATAAAAAAGTTAAGCATATGAAATAATATGCACAATAAAAATATCACCTGTAAGAATCCTGATGGTGAAATAAAGTTCATTGATATTATTTGTTTTATTCCAAAATGTGTCTTATCCGTTAGTTTATTAACCGCATCTGAATTTACGCCATATGTTTTTTTCTTCTGCATAACAAGACGAGGGAATATCGACATTATGGCACTTGCTCCTCCCATTATCAATAGCATATACTTATCACAAAAATCATAAAGACTATTATCAAAATAAGCTGCTATACCTGCCGAGAAATACGTTAATACCATTGCAGCATAACCCCCTGTAGTATCCCAGAGATCACCAAGATTAGAACATTGTTTAGTACTCCTTGCTAGATTTCCATCAACGCCATCCAACAAGTTCCAAAGAAAGAAAAAGCACCATCCAACAAGTGTCATTGTCATACTATAACTAATCGACACCAAAACCGAACCCATTAACAAAGCGATCAATGACCAGCCTGTCACTGTAGTAGGTTTTACTTGCGTTTTTGTCAAAGGTACTGTCATTAATACGGACAAAGGTCTACCTATGTGTCCAGCAAACAGATTCCAACGTTCTTCCTTGCGTTTTCTTTCAGGAACAGCAATATCATATATTTCTTTATAAGTCATCTTTTTGTCTTTTATTTATTCAACAATTCTTTTATCTTCTTTTTATACTCTCTCACAACAATCTCACGTGAGAAGTTTTCCTTTACTCTTTCTCTCCCTGCCTCTCCCATTTTCTGTCTTACTTCGTTAGGTAGAGCAAGAAATCGCTCAATGGCATTGACAAGACCATCCACATCCTCACCATGATAGATATATCCAGTCTTACCGTTTTCTACAGTTTCCTGACAACCAGGATTATCTGTTGTTATAATGAAACGACCAGACGAAGCACTTTCGAGCAACACATTACTCATGCCCTCACCATACGTCGAAGGATGAATAGTGCAATGAGCACGAGCAACAAATGGCTTTACATCCTTTTGGCTACCACGATACATCACAATACCAGATTCTTGCAACTGCTTCAACTCCGCCTCGTAATGAATCTCTGTAGGCTCAATAAATCCAAGAATATTGAATTCCGTCTGTGGATAAATCTTCTTGATACGCTTTGCAGCCTCTATATAGTCGTCCACACGTTTATCCTTTAACACTCGTCCAATGTAGTTGAAAACAACAGGAGCTCCCGTCTTACCATCACCACCATCAGGGTATGCCTGTAAAGGATAACGGTCGGTATTTACTCCTGAACCTGGTATAAGACGATAATCGCCCTTAACCATACCCTCGTCTATGGCAACCTGCATATTAGTGGCATTTTGAAACATCATACAAGCAGACTTTTGGTAAGCCTTCTTAAAGAGCCACATAATAAAACGTTGCTTCAGTCCACTCTCGTTTACGACCGAACCAAGTCCTGTAAGATTGTTTATCACAGGTATCCCCATACGGTGTGCAGCAATGCTCGCATACACATTTGGCTTTGCCGTATACGTGAGTACCACAGCAGGACGATATTTTTTGAAAAGGCTGCAGTAATGTATCAGCAAGCCAAAATCCTTAACGGGATTAGTTCCACGACGATCAATGTTGGGATTGTCATAAATGTAAGGGATGTCCCTCATCAATTCAAACTTTGGTCCGTCAGGACACGAAACTAACATCTCATAACCTTCGGCGATAAGACCTTCTATCAATTCCTTTCGGAAGCAATAAACGTCATCATCGTTGTTGGTCAGAAGCGCAATTAATGGTTTCTGTTTCATATCTAAATTATTTTCTATTTTCTTAGTTTTCGTCTTAGGAAATAGGCTTTAGACAACAAACAATCAATCAATCCCTTTCCATTCAAATTATCCAAGGCTAAAAAATCGAAACTGACAAATTCTTCCTTGTGTTCTTTTAAAAATCTTTCTGTAGCTTCGAAGTTTGCATCCATCATAGTGGAAGGATGCAAACAGAAAGTCCATATGCCATTTATCTTCATCTCCGTACAATGTCCTCCTACTTGTGGGAGAAAGACGAAGTCACCTCTTTTATATGGTTTTGTGGCAATAGTATCGCTAATAATCCTGATATCTGTACATTTCTTCAAAGCCTTCAGAGTATTCTCGTCAAATGTATGACTCGGAGCAAAGAAATACTTTGGCTTAACTCCATGACTCGAAAGGATCTCGAAGCCATCTCGAATCTTTTGCTTCTGCACATCATAAGGTACACCAGCAAATTCTGAACGTTTCCATAAAGGGTTCAAGCCTTTTAGACCTTCGTTTGAAATATAGCAATGATTATAGCCATGCAATGCTATGGCATAACCTTTCTGTTGCCATAACTTCGCTTTATTCCAAAACTCTTCATCAGGGACATCAATATCCTGCTTAGGATCTTCATTATGCGGAATGATGCCCACCATTGGACGCACACCATAACGGTCAAGGATATCAAAAATTCTCTGCCATTTAGCATGATCCATAGTCGGACAGGCATCATCCAAACGAATTAAATATCTATTATTCATTAATGTTTCAGTTTGTCAATTATAAACTGGAAGAAAGGACGCTTATCATCCTTTGTATATTCCAAGAATACATCTGTACGGTGCAAGTCTTTCAACCATCGCCCAAAAGATAATCGACGTTGTAATACCAGCTTGAAATCTTGAAACTCTGGCATTACAACAATATGCTTCGGCTTATGCAATTCCGAACGATAGTCTTCGTTCAAACAAGCTTTCACCCAAACTACTGGCAAATTGACTCCACTTTCAGTAACACAATAAGCATTACCATCATTACGGAAGTTTGTTTCAAGGAAATACACTTTGTCGTCCTTTCCTCTTATAAATTCTATTGAAAAAAGACCAGAGTAGCCACAATCACGAATGTAAGACTTGCTGTGTTCTACAATGTCTTCATAAAAAGGATCTATTGGTCCATATTCCAAAAATCCCGTATTAGTATTAGGTTGTGAGCGAAGAACCTTCGTCATGCCAGGAATTATTATGTCTTCACCACCATTGAGCGAGCAACCAATAAACTGCACCTCTTCCTTCCTGTCAATATATGGCTGCACAAATACATTGTCGGTATTATCCACTAAGAAGTTGTCCAACTGTTCACGGTTACTACATATAACGATATCAGCCTTGCCACCATGACTGCTTAAATATGATTTTGTAATACATGGAAAGGTTACCTTTTCTTTATCTGTAGGCAAAGTCCATATATGCGGAGCGTTAATGCCCCTACGAGCAGCCATCTCTATCATTGTAGTCTTGTCCATCAAGTCCACCATCTTTCCTTGCTGCTTTACACCTGGCAATATGTATCGTTCTGAGAGTCGGTTGTAATGCAAGTTGAGATGTTCAGTCACTGCATCTGCACACGATATAACAATCTCCTTGTCCTTTTTCGGTTCTCTGTATAACAGATAAGAGGCAAGTTCCTTTACATCAGCCAAGGCATGGTGCTTGCATACATATTTGCTGCTTGCTATATAGTTTTTACGCAAACTACCAAAAGTTATCAATTCCACTTGATAACCTCGTCTGCCCAGAGCACGAACTACTCCAAGAGCATTGTGATGATTACCCCCCCCTATTACTAAAACAGTATTATCCATATTATCCTTTGCTTTCAATTAGTTTGATGTATTTCTGCACAAAAGCTTCTTTAGAGAATAGAGTCTCGGCTATTTCTCTGCTTTTGTGTCCCCATGCCGAACGTTCTTCCTTTGACATTTCTATTATCTGTTTCAATCCGTTGTATATACTTTCCACATCTGTAGGATTAAAAAATAGACCATTCTTGTTTTCCTGAACAATATGCGGATTGTCACATACCCGACTGCATGCTATCGGCTTTCCACAGCTCATTGCTTCGCATACCACATTAGGGAAACCTTCATAAATGCTCGGTAGACAGAATACATCACACGACTGATAATGCTTTACGATACTTGTTGTGGCAGGATGAAATTCAATAACGTCTTCCACACCAAGTTCAATACGCTTATTATAGCAAGTCTCTCCATATGCCTCTTCACCTGTCTGCACATCGCCATACCAATCGAAGTGTACATCATCGGTATAGCCATCTTGCTTCAAACGTTTTATTGCTTCCAGATAGTTCAATATGTTCTTTTGCTTTGCAACACGTGCAACGGTCAATATAACAAGCTTATCATTGGGTGCTGTCGCAATAGGCTTGAAATGGTCTGTATCTGTGAAGTTTGTTACTGTAACTGTTTTGTTGCTCAATGCCGCAAAGTTCTTTTTAATAAACTTCTCCTGCGCATACGCATTAGGCACCACATAATCCGCCCATCGATAAAACCAGAACTTCATCCTATCACCACGACTGATACTTTGGTTCGTATTTCTTTCCGAAACAATCAGTCGGAACTTTATGCCCATCATCTTTAGCATACACCCAATGATAGCAGGACCATTCTTATAAGCTATTACCCAATCGTAGCCACCAGCCTGTTTTATATGCCGTTTTATTGTATGCAACTTCGACCATTTACTATCTTTTACATGTAGGGTTACTGAGCCAAGTCCATATCTGTCTACCAACTCAGCATAAAAATCATGGTCATAATAAGTAACCAAATCCACATGATACCCTTTTTCTTTCAAGAAGAGAGCCAACCCTATCATCTGTCGCTCTGCTCCTCCCATTCCAAGGGTATCTATCAAACATAAAACTTTTTTCATTCTGTTACATTGTTTATATAACCTTCTGTGGCATTGTCGCGATGTTTAATGATACATGGATTACCAAACACTACACTATGTGAAGGTACATCACAGTTAACGTAACTACAAGGAGCTATAAGTACATCATCACCAATGGTTACATTGCCTACAATTGCCGAATTAATGCCAACCCAAACCTTGTTACCAAGTCGAGGTGCGCCCTTACGTTTTCCCCTATTTTCTCTGCCTATTACGACACCTTTATGCAGATTGCACCATTCGCCTATGATGGCATGATTATTCACTGTGATATTGAAAGCATGTCCTAAATAGAGTCCCTTGCCAATTTTAGTCTCAGCAGGTATTTCCAAACCATACTTCAATCTATACCTTCTCAAAAGCACCTTGCACAGGAGTCTTACTAATTTGTTATTACTATAATGTGCTGTACGCAATATGTATAGGAAGCGAGCTATCCCCCCCCTCGATTTACGCTGGCGATCAGCAAGAATTATATCTTTTACGTTCATATCTTACTTCTTTATAAATTTATCGTCAGGCAGCGAAAGCAAGAACTTTCGCTTCTCTTCTTTTGTCATTCCCTTGCAATGCAAGTTGTATTTCAAGTTGCGTTGGATGTATTCTTCAGTAGTGCCTATCACTCTTGCTGGATTGCCACCTACTACAGTATGTGGCGCAACAGACTTTGTAACAATACTTCCCGCAGCAACAATGGCACCTTCTCCTATAGTGACACCAGGCATAATTTGTGAGAAGGCACCAATATATGCCCAATCTTCTATTACAACCTTGCCAAATGCATCAAAGTCAGGATATTCTTTCCTTATAGAATTTTCCCCCCCGTGACAATGTATCGCAACTCCGCGTGTCACCTGTACATTGTTACCAATCGTTATCAGATAAGGTTCACCTGTCATCTCACGTGTTGAGATAAAACAATGCTTACCTATATTCACACCAATATGACGAAGATACTTTTCTGGCGATACAAGAAATCGCCAACACAAATCAATGAGTCTTTTGAATGGATTTAACATACCGTTATTATCTTTTTATAATATTTTGCTGCCTATCTATATAATAACTTGACATCATCAAGGCATATGTTCCCCAAAAGAAGACACTACCAGACGGTATACCATCCGAATGTGTAAAAGAATAAATCAAATTCAAAATCACTATTGTACCCAATCCAACAGTGATTATATTTCTATTCATTATTGCTTCTTTAATTATATGATAGCACTTTACAATTATAATAATTATTAAATATATGTATATTGCAAAGCACAATATACCACCTCTTCTAAGTGAATCCAATAAGGCATTGTGACCCAAAGTAAGAAACAACTCATTATTAACAGCATCACTTACCGTACAATGTCCCAATAATACATATTCTGTATTTGACAAAAACTGCAATAAATATTCTTTGATATGTGTTCTATGATTATCCGTAAAATCAAACAAGCGTCCAAAATCTTCAAGATTGATACTATCAACATTAAAAAGACCAGCAAGTACAATACCCATAAATGCTATTGGTATTATTTTTTTTATTGACCCTGTACAATAATACAATAATATCACGCAATATAGAAGTGTAACGAAAAAACACATTCTTTGCTGCACACATATACTTGTAAATATAACACCTGACAATATTAGTATTGAAAGTAACTTATATTTAAATTCTGATCTTAACACAAAAATAGTTACGATAGGAGCAAAGCAAGCTATAAACTGACCATTAGTAACTACAAAACCATTCAATCCAGAACAAATACTATATGATAACATATTATCAGAACTTGCTGCCAGACTTTCCTTACGTTCTGCTAATTCGATATTCATGGGTGAAATATAATTTCCTATTTCCCAGGCCAAAGAATTATTAAAAAACTGAAATATTGTCAATAAAGCATTAACAAGATAAAATATCCCAAACAACAAAACTATTATTTGGAGTTGTTCTTTTTTTTTAATTAAACGGGGAAGAGAAAACAACAGCATTAGCGAGACAAAATGATATCCCACTAAATTCTTATATATATGTTCTGTAGTTATATATCCTGTTATCGCGTTTACAAACAAATATATCAAGAGCCATAGTATATAGCATTTTATGCACGTATCTTTAATTGATTTTTTTTTTGCAAATATAAGTGCAATAAAAAACAGAAGAATTGCCGAGAAATTTCTCCAACTAATAGGTCCAAACAAATGCCATGATCTAAGGAATAGTAGAGAAAACAACAATACACCAAAAACTATATAACAAAAAATTCTTTTGATAAAACTGTATGTCATCATAAATTTAGTTTTGATTTTATTTTTGCTACCATATTAACACCTAAAACAGGCAGCATATATAGATAGTATATGGATAATAATAATATACTCGTAATTATCTTAATGATAATATTTGGCATTATGATATATATACAATAAATGCATAGAAACAATGGTAGTATGATTGCCATTGACTTGAGTGATTTTACTATATTTTTTAACAACCTTTCTTTTATTATCTTTGAATATAACTGACAATTAAGCAAAAAGCCAAATATAGCACTTATAATATAACCATATAATATCATATGCACAGATACAACAGCAAACGTAATTATAACACAACATCCAATGGTACGTTTTATTATTGTGTAGATAAACAATCTATCAACACATCCTAAGGATTTGATAAAATTACGATTAATAGCATCATAAATCATAAATGCTCCTGCAAAAACGAGCAATGACAAATATTCTGATGCAGGAAGCCATTTCTCACCAAATAATATACCAATAATCTCTTTTGAATAAATACATATGACAACCAATAAAGGAAAGATTAATAATGGTACAGTCGTTATAATTGTATCTGCTTCTTTCTTGAAAGCATCAATGTCATTTTTCTTTTTCGCAAGTATAGGGAAGGCTGTATTATTGACAGTAGACAGAATAGATTGAGCCGATGCTTCCTCAATTTTTTTTGCCTGAGACAAATATCCTGCTTGGGTAATATTTAAGAATTTTCCAAAAACTGCGGCTAATATATTCTCATAAATAGTATCAAGAACACCTGTTATTGTTGTATAGAATCCAAATCCAAACAGCTTCCGGAAAGAAGACATTCTAAATTTTAAACACAAACGATAATGACTCATCATGAATAAACCGATGGTATTAATTAAAGCCAATACCAATTGATATGATACTAATGAATACACTCCAAAGTCAAAAAATGCAAGTATAATTGCTATTATTGCTGAAATTGTAACTGCAATCAAAGAAATAACACACATGGCTTTAAACCGTAGTTCCCTATATAGTATGGTTCTTGGTACTATCCCCCAAGCGTTAATCACAAATACAAGAGATAAAATGCGTGTCACATTTGCTAAGCCATCAACAGCATAGAATTCTTCTATTGTTTCAGCACAAATAAATATAATGATGTATATTAAAATACTTACAACTATATTAAATACTGATATTGTAGAACAATCTTCTTTTAATAATTCTTTTTGAATGACTAAAGCTCCTCCCAATCCTGATTCTGTTAGCGTATTTGCAACCATAAAAATAATGGATAATACACCTATAACACCAAACTCACTTGGAGCCAGAAAACGAGACAATACCATTGTGGTTATCAACCATAATAATTGCCCGCCAAACTTACTAATAAAATTCCATATATATGCACTCACATTATTCATCTATTTAGAAATTGTTAAAACAACTTGCTTCATTTTCGAAGTGTCATCAAACGGCAAGAAGTTGCTCCCGACATATTGATTCGTAAGCAAAGTTTTTTCCATTGAGGATGCCCCTAAAGAAGATCGTAAATTTATGTTAAACTATTGATTATCATCTATATAATATAGGAGACTCAGAGAAATTTTCTTATCTTTAAAAGTAATACCAATTTCTTTTAAATGAGAAAGAAAACTCCTCCAGAAGTCCTCGCGCCAATTGATTTGGCGTATATGTCCAGACTTAACGAAAGAGACAGACGAAGGTTCCTGGCATCCAAAGCCGCAGACCTCAACGCCAAAGGGTTCAGCTACCGCGAAGTTAGCAAAAAAATAAGAACAAGCACGCATACAATCAAAAATAGCTTAAGGAACTTCGCCATAAAGATGATCCGAAAAACAGATGCATCCGCAGACCTGGTGCCGGTCGCAAGCGCGTTCTCCCACAACATCCTGAATGGGAGCAAGCCGTTGTGCGAATCATCGAACCAACCGCACATAGCAGGACTTCCACAAAACGAGAATGTAGTCTGGATATCCATGACCATCACCCAAATTATGAATGAATTGGCGAAAGCGAGTTATGAATTACCCCGTCACTATGTTAGTCCAATCCTTGATTCTCTCAGACTTCGTGAACGGACCTTCTATAAGAATCTTCCTATGAAGGAAGTCAAAAACAGAAACGAGCAGTTCGAACGGATAGCGTCCATCCGAGAGGCGGCTGAGGCCATAGGACTTCCCATCATCAGCATTGACACAAAGAAGAAAGAGATGTTGGGAAACTTCAAACGTAATGGCAAAGCTCTGTCCAATGGCCACCTTGAGGGTTTCGAACATGATTTCTCCACATTCTGCGATGGAATGATTGTTCTGCACGGCATATCTATGACGTCACTAAAAATGTGGGTTATATGACGATGGGCATAAGCCACGACACTTCCAGATTCGTTTGCGACAATATCAAGCGGGTGTGGAAAAACCATCTGAAAGTTCAATAACCGGAGGCCCGAACGCTTGTTATCCTCTGCGACGGAGGAGGCTCTAACTCCAGCAAGCTTAAAATCGTCAAGAAAGACCTCATGAATCTTGCCAACGAATTGTATTTCAATCTTCTTGTGGTTCATTATCCTCCGTATCGCTCCAAGTTCAATCCCATAGAGCACAGACCCTTTTCGCAAATCAATCGCAGTTTGAGCGGGGCTCCTCTGTTGCCTCTGAAAGATGCGGCGGACAGAGTCTCCCTGACCACCACAAAGACGGGATTGAAAGTTCATGTTCACATTAACACCGACAATTACGACATCTAACGGCAGATTGACGACTCCTTCCAAAAGAGGCATACCAAGCAAATAGTTTTCGCACCTGAACTTGGCGACTGGATTTATCTCGTCAAACCAGCCAACTGATGCAACTTATTCTTTACATATTACTTAGTATATTTTAATACACATTTATCATTAATCAATTGAACAGTATATCCTAAGATAATCGATATCATAATTGGTATTATTATATAGGCTGTTGATGTATACCCATATCGTTGTAAATAATAAATTACCACAAACCCTATTATTTGATGTAACAAATAAACCGGATATGATATATGCCCAATCCAACAAATAAAGCGAAAACAATATCCCTTAAAAAAGCTATCACTCTGATAGAATGTAAGAAGAAATATTAATATTCCAGAAATAAGGAAGAATATAATATGATCACAATCTTGAGTTAATAACTGATTGAAAAAAGCTAATACAATAATGATAGTAGAGAATCGCTTCTCCCTTTGGGATATCAACAAATAAATAGCGACTCCAGTTAAAAATTCTTGGCTATGGTTACTAATTAAAAGTATATTAAGTTTATTAATCAACGGATTATAGGTAATAGCATATATTATATTACCCAATATAGATATAATCAACCATAATAGTATTAGTCGTTTTTTGTTATTTGTATCTATGAATAACATAGAAAAAGCTGTTATAATATAAAAAGTCCATTCCACTTGCATTGTCCAATATGCACCATCAACATATCTTGCTCCAAGAAGAGCTGGAATCATCGTAAGATTGAGAAGAACTTCTATAGTATTACATGCTGCAGAAGGAAATAATAACGTAGTTACTAGCGTAGTTGATAATACGGAAATCGCAAAAGAGGGAAACAATCGCATAAAACGACCCGTTAAATAGTCTGTTATTGATCCTTTAGGAATAAAAATATGCCTTCCTCCTAAAAAACCACTTAAAAGAAAAAAGGTTGTAACAGCAGCACATCCCCATGGTACTCTAAAAAGCCAATGCGTAGACATATCTGAGAATAAAGGATTCGAATTATATCTTACTGTATAATGATACAACATTATTAAAATACAAGATAAACCCCTTAGAACGTCTAATCCTACATAATATCGTTTTGTCTGACTCATGTTTTAAAAATATCTATGAAAAAACCGACAAACACGCATAAACTGATACTTCATAACACATACCCAATATTGACATTTTTCTCTCAAAAGAGAATCACACTTGTTATATTTATCAATAATGTCTATCGTTGTTTGACCTTCTTTTAAAATAAAACCTTCATCTGTTATATAAAAAGGCTTGCCTTCCAATATTTCTTTACTAGGAATAAAATTACCCCTAGACCTAAAGTGAATATACATAAATTCTTCTTTATGTAATTGGCCGTTATGAATAAAATCTCTATAAACCTTTCCATCTTCGTAATAGAATATTTGATTTTTATAATTCTTTGCATATGAGTTTTTCCATGAACTAAATGGAGACAAAGTAAAACGCTTATATAAAGGTGTTATATCAGCAAATATTCGTTTTCGAAAAAAAGGCAAACTGTTACTAATAAATATTTGTGAGATACCTGTTTCTTCGTCAAATACACAATTCTTTTCATCAGCAAGAACTTTCATGTATCCACCCTTCTTATAATCCCCAGACATCATAAACACTTTGTTATTCTGGATTGTATTACGATATATACAAAGATGTCCAAGAGGTAAAAATTTATCATATTCCCTATAATTATATTTATCCAAGAAATAGAACAAATCGCCCCAAATGAGATCGAAGTCACACTCACCCCAATATTCATATGAATGAAGATCATCCTCAAATATCAATCCATACATAGGTTTTAGATCACAACATTTATATGGTCTTTGTAAGTTTACCTCAACACCTATTTTTTTAGATGCTAATTCTCTCAATTGACTCATACTCATTTTTACAAATGATACATTTCTCGGTATCATACCATCGTATATAGCATCTGTATAAATACGAAAATCAATCTTTGGATTGTTTTCGCATGATTTAAGCCACAATTGGAAATAATTATTAAAATGCCCAAAAAAGACACCTACTATACAAATACTATTCATATTATTTTCAGTTTAGACTCCCAGAAAACAACTATCTGGTCATCTTATTCATACTTAAGAACTTAGACAATATTATACAAACAAATAAAACTATAACAACATCGAGCATTATTGCAAAAGGATAACAGGAGACTAGTCTACTTACTATGGCACATACTATCGTATTTATTAAACATATTGATATTGCATAGATATGTAATGTTTTCCTACCTAACAATAATATAGGATTCACGATAAACATTTTGACATACTTATTTTTACCCCACAGACTGTCTTAAAAGTCCGAATTCAAGTTCCCGCGAATGCAATAATTGCGCATTTTCACTCTTACCTAACCGCAACAGAACACTTTACTCTCAGCGACTTCACCTGTAAAGCCTGTCTTATGATTCGTCTTATAGTGACAATGCCCCAACATCATTTGGGCATCGCTACCATCATTCATTAATCAGCAGCAACGTCATAACACGACGCAGATTGTATGTTAGACAGTATAAGGCCATTTCGCCTTCTATCTTATACATCCTTCCTAGATTGAAAAAGCTTTCACCGATTGTACGCTTTATTGTCCCGAAGGGATGCTCTGATAAACATTTCCTGTCATCCATCTTTATCTGGTCAATCTGAAGCTTAAAGATTACAACTTTTTTTAGAGACTCTTATTTTCTTTGACGTTGTCATCCATTGTCATCTGCATCGTTTCCTTTCCGCGCCACTGCCTCTTTAATGAGGCAAACCTCTGAAAAGACAGCCTCTTTGAACTTGGCCATTGTTCATTTGGATTTGCGTAGCTTGCAGGCCAGTTTGTTGCAATATCTGATGTTTCCGTTCTTTTTCACAGACTTTGGCCGAGAACTTCGCCCCGAGGACAGAAGACCAAATTGCGTTCAGCGTACGCGTCCACTTTTCCGTACACTATCGTTAACCTCTGATTTCCAGCGGTCTTGGTAATAATATTCTTTGTGATTTTTTAGTTTCTCGTTAAAAACGACATGTTACATAGTAAACAGCACGTCAAATCTTCGCATTTTTTAACTGTTTGCAGTCGACGGAAAAGAGCTTTCAGCTAGCCTTCCACATTTCGCTTTATCATCTTACAACTCTCAATCACCGAAAACATGAATGAATTATGCTTTGCAGATATTTCACTTCCTATATTGCAGGCTTTCTTCAAGTTCATCTTTATCCTACGCATCATCTGCTCGCTCAAGTTATTTGACAATTCAACGTCTCCACATTCCAAGACCCGCTTCATCGCCGACCACTCGCCAATAGCGTATTTCAATGCTTTCTTCAACATCTGACCGCACCCTGCAAAGTCCGTTACTGAACGTTTCCAGCCGTTCCTCTATCCTCTTCATAATGTCTGCCGTATTACCGAGCTTCAATCTCTCTGCCAATCGCGCATCTCCTGTCAAACCCCTCGTCGCACAATAATGTTCTATCGCCAACATCCTTCCGAACTCATCCACAAACCACATCGCCTCAGGCTCATTTTCTATTATCGCATCTACAAACACCCTTCGAATATGGACCAGGCATGCAGAACGGCGACCTTTCTTTTGTTGCTTCTCTGCGTCCTCAGCCGCCTCATCCTTATTGTCGAACACCTTATAGACCACATATCCGTCTGTCGTATAGAAACCAAGGAATCCATCCAAGAACGGCCTGATAGCCTTCGCACCGCGACTACCATCCTCTTATATGAAGTACGATAGATTTACGCTGTTCGCTCGGATTCCCCACATATACTTAACTTTATAAGTACGTTCATTCGTCTCAGAATCCTTACAGCCAACCAACACGCGAGTTTCATCCAGCATCAAAATACAAGAGCGGCAGACTTCCGCTTGCCAGAATGCTTCCAATTTGCTGGACAACCATTCTATCGCTCTGTGGAGATGTTCTCCTATCAATACTCTGACGTTTTCGAGTTCTTGGCTTCTATAAATATCCTGTTCATTCTACCTGATCTCGATTTCCTGATTCAACATATAATCGATGCTGTCGGTAGCATAGCAATAAGACTTCAGTTCCGCATCTTTAGTACGCTGAAGTTTAAAGAATGACACTCTATCTTTGTCATCTTCATCATGAAGAGCAGCATCACGCAATCCCTTAATTGAATCCAAATCATGGGACGTCGCAAATAACTGGACGTTATTCTTTTTAGACGCCAACAAAATAGTTTGCCATAAAGCTTTCACCACGGAATAATGGAAACCATTGCTGATTTCGTCAACCAAAACTACTCCGTCACGACATTCATAAATCGTCGTGAGAATAGAGAGAATCTTACGGGCACCGTCTCCCATCACATTGATAGGTATGCGCTTGTTCAGGCCGACATCGACGAGCACTTCATTCTGTGACAATACTATGTCTTTTATCATCGGCTCGATAATGCGCAACGCTTCGAGAATGAACTGTTCATCCTTGTTTTTTAGAATCTCTGTAAGACTTTCTATTGAAGTGTAAAAGTCATACTTTTGTGAAAGATATCGACAAGTTAG
>Ga0129311_1001268_pt1 | contig 18293 bp, 15 predicted proteins | sample Go1ome_FD_94435 | JGI IMG/M metagenome (GOLD analysis project Ga0129311, IMG submission 94435) | Western lowland gorrila individual fecal microbial communities from Wisconsin, USA - Go1022B metagenome | ecosystem: Host-associated > Mammals > Digestive system > Large intestine > Fecal | place... | reverse complement strand
GTAAGAATCGTCTATCTGGCCGCCCGGTGACGGGTTCAGCTTGACGATCTTGTTCATCGCCGCCTTCAGCTCGTCCTGCGACAGGCCCAGCTTGCTCATTATCTTCTGGAAATGCTTGTTCGAAAACTCCTGGAAATAATCTGTCAGGATTCTCTCCGCATTGATGACCTCCGGTGTCTGCTTCAGCCCTTTGAGCTGGATGAGCAGGCATTCGCGCAAGTCTCTGGCGCCTATTCCAGGCGGGTCGAATTGCTGTATGATATGCAGCATATCCAGCACTTCCTCGCGGGTCGTCGTGATGTTCATCCTGAAAGCCAGGTCATCCACGATACTGTCAATGTCCCTGCGCAGGTATCCGTCATCATCCAGGCTTCCGATTATGAACGCCGCCACGTTATGCTGCTGTTCGCTCAACTCCCTGAAACCCAGTTGGTCCATAAGGCTTTGCGTAAAACTCTCCTTGACGGAAAAAGTGTTGTATTGCGGTTTCTCGTCCTTGCCGTAATTGTTTACATGCAGCTTGTATTCCGGTATGGAATCGTCATCCTTGATTTCCGACAATGACACTTCACGCGGCTGCTCATCTCCGTCTTCATCCTTGCTCTCAGGCGCATCGTCGTCAAGTACCGGATTCTCTTCCAGCTCTTTACGGATGCGCTGTTCCAGTTCCTGAACCGGCAACTCGATGAGCTTGATGGTCTGGATCTGAAGAGGGGAGAGCTTCTGTACCTGTTTTAGTCCTAGTTCCTGTTTCAGCATGATTGATATGGATTACAGATTGGCGGCCGGCCTGGCAACCATGACCGTATCTACTACATAATTGTGCTCCTTGTCCACTGCAGGGAATTTGATATTTTCCTTGACTACAAGGGCCGACGGATAAGACGATTTTATCTTCTGGAGGAATTCCATGGCTTCAGATTTGGTCCTGAAATCGCCCGCGACCACTCTGAAGAAAGGATTCTGGTAATTCCTGTATGCCGGAACTCCCGGGTAATTCATCCTGAACGTCCTCATGATGTTTTCCGACATGCCCCTCGCATTCTTGCTGTTGTCGAAGAAAATGCGCACCCTGTAACCGGTCAATGTACGTGCCGGGTTCTTGGCAATGTGTTGCTTCATTGCGCCTGTTATCGCCTGCGACTGGTGGATCTTCACGTCGCCGGTACCATAGTCGTGGGCCGTCAGGAGATTGAAGATGGATTTTCCTACCAATGCGGAATCCACCGCCGACGCCTGCCTGTAAACAAGCGAATCCACCATTACTTTTTCCTCTGTCCTGTTCTGTGCCGCAGCTATTACCGAAAATAGCATTGCACACAATATCAATATCTTACGTCTCATTTTCATTTATTTTGCGGCATTCATCAGCTCTTCCAGCGGAATTCCCTTCCTGGTGATGGTCTTGTGCAGGCCTTTCGCTTTCACCGTGGTGGAAACATCGATAGTGTATTGTTCCGCCTTGATGTTCCGGGCCAATCCCAGAACTGTGAACAATGATATTCCGGGAGCCAATGATGCCCTTCCCGTCAAATTGTATTTCTCGTCGCAATGTGGTTCCACTGCGAAATCATCCACCGTAAAGTACACCAGTTCAGCGCCTTTGTAGTAGACGACGCCTGAAGTGTTCGTGACCCTGAACCCGAACGTCGGGTTATGTATGCCTACGGCCACGGTTCCGTCAATGCTCTTGAGGCCTGACGGTGACAATGATACCAGTTCGCACGAGGTTACACTTATTTCCTTCTCCTTGCTGCATCCGGTCAGGCATACGGCAAGTATCGCGATGAACAATATGTAAATTTTTCTCTTCATAATCTTCAAAAATCGCCTCATCCGCATAAGGTCGGTTTTACAAAAATAGTGAAAAATTAATAAATGTCATATCTTTGCATGCGGTTTTGGAAATCAGAGCCGTAACATCTAAAGGAGGTCCTAAATGGGAAACAAGAAAGTATATATAGAGACTTACGGGTGCCAGATGAATGTCAATGACACCGAGGTTATTTTTTCCATCCTGAAAAAGGCTGGATATGACCGCACGGAAAATATGGACGAGGCTGACGTGATAATGGCCAATACCTGTTCCATCAGGGACAATGCCGAGCAGCGTATATGGGGCCGCATTGACCAATTTTATGGACAGAAACGTCTGCACGAGGGCGTGGTCTCCGGCATTGTCGGCTGCATGGCCGAGCGCCTGAAGGACAAGCTCTTGGAGAGCGGGCGCGTGGATTTTGTCGCCGGTCCTGACTCGTACAGGTCTCTGCCTCTGCTTCTTTCCCGGATTGCTCCCGGCAAGCCTCAGATCAATGTCGAGCTTTCCCGCGAGGAGACTTACGGCGACATCGAGCCTGTCCGTATCGACAAGAACGGAGTTTCCGCGTTCATCTCCATCATGAGGGGATGTAACAATGTATGTTCGTATTGCGTAGTTCCTTATACCCGTGGAGCGGAGCGCAGCCGTGACCCTCATACTATCGTGAGGGAGGCGTGCGACGTGTTCGCCAAGGGCTACAAGGAGGTTACTCTGCTCGGTCAGAACGTGGATTCATACCTCTGGAAGAATCCTGACGACCCTCAGGAGCAGGTGGATTTCGCAGACCTTCTTTCAATGGTTGCGGAAATCAGTCCGGAACTTCGTGTCCGTTATTCGACTTCCCATCCTAAAGATATCAGCGACAAGGTGATAGACATGATGGCCAAGTATGACAATGTCTGCCGTCATATCCATCTGCCTGTCCAGTCCGGCAGCAATGTGATGCTGGAGAAGATGCGTCGCCGCTATACCAGGGAATGGTATCTGGACCGTGTCGCAAGGATACGCCAGGCCATGCCTGATTGTGCCATAACTACCGACATCATAGCAGGTTTCTGCGGTGAGACGGAGCAGGATCATCAGGACACTCTGGACATCATGCGCCGCGTGAAGTATGACTACGCCTACATGTTCCAGTATTCCGAGCGTCCGGGAACATTGGCTGCCCGCAATTATCCTGATGACATCACTCCTCAGGAGAAGACCCGCCGTTTGAATGAGATTATCGCCCTTCAGAACGAGCTGAGCCTGGAAAGCAACAAGCGTGATGTCGGCAAGACGTTCAAGGTCCTCATCGAAGGAACGTCCCGTCGCAATGACGAGGAACTCTGCGGCCGCACCACTACGAACAAGATGTGCGTGTTCCCTGCCTTGCTCGCCACTGAAAACAATCCGGCCGACGGTCACAAGTTTTTCAATGTAGGCGACTACACCACCGTCAAAGTCCTCTCCTGCACCTCCGCCACCCTCATCTGCGAGCTGGTGTAAGCCTAGAATAATTGCATGACGATATCCGCTGTCGTTTCTAATCTGGTAATAGCGCAAAGACTCGTGCCCATATCCTTTATGCTGGTGCCCAAAAGGTACACGTTATCGTCTATAAAAAGGAAACGGTCGTGGGATTTGTGAGGGATTTGTATGAACTCTATCGGTTCGTATTGTTCATTGTGCTTTTCGAGATCTAATTTGAATTGCTGTGTATAGCGGGAGTGGATTGTGGCAGAGACTCCCGCTGCTCTTTTGGTCAGTAGTGTCAGGACTCGTTCATCAACGAAATTGTCAATAAGGACAATGCGCTGTTTGGCGCTGCGAACTAGTTGTGAAACGTAGTCCCAAGCGTCCCAGACACAGCCTGTAGCGAAGATTTGTTCCGGAGTGATTGCAGGAGCCAATTCGTCCATTCGTTTCATGATATGTTCTACCTTTTCGTCGGTTGACGTCTGATGTGATTCCAGTCTTTCAATGCGCTGGAACATTTCGACGTTGGTGGATATGAAACGTCGCATTGCAACAAAAGCGTCCATGATGCGAATGCTTACTTCAATAGCGGTATCGCTTTTCAATACCGCGCTTAATTGAGCGACGCCTTGTTCGGTGAAAGCATACGGAGCACGTCTTACAGCCATCTTGAATGACTCTATTTCAGATTGAGACATCATATTGGAGGTCACAATTTGTGACTTCCAATTATCGAATTCTTCTTTGGATAGCTGAAACATGAATCTTTCAGGAAAACGGCCGGAATTGCGTTTTACTGCCTGATTAAGTACTTTTGTTTCAACGTTATACATTTTTGCCAAGTCTCTGTCAAGCATGACTTGAACACCTCTGAAGGTGTAAATGACGCGTTCTATTGATTGAGAACCGCGATTTGTGATGTTATTTTTCGGGGTCATATCTTTCTTTGTCATAATTGCTTGCCAAGTTATTTTTTTTAGGATTACTTAATCAAATCATCGTGATTTGTTCGTCGGCGAAGCTGTAGAAGCAGCCGTTGGCTATTATCAGGTGATCCAGAAGTGATATTCCGAACGTGTTGGAGGCTTTCTTCAGACGTTCGGTTTCTTTGATGTCCGCTTGGCCGGGATGCGGGTTGCCGGAAGGATGGTTGTGTGTCATAATCAGGCCGTCAGCCCTCTTTTCCAGAGCTTTCCTCATTATCATATTCGTGTCAATGGATGTGGAAGAGAGCCCTCCGGATGTCAGTTTCTCCTTGAAAATCACGATGTTGGACCTGTTGAGGTACAATATCCAGCATTCTTCATGGTCAAGCCCTTTCAGTATCGGGGCCATCAGTTCATAAACTTGTTTCGACGTCGTGATAGGTGTTCTCGGCGACGTGGAACTTTCGGAAGCGAACCTGCGCCCAAGTTCGAAAGCGGCAGTTATCGTAACAGCCTTGTCTTTTCCTATGCCGGGCACTTCCATCATCTTGTCTATTGACATCGATGACAATCCGGTCAGGTCGCACGCGTTGTGCAGGAGCTCATGCGAGATTTCCAGGACATTCTTCTTTCCATAACCCGTCCGCAGCAGAATTGCCAGCAGCTCGGCATTGCTCAGGGCCTCCGCCCCTTTGGTGAATAGCCTTTCCCTAGGCCTTTCCTCTTCATTGATATCTTTCAGTTTCATCATGTAGGTTGTTTGAGTTTCATCGGCAAGATACAGAGGAAAAAACGAAAAAATCTGCATTTGTGGACTTTGCACATGCAGATTTTTATGATTTTTATGTTCCGTGGAAGATTTTTATCTCCCATGTGACAAAATTATAATTTTTCAGAGCGATTTTTTATATTCCCTTACTTTGTAAAATCAGGTCACCCAGCTCCCTGATGTCGCGCACTATCAGATCCGGAGGAAAAAATTCCGGGGCCGGATTGTTTCTTGCGTCCTTTGCCACCTTCAACGCTGTCTCCAAGGTGGTCTCGCCGGACAGCACCAGCACACCTATCGCTCCCGCGTTATGGGCCATGGCTGTGTCAGTGTAAATCCGGTCTCCCGTCATGATGATTTCTTCCGGTTTGAGCCCATGCCTGTGCATGATGCCGTCCAGCATTGTCGGATCCGGCTTGCCGAGAACGATGTCCGGTTTCCTGCCGGTAGCGTGTTCAATGCATTTCTGCAGGGAGCCGCAGTCCACCCGCACGGTTTTCTGGTCGGTAGGGCATACGCGGTCAGGATTCGTCGCCACGTACGGAATGCCCTGGCTGGCCCACCATGCTGCGCGGCAGAGTCTCGGATAGGTGAGCGTGGTGTCGAATGCTACGACCAATACATCAGGCACATCTTCCGGGTCGTCGCTGCAAGCTTCGAATCCGGCCTTCTCGAATTGGCTGACCATGCTTGGGGTCCCGAGCATGAAAAGCCTCTTCGCCTGCGGATAAGTCTCTTTTATATAATCGATTGCAGCAAGAGATGTCGTATACATGTTTCCCTCGTCAGCCTTGATTCCCAATCCGTCCAGCTTATGCAGATAATCTGCAACGGATTTCGTTGGGTTGTTTGTCAGGAATGAATATCCCACCCCGGCCTTCGTCATGTCCTCCAGGAATCCCGGCGTGAAAGGAAACAGACGGCTTCCCATATAAATGGTCCCGTCCATATCCAAGGCAATATGCTTGATTTTTGCAAGCTTCTCCCTGATCTCCGGCGTCAGCTCCTTGTTGTAGTCAGTTGTCATTACGATATGATTTTTAGTAATCCTTAAAAAATAACTTGTTAATCTTTGCTCGTCTTTTCGGTCTATATTCCTTTTCTCATCAGTCGTGTACGTCCAGTACACTCCATCTTTGAAAAGAAATCTATCCTCGAAAATACTTCACAAATCTTTACCAACTTATTTTTTCATGCTTACTTAATTATTTCTCCAAAATTCGATACGATTCGTAAAGATAATGAAAAATAATGAAACGAAGTGCAAAGATGTCCTCCGCTGGCAATGCGTCCTGCGTTGCTACTTTGTACCATCTAAAACGTTTTCTCGGAACAAAACGTATAAAATTGTACATCTGGTTCCGCTTAAAACGTTTTCGCGGAACAAAATGCGGGGTACATCAGATTTTAGCCGTTTATGACGCGAGGTTCGGGAAAGGAGAAAGTGATGAGATTAGCCACGCTGCGCGTGCCTTTTCTCTGCTCCTTGCCGGAGGGGCCCTTGCACGCGTCATGAAGCTCACGGCCGGAGGCCGTGGGGCTTTTTCCTTTGAAGACCTTACAGGAGCGGACTCCTGACGGCCTTCAAATGAAAAAGCCCGGCGCGATGCGCCGAGCTTCATGACGTTTGCGGAGAGAAGGAGATTCGAACTCCTGATACCCTTTAGGGGTATACACGCTTTCCAGGCGTGCCTCTTAAGCCACTCGAGCATCTCTCCAATAACAACCCTGTCGGCGCACGAAACGCGGAAACAGGACTGCAAATATACTAATTATCTGTAAAACTACAATGTTTCTCGTTTCAGATTTTCCACATATCTGTCGATACGCCTGAGAGCCCTCGGAATATCTATGCTCTGTGGACACTTGGGACGGCATTGGCCGCAGCCTATGCAATGATCCGCCTGGCGGACGGTCTCCACGGCCCTGTCGTAGCTGACAAGATAACGCCTCTTGAGCCTCTGGAAATGATCCTGTTCGCAACTCTGGGCGATTTCACCGGAATTCACATGGTCATTGTAATGTCTGAAAATCGTCGGAATGTCGATGCCGTAAGGACAAGGCATGCAATAGCTGCAGGCGGTACACGGCACGGTAGGATAGTCCTCCATGAGGTTCGCCATCTCCATCAGGAACGCTTTCTCCTCGTCATTCAGCGGTTTGAAATGCGAAAACGTCTCCACATTCTCGATCAGCGGGTCCATGGACGACATGCCGCTCAGCACCGTGAGAATATTCGGATAAGAACCACAGAACCTGAACGCCCATGACGCGATGGACATCTGCGGCTCACGCTCTTTCATTTTCTCCGCGATGGCATCAGGCAGTTTCGCCAGACGACCTCCCAGAAGCGGCTCCATGATGGTCGCAGGAATATTGCGTTTCGCCAACTCCTCATACAGATAATCCGCATTGACATTCTCCGGAACCTTCGCATGCTCCCAATCGACATAATTCATCTCGATCTGCACGAAATCCCAATGATATTTCTCATGGAGCTCCATGAATTGGTCGAAAACCGCCTTCCTGCCATGGAAAGAAAAGCCGAGATTGCGGATACGCCCTGCCTCACGCTCCTCCAGAAGGAAATCAAGCAAGCCGTTGTTTATATACCTCTCCTCGAAACCCTCGAAACCGGAAGTCCCGATGGCATGAAGCAGATAATAATCAAAATAATCGGTACGCAATGCCTTCTGCGAATCACGATACATCTTCAGACCGGCCTCGCGTGAAAAATTATTGAAATTCGACAACTTGGTCGCAATGTAGTATGACTCACGAGGATAGCGGCTCAATGCGATACCGGCAGCCTCTTCCGACTGGCCCTGCAGATAAGCCGGCGACGTATCATAATAATTGACACCATTCCGGTAAGCATAATCCACCATCTCATTGACAGCCTCCTGGTCGATATGGTCCTTGCCGTCCTCGCCCTTCTTCATCGGCCACCTCATGCACCCGTAACCCAGCAACGACACCTTTTCCCCGTTTTTCGGACTCGTGCGCATCTGCATCTCAGCATCCCCGGAAACCTCGTCCCGCTTGTCAGACGAAAACGAACATCCTGTCAATGAAGTCGTTCCGACAGCCAATGCCCCTGCGCCGGCCGTCTTGAGAAAATCTCTCCTGTCCATAAATCCGCTCATAGCTAGTCTCTCCTATGTACTTTAAGTCCGTTGACCCGGATTGCGCTCAAAGGCCTTGACGGACAGAGGAATTCGCACGCGCCGCAACCGATGCACCTGCTCTCGTCCACCGTCGGGATTCTCAATGAATCTTTATCCGAAGGATCCTTTCTGACCATCAGGATAGCCCCTGACGGACAATGCCTTGAACAGTTTCCGCATGAAACGCCATCTCTGTTCACCACGCACAAATCCAGGTTCACCTTCGCTACACCGATATGCATTGTGGTCTTCTCCTCGATGCTGTAATTCCTGATCGGTCCGGAAGGGCAGACCTGTGCGCAACGGTTGCACTCCACACGGCACCATCCGCGCTCATAAGACATCTCCGGCTGCATCAGATGCTCCAGCGACGTCGATGGACGCAGAACCCCGTTAGGACACTGTGACACACAAAGTTGGCACGCGGTGCAATGCTGGTAGAAATCCTTGACGCTCAATGCCCCGAAAGGAACCAGCGGTGTCTCACGCTCAGGCACCTTCTTGCCGAGGACCGTAGCCAGACCGCCGTCCACCTTCTTGTCCTGTGCCTTCAGGGTCAATGATCCCAGGACCAATGCTGATGTGCCGATGAAAGCACGCCTGCCGCTGTCTTTTGCCGGAACGGACTTTTTAACTTCCTGTGCCTCAGTCTGTTTCGCTTTCCAGAAAGGCATGTATCGTATAGCTCCGCGCTTGCAGGTGTCTATGCAGTCGAAACAATCCACGCATCTGCTGTAATCTATCTTGTGGTTGTCCACGTCAATGCACGCCGCCTTGCAATTCTTCTCGCAGAGGTGACAATTGCTGCACTTGGAAGTGTCGAAGAACGGACGGAAAATCGCAAATCTGGAGAAGAAGCTCATGACCGTTCCCACAGGGCAGATGGTGTTGCAATACGTCCTGCCGTTGCGGGCGGCCAGAAAGACCAGCACCGCGAAAGTGACAGAAGCAATGATGAATGTAGGCAAACTCCTGATCCACACCTCTTTATGCTCGAATGCAAATCCCCCGGCCTTTTCGGCAATCCATGCGCAGAGATTGTTTCCCCAAAGCCAGACAGGCGCGAAAAGATTCTGGGCAATGCGGCCGAATGAGCTGTACGGAGCAATGAGTGCCGTAACCGCGCTGAACCCGGCTATGAGAAGAATGATGAAAATCACCAGCACGCCATACCTCAGCCATTTTTTCTCAGGAGACCAGTTGTAGAATTTCTTGTGCTTCTTTCTCCAGCCCTTGAATGACCGCGCGGCGATATCCTGGAAGATTCCGAGCGGGCAAATGATTGAGCAGTAAAGTCTTCCGAAGACCAATGTCAGGAGGACCAATGCCAGGACGACGCCTGCATTCACTGCCAGGACAGCAGGTAGGAACTGGATTTTCGCCAGCCAGCCGAACCATTTGGCAGCCAGGCCCGTAAAGTCCAGAAACAGAAGAGTACAGAGGATAAACACGGCTCCTGCTGCAATTGTGCGAATCTTTTTCAGCATAAACTGTTGCTAATTCATTATTATCAGGACCGGAGCGGGATGGCTCAATTCGAGCTTGACCTCGTTATTGTCCGCGATGTTCAATGTTGCCTTCCACCAATTGTCAAAAACCACGCCCGAAGTCTGCCATTTCAGACCTTCCGACTTGATGGAGAGAGTGTTGTCCGGCGAAAATATGGAAATCTCCCTGCCGCTTCCCACGAAAAACGAAGTGCTGGAACAGATGGCGAATGATGTGGTCCAATCTGAAATCATGTCCACGTCCAGTTCGTGCGGAATCTCCACGCCTGCCAGCAACTCCCTCTCTTTCAGACCGTTGAGTTCCTTGGCGTATTCCATCAGATAAGCCAGGTTCCCGATGGTATGGTCCTCCCTTTTTCCGCCCGCACCCAGGATGTGAATCGTATCTATATCATGGTAATTCATCAGCGCGTAACGGAAAGCCTTGTTCAGGTCATTGTAATCCTGCTCCTCCACCTGGACGATGATGTCGGCATATTTCCTGCGCATGGATTTCGGCAGCGAATCCAGATCCCCGATTATGGCATCCGGCAGCCTCTCCTCTCCGAAAATCTTCACGTTGTTCCGCATAAATGCAGTCGCCGCCCCATCGCAGCAGATGATGTAATCCGCTGTGCGAATGAGATACAGAGGATATTCCTTCTTGGGGAAATCTCCGTTGCAGATGATCACCGCGCTTGCCATATCTTATTTCTTACGAATGATACTCAAACCATGTCTTACTGGAATGATGACAGTCTCCACCCTCGGGTCGTTCGCCGCTAATTCATTGAATTTCACGATTCCCGCGGTCTGCTTGTCCTCCGGCACGTGCTCCGCGAACACCTTCCCGTCCCAAAGGACGTCGTCGGCGAGAATAAATCCTCCGCTTCGCGTCAATGCTAGCGCAAGTTCGTAGTAGTCAGCGTATTCCCTCTTGTTCGCGTCAATGAATACGAGGTCGTAGACTGTCTTCCCGTCCTGCTCGCGGAGAAATTCCTTGGCGTCCCCTATGTGGAGCGAAATCTTGTCTTCCACGCCGGCACGTGTGAATCCCTCCATTATCAGGTCTTCCATCTCGTCATTGATTTCAAGCGTGTCAATGTGTCCGTCTTCCGGCAGGCCGAGTGCCATGCAGATGGCGGAATATCCTGTGAATGTTCCGATTTCCAGCACGTTGCGTGGTGACAGCATCTTCACCAGCATATATAAAAATGCGCCCTGGGTGCGTCCGGACAGCATCCTCGGGTAATTGGTCCTGATATTGGTCTGACGCTCCAGCCAGTCCAGCGCGTCATTCCTGAAAGAACTGTGAATTTCAATATATTTCTCAAGTGGACTTTCCATCTCACTACTAATTTTTGTCGTTTCGTGCCTCGCGTGCGGGTTACCATTGTTTCAGTCTGTTACTGACCAAGACCATTGTTGGCCCTCGCGCTTTTATGTTCGTTACCCCCACCCTAAATCCCTCCCCTCGGGGGAGGGACTTAAAATCCAACTACTAAATTCTGTTTCGTGCCTCGCGTGCGGGGGTGCCTCTGTTTCAGCTAATTACTAGCTGCGACCATTGCAGGCCCACGCGCTTTTATATTCGTTACCCCTACCCTAAATCCCTCCCCTCGGGGGAGGGACTTGCCCACGCCCTATCGGGCTTTAAATTACCTATCGGGCTTTAAGTTATTTTCAATGTTGCCTGGGTAGAGGGCTTCATTGTGAGTTTGCGTGGAGCGTAATATCTTGAATATTAGTCGTTTGATTAATTTCAGAGTTGACAAAACCCTAACTCTGAAATCAGCTATATTGCTGACTGGCAGGTGCTTATGCTCCACGCCAACCTTCTCCTACTTCCTCGCGTGTGGGGTTCCCTCTGTTTCAGTTTGTTACTGACCAGGACTCTTGCAGGCCCACGCGCTTTTATATTCGTTTCGGGCTCCAATCTCTATCGCATATCACAACATTATCAGCGAGCTGGTGCGGTCCGGGGCGAAAATCCGGCAGGCCATGTCGCGGATTTCGGCGGCTGTGACCGCCTCCACCTGCCTTCTGGTCTCCTCCGAAGAAGAAACCATGCCGTAAGCCAGGAGACTTTTCCCCATGCCGAGACATTGGGCCTCCCCGTTGTCCGAACTGATGGCGAGCTGGCCCAGAAGCTGTTTCTTGGCCGCATTGAGCTTTCTGTCAGATAGTTCCGACTCCTGCAGTTTTGCCAGTTCCCTGTTTATGGCAGCCATGCATTTCTCCAGATTCTCCCTCTCGCATCCGAGCGATATGGCCAGAATTCCGGTATCCGAATACTGCGTATATGAGGTTTCCACGCCGTACACCCAGCCGTGTTTTTCACGCAACACGCTGTTCAATATCGAATTCATTGCCGGTCCGCCTAATATGTTGCTCATCAATACGGTAGCGGTTCTTTCCTTCTCCTCGTAAAGCGACGGGGCGAAACCACCGATCACCGCATTGGCCTCATGATTCCTCTTGTTCAGCACGTCGCTGAAGACATTGTCCAGAACCACGGGCTTCAGCCTGGTCTGCCCGCCGGTGGCGTCAGCATTGTCCCCGAAGAACTTGCTGAACATTTTTCGCGCGTCAGCCTCCATCCTTTTCTCGTCGATGTCGGCGACGATTGTGAACGCCATTGACTGCGGTACGAACTTGTCTTTCATGAACTTGCGCAGCTCTTCCGCGGTGATGGCCTTGACCGATTTCACCGTCCCGAGTATAGGCATTGAAAGCGGATGCCCCATGAAAAGCTTCTCCTCGAAGCGGTCGTAGATGTCGTCCGCCGGGCTGTCCTTGTACGACTTGATTTCGTCTATCACGACGCCCCTTTCGGTATCGACTTCATTGTCCGGAAACATGGCCGAAGTCGCGATTTCCAGCAGCAATGACTCTGCTTTCGGCAAATCTTCTTTCAGTACCGTCGCATGGAGCACGATCTCCTCTTTGGTCGTGTAGGCATTCAGTTCTCCGCCCAACTTGTCGAGGTAACCGTTTATCACTGAGGAACTTTTGTTTGCCGTACCCTTGAAAAGCGTATGCTCCGTAAAGTGGGCGATGCCGCTATGGAACCCTGCCTCGGACCTTGTTCCGCAACTGATGCCCAACGCGCAATAAGCTACGGCGGATCCGCCTCTCTTCACTGCATATCTGATTCCGCACCCTGCTTTCCCTGTAATCATAATATGCTGTTTATCTGGTTTTTGCAATCTTTTTAAGATCTCCCTTGAGGAAGCCGGCATTCTCCGTGCCGGTGACAGTATGTTTCTTGTAATAGAAGAGCTCGTGTGTTCTCGCGTCAATGAGAATCTTCCAGCATACAGCGCCCTTGTGCGGCTCCGTCGGGGTAATCACGTAGCTGACCAATGTCCTGCTGTCGCCTGCCAGAAACAGGCTGTCCGCCACGTCTCCGTTTTCTATGTCAATGCCTTTCTGTGCAATCTTTTCACGGAATGCGGAATCCGCTGCCGGTGCGATGTCCTCTTCAGCGATGACTGCCTTGCGTCGCGCCGATTTGCTGAGAGGGGTCACGTATGAACCGATGCCGGAAAAGTTGCCCTGCAAGGATTTGGCAATGTAGCCCTGCATGATGTCCACCAGTCCCGGAAGCATCGCGGCCTCACGTCCGGAAGGGAAATCGGCAGCGCAGACAGGCATGCTCACGACCTCCACCATGTCATTGACAGTCTTGGCATTGGCCTTGCCTTTCACGATGGTGAGCATCATTATGCCCGGCTGCTCCTCCTTTTTGTATTTCACTTTCACCGGAAGCATGAAATAGTATTCCTCATTGTTTTTCAATGAGTTGAACTCGTCTACCGAACAGAATTCGAAAGGGGAGAGGCTCCAGGTGTTGTTCAGCGCCTCCTGCAATATCGGGTCAATGAAATTGGTGCCCGGCAGGACGACTTTCATTGTCCTCGTGGCGAAGTCGCTGAGCTTTTCTTTTCTGGTCGTTATCTGGGCCTGTGAAAAAGCATTGACACTCATCATCAATGCCGTCAGGAATATTGCTATTTTCTTCATCATAACACGTCTCGTTTAAGTTGCGCACGCAATGTCCGGCCTAATTGGCGTCACATGCTGCGTGATAGGAAACAAAGTTACAAAATTTATGTTTATCTTTGTAGAGAATGTCCTAATATAAACAGCTTTCAAGCTATGCCGGAAAATTCGCAATACATAGTCTCCGCGAGAAAATATCGCCCGGATTCTTTCGAGGATCTCATCGGGCAGGATAACATTGTCAAAACACTGAAGAACTCCATTGTCAGGGGAAAATTGGCGCATGCCTATCTCTTCTGCGGCCCGCGGGGCGTAGGCAAGACGAGTGCCGCCCGCATCTTCGCCAAGACCATCAACTGTTCTTCGCCGACGGCGGATATGGAGCCTTGCGGCCAATGCGAGTCCTGCGTTTCTTTCCAGGAAGGCCGTTCGTATTGCATCCATGAGCTCGATGCCGCGTCCAACAATGGTGTCGAGGACATCAAGACGCTGATGGACCAGGTGCAGATTCCGCCGCAGGTGGGAAAATACAGCGTGTACATCATCGACGAGGTCCACATGCTGACGCAGTCTGCGTTCAATGCTTTCCTGAAAACGCTGGAGGAACCGCCTGCACATGCGATTTTCATCCTGGCGACCACCGAGAAGCACAAGATTCTGCCGACGATCCTGTCCAGGTGCCAGACCTACGATTTCAACCGTATCAGCATTCCTGACATAGTGAGGAATCTGCGCGACATCGCGACCAAGGAGAATATCAATATTGATGACGAGTCGCTCCACATCATCGCCCGCAAGGCTGACGGGGCAATGCGTGACGCGCTCACGATTTTCGACCAGACGGTGGCGTTCTGCGGTACCGATGTGAAGTATGAGGACGTCATCAGAAATCTCAATGTCCTGGACTACGAGCATTGCTTCCACCTTACTGATGCAATGCTTGCAAATGATTATGGTTCAGCGCTTCTGGAGTTCGACAATGTGTTGTCCAAGGGGTTCAATGCCCTGTATTTCGTGGCTTCGCTCAGCACTCATTTCAGAAATCTGATGGTGGCTAAGAATGGTGCTCTGGACGCGTTGCTGGAATTCCCGGATTCATTGAAACTGAAATATAAGGAGCAGGCGGACCGCTGTCCGATCCAGTTCCTGTACGATGCGCTTTCTGTGACCTCCCAGTGCGAGTCCGGTTACAAGGAGAGCATAAATCCGCGTCTGCATATCGAGTTCGCGTTGATGAAACTTTGCTTCCTTACGGGAGGACCTGTTTCATTGCGTCCGGCGGCTCCTGTTACGGCTCCTCAGGCTGCATCTCAATCTGCGCCGAGGACAGCACCTCAGCCGGTGCCGAGACCGCAGCCCCAGCCAGAACTGGCCCAGCCTGATACGGCTCCAGCCAAGCCTGTCAATGTTGCAGAAACGCCTGTAGTACAGCCTGTTGCAGAAAAGGCTGCTGCTCCGGAGACACCGGCGGCATCGGAAACACCGGCTGAAACGGCTGCTCCGGCACGTCGGAAAAGGACTTCCAAGTCGGCGGCTCTTTCTCTGGATGCGATAAAGGAGGAATCCAATGCGACCTCATCGGAAGTTGCGAACAATAATCTTTCTGACAGGATGCCTGAAAATGCGGAGATTACCGGACATTGGCAGAAATTGCCTGAACAATACCGTTCCCGTCCGCGCCTTTATTCGACATTGGCCACTACCAAGCTGAATGTCAAGGAGATGGATGGTTACAAGCTGCTGGAATTCTATGTCATGAACCTGGCGCAGAAGACTTGGGTAGAGCAGGAATTGCTCCGCGAGCTGGAGGACAAGCTTCAGAAGTCATTGGGCACAAAGCGGGTAAGACTGGCGGTAGAGGTCATTCCGGAAGAAAAAGTCGAAAAGAAAATATATATGCCTGAGGATAAGGCGAAAGCCATGATGGCAGGTAATGAAGAAATCAGGAATCTGGTGAAAGACCTGGATTTGGATGTGAAATAATAAAACGAAGGGAAAATGAAACTCCGTTGTGAAAATCTTGTTAAGAAATATGGTGTAAGGACTGTCGTCAAGGGCGTGTCCATGGAAGTTGAGCAGGGCGAAATCGTCGGATTCCTCGGTCCTAATGGAGCAGGTAAGACCACGAGTTTCTATATGATTACAGGTCAGGTGGTTCCGAACGGCGGAAGAATCTACCTGGATGATGAGGACATCACGGATCTTCCTATGTACAAGAGGTCTCTCAAGGGAGTGGGCTATCTTCCGCAGGAGGCTTCCGTGTTCAGGAAGATGTCTGTCGAGGACAATATCATGTCCGTCATGGAACTTTCCGACATGACCAAGGAAGAACGCCGTGACCGTCTGGAGTCGCTTATCGACGAATTCAACCTTTCCAAGGTGCGCAAGAGTCTGGGAATCCAGCTGTCAGGAGGTGAGCGCCGCCGTTGTGAAATCGCCAGGGCGCTTTCCATTGACCCTAAATTCATTCTTCTGGACGAGCCTTTCGCGGGTGTGGACCCGATTGCCGTGGAGGATATCCAGTATATCATTGCGAAGCTGAAATACAAGAACATCGGCGTGATCATCACGGACCACAATGTGGGTGAGACCATGGCGATCATTGACCGTGCCTATCTTCTTTACGAGGGTACGATCCTCCAGTCCGGCACGCCGGAGAAACTCGCGAATGACGAGGATGTCCGTACGAAGTACCTAAGTTCCGGATTTATCCTGAAGCGTTCACCGGCCGTAGAAAAGGCGCGCCGCGAGCATGCCGAGATAATGGCAGCCCGCGCTGCTGCAGAAGAAAAACTCTAGCGTACGATTTCCACTTTGTCCCCGCAGTCGTATATTGCATCCTCGTCCATGTACGTCACGGTGGACGGAACATACACCTTCCTGAGATTCAAGCACTTTTCCACGGCGTAGGCCTCGATTCTCTCTGTCCCTTCCGCGAAAACTATCTCCTCCACGTTCTCCAGGCGGTAGATGAAATTCTTTTCTATTACCTTGACCGGCTTGAGTTCCAGTCTGGTTATCGCGGACGGAATAAAGTACGGTGCATTGCTACCTAGATTGTATAACACATTCTTGTATGCCGTCAGGAACTTGTTGGCGGGGTCGACATTGATTTCGCGCAGGGAACTGAAGTTGCTGCCCAGATAGACCGTGTTCTCACCGACACTCTCCACATTGCTGCCCAGATGAACCGTGTTCTCTCCGACACTCTCCACATTGCTGCCCAGATACAGCTTGTCATATGACCCGTTGACCTTTTTGACGGGGCAGAAAGACGTGATTCTGAAGCCGTTGATGCTGAACGGCACCAGCACATAATCGAGTCCGGAGTCCTTCACCTCTGCAACATTGAGCCTGCCCTCCTCGAAATTATACGCGAACTTCCCGTCCTCGAAGAGATTGAAATCCGCCCTGACAGGCTGGAGCACATCGCGATATTTCCCGGTATCATCCATTTTGTAGTCAATGCCGTTTGTCGGGTCGCTGACGTGCCACTCTTTGTCCACATATGCGTAATTCCAGGCATGGCCGCCGATCCCGACAAGCCAACCGTTCACGCACATTGCCGGAATATCCTGGCTCTGGCACATTATCTTGAACAGGTTCGCATAACCCTGACAGACGCAGACCTTATGGATGAACACGTCATAAGGATCGAGATAAATGGTCTCATTTCCGCTGCCGTATCTGACATTCTTCACGATCCAATTGAAAATATTGTCGTATGTCTGAATCTTGCTGCCCGCCTTCAGGTTATTGTCAATGAATTGCCTTATCTCGGAAAACTGCTTCTCCGTGATATTGGTTTCGCCCGGTGCCAATGTCCTTGCAGGGTCCACCTCCGTCAATAAATCGCGCAGCGCGAGTGCCCCGTCTGCCGGCAGCAGCTTCGCCCCGTCATCCTCGGGAAAGTCAATGCCGGCCGGCGGCTCCTTGTCCGGAATCCGTTCACTGCCGTTCTCTTTTCCGCATGACGCGAATCCCAGAAACGCCAACAACATCATAATCAGAACTTTATTGTCCATGTGTCTTTCGTGTTTGGGCACAAATGTAATATTATTTTGCTGTCGTTGATGAGAATAATCCTATATTTACGGGAAATCGCTCGAAAAATGAAAAGAATATTTGCAGCATTGACATTGACCTTTATCGCGGCATCGTCATTGGCGCAGACGGGGACTTGGAGCGGCAGGTTGGACGTTTCCGGCACGACGCTTTCGCTCGTTTTTCACATTGGCGACAGCACCGCCACTCTTGACGTGCCAGACCAGGGCGCGATGGAGATTCCGGTATCGGTAAAACGCTCAGCCTTCGGTTCCATTGAACTGGAAGTTCCGTCCATAAATGCTTCATACAAAGGACTTTGGACAGGTAAACTCATTACTGGGATATATGCGCAGAACGGAATGTCGTTTCCGCTGCCGTTGACACCCGGAGCACCGGTTCTGAGGCGTCCGCAAACCCCTGTAGGACCCTTTGCTTATGTCAATGCCGATGTTTCGTTTTCCAATGGTGATGCTGTTCTGAAAGGTACATTGACAATGCCGGAGAACTGTTCCCGAGAGACTCCTGTGCTCCTCATGGTTACCGGAAGCGGGCTGCAGAATCGGGACGAGGCAATGTTCGGTCATAAGCCGTTTGCAGTGATTGCCGATGCGTTTG
>Ga0129311_1001265_pt1 | contig 18323 bp, 18 predicted proteins | sample Go1ome_FD_94435 | JGI IMG/M metagenome (GOLD analysis project Ga0129311, IMG submission 94435) | Western lowland gorrila individual fecal microbial communities from Wisconsin, USA - Go1022B metagenome | ecosystem: Host-associated > Mammals > Digestive system > Large intestine > Fecal | place... | reverse complement strand
GGGCGGCTCCAGCCGTATCCCCGCCGTGCAGGACATGGTCAAGAAGCTCACCGGCAAGGAAGGCTTCAAGGGCATCAACCCCGACGAGTGCGTGGCCATCGGCGCGGCCCTCCAGGGCGGCGTGTTCACCGGCGACGTGAAGGATCTGCTGCTGCTGGATGTCACCCCCCTGTCCCTGGGTCTGGAAACCATGGGCGGCGTAATGACCAAGCTGATCGAGCGCAACACCACCATCCCCGTGAAGAAGTCCCAGATCTTCACCACCGCCGCCGACAACCAGACCTCCGTTGAGGTCCACGTGCTGCAGGGCGAGCGCGAGATGGCGCAGTACAACAAGACTCTGGGCCGCTTCAACCTGGACGGCATCGCTCCCGCCCGCCGGGGCGTACCTCAGATCGAGGTCACCTTCGACATCGACGCCAACGGCATCGTGAACGTGTCCGCTAAGGATCTGGGCACCGGCAAGGAGCAGCACATCACCATCACCTCCTCCACCAACATGTCCAAGGAGGACATCGACAAGGCCGTGAAGGAGGCCGAGCAGTTCGCCGCCGAGGACGCCAAGCGCAAGGACGAGGTGGACACCCGCAACCAGGCCGACCAGATGGTCTATCAGACCGAGAAGACTCTGGAGGAGATGGGCGACAAGATCCCCGCTTCCGACAAGGCCCCTGTGGAGGCCGCTCTGGGCAAGCTGAAGGAGACCCTGAAGGGCAGCGACACCCAGGCCATCAAGGACGCCACCGAGGAACTGACCAAGGCTTTCTACGCCGTGAGCGAGAAGCTGTATCAGCAGTCCGGCGCTCAGGGCCAGCCTGGCCCCGACATGGGCGGCGCCAACTTCACCGGCGGCAATAACGCCCAGGGCGGCAGCGACGCCGGCCCCGATGTTGTGGACGCTGATTACACCGTTGTCGATGATGATAAGAAGTAATTCAATCCAACTTTGATCCGAACCCGGGGCGGGGCGTCCCGCTCCGGGTTCGATTTCCATCGCGCGGTAGGGCGGGGGCTTGCCTCCGCCGCTTTCCGCGTCTAAAGAGGTGAACACCAATGGCAGAACAAAAACGCGATTACTACGAGGTCCTGGGCCTTTCCAAAGGAGCCAGCGACGATGAGATCAAAAAAGCCTACCGCAAGCTGGCCAAACAATATCACCCTGATATGAACCCCGGTGACAAGACCGCCGAGGCCAAGTTCAAAGAGGTGAACGAGGCATACAGCGTCCTGTCCGACAAGGACAAGCGGGCTAAATACGACCAGTTCGGCCACGCGGGGGTAGACCCCAACTTTGGCGCGGGCGGCGGCGGGTTCGGCGGCTTCGATATGGGGGATGTGGACCTAGGCGACCTGTTCGGCTCCTTCTTCGGCGGCGGGTTCGGCGGCGGCTTCAGCAGCCAGCAGCGGGCCAACGCCCCCCAGCGGGGAGAGAGCCTGCGGGCCAGCCTGACCATCTCCTTTGAGGAGGCCGCCTTCGGCTGTCAGAAAGAGATCGACCTGACCCGCACCGAGCAGTGTCAGGAATGTCACGGCTCGGGCTGCGCCGCGGGCACCACGGCAGAGACCTGCCCCGATTGCCGGGGCACCGGCACCGTCCGGGTGCAGCAGCGCATGGGCAGCATGGCCTTTTCCAGCTCCGCCCCCTGCTCCCGCTGCGGCGGCAAGGGCCGGATCATCCATACCCCCTGCAAGTCCTGCGGTGGAACGGGCAGCGTAAGACGGCAGAGCCGCATCTCCGTCACCATCCCCGCGGGCATCGACAACGGCCAGGCCGTCTCCCTGCGGGGCCAGGGCAACGCCGGCAGAAACGGCGGCCCCGCCGGGGATCTGATTGTCAGCATCCGGGTGCGCCCCAGCGACAAGTTCCAGCGGGACGGCACCACCGTGCTGTATGAGCAGCCCGTCTCCTTCGTCCAGGCCACCCTGGGCGCCGAGCTGGAGATCCCCACCATCGACGGCAAGGTGAAGTACACCCTGCCTGCTGGCACCCAGTCGGGCACTACCTTCCGCCTGCGGGGCAAGGGCATCCCCGAGCTGCGGGGCCGCGGCCGGGGCGACCAGTATGTCACCGTAAAGGTACAGGTACCCACCAGCCTGAACGGCGAGCAGCGGGAGGCCCTCCACGCCTTCGCCGCCGCCATGGGGGAGGAAGTCCCCGAGGGCGGTGTAAAGGGCTTTTTCGACAAGTATAAGAAGAAAAAGTAAGCACTGTCCCCATGACCCGCCGTTCCATTGGAACGGCAGAACTGGAGTGTATCTGTATGGACGATCAGCACAAAAAGAAGGATCTGACTGTGGCGGACGTGATTTGCAGATGGTACGTCTGCGCGGTCATAGGCTTTGGCGCCGGTCAGAGTTTGGGCGGCGGCCCGTCCGGCTTGATCGGGTTGGTCGTGGGTGCTCTGCTTGGGTGGTTCCTGCAGAAAAACCATGAGAAGGCAGACCGGGACTGAGTGCTCTGCACTATAACAAAAAGGACAGCCAGCATAGCTGGCTGTCCTTTTTTATTGATACGTGATATGACCTTACTTCTTACAGAAGTCCTTGGCCACTTCCACAATGTGCTCCGCTGACAGGCCGAACTGCTTCAGCAGGGCGGCGGCGGGGCCGGAGTGACCGAACTCGTCGTTCACGCCGATGCGGCGCACGGGGGTGGGCAGCTCCTCGCTGAGCAGGGCGCACACCGCCTCGCCCAGACCGCCGATGACGGAGTGCTCTTCGCAGGTGATGACCTTGCCGCACTCCCGGGCGGCCTTCAGCACCAGCTCCTTGTCCAGGGGCTTGATGGTGGCCATATTGATCACCCGGGCGGAGATGCCGTCGTCCTTCAGGGCCTTGGCGGCCTCCAGGGCCTCGTTCACCATCAGGCCGTTGGCGATGATGGCCACGTCGGTGCCGTCGGCCAGAAGCTCGCCCTTGCCGATCTCAAAGTGGTAGTTGGCCTCGTCATGGAACACAGGGACGGCGGCGCGGCCAAAGCGCATATAGGCGGGGCCAACATACTCATAGGCGGCCTTTACCATGGCCCGGGCCTCCACATCGTCGGCGGGGGACATGACCACCATGCCGGGGATGGAGCGCATCAGGGCAAAGTCCTCGCAGCACTGGTGGGAAGCGCCGTCCTCGCCCACGGAAATGCCGCCGTGGGTGGCGCCGATCTTCACGTTCAGATGGGGATATCCGATGGAGTTGCGGATCTGCTCGAAGGCCCGTCCGGCGGCGAACATGGCGAAGCTGGAGGCGAAGGGAACCAGCCCCATGGTAGAGGCGCCGGCGGCGGCGGCGACCATGTCGCACTCGGCAATGCCGCAGTCAAAGTGGCGCTGGGGGAAGGCCTTCTGGAAAATAGAGGTCTTGGTGGCGCCGGCCAGGTCGGCATCGAACACGATCAGGTCCTCGTGCTCCGCGCCCAGCTCCTTCAGGGCGTTGCCGTAGCTTTCGCGGGTCGCGATCTTTTTCACATCTGCCATCTTACATTGCCTCCACTTCTGCCAGCTGAGCCCGCAGCTCCTTCATGGCGGTCTCGTATTCCTCGTCATTGGGGGCCTTTCCGTGCCAGCCCGCGTTGTCCTCCATGTAGCTGACGCCCTTGCCCTTCACCGTCTTCATCACAATGGCGAAGGGGACGCCCTTGGTCCCACGGGCCAGGGTGAAGGCGGCCTCCAGCTGGTCGAAGTCGTTGCCGTCGATCTCCGCCACGGCAAAGCCGAAGGCGCGCAGCTTTTCGGCGATGGGGTAGGGGTTCATGACCTTGGCCACGTCGCCGTCGATCTGAAGGCCGTTGTTGTCAATAATGGCGCAGAAGTTGTCCAGCTTATAGTGGTGGGCGAACATCATGGCCTCCCACACCTGACCTTCCTGGATCTCACCGTCGCCCAGCAGGGTGTACACCCGGCAGCTCTTGCCCTGATACTTGGCGGCCAGAGCCATACCGGCAGCGGCGGAGATGCCCTGTCCCAGAGAGCCGGTAGACATATCCACCCCGGGCGTCAGGTTCATGTTGGGGTGACCCTGAAGATGGCTGCCGATGTGGCGCAGAGTCAGCAGGTCCTCCTGGGGGAAGAAGCCCCGCAGGGCCAGGGCTGCGTACAGGCCGGGGGCGGTGTGACCCTTGGACAGGACAAAGCGGTCCCGCTCCTCCCACTTGGGGTTGGTGGGGTCGATATTCAGTTCCTTACAGTACAGATAGGTAAAGAGGTCTGCTGCGGACAGACTTCCGCCGGGATGGCCGGACTTAGCGGCGTGGACACCCTCGATGATGCCCATACGGACCTTACAGGCGTTGACCATCAACTGCTTTTTCTCATTGGCTGTCATGGTGTTCTCCTTTGCGCTTCAGATTTGCCCCAAAGGGCAGAATTCTCAGTCTGATTATAGGACGCTTTTGCAAAAAAGACAAGGCGGAAACGCATTTTCCTTTCCCTTCCGCGCGTTTTTGTCTCTCCCTCCACTTCGCGGTTGGAATCGGGAGAAAACTGTGGTATGATGTTCCGTAGCCAAAAAGGAGCGATCGTATGGAGTTTATTCGTCTGACTGACGGCGCAGACCCCCGGTATGCCCGGGCGCGCGCCCTGTATAACCGTAGTTTTCCTTTCCATGAACAGCGGGAAGAACACTCCCAGCTGAATATTCTGGGGGTGCCGGAGTATCAATACCTTCTCATCTACGACGGAGATCTGTGGGTGGGGCTGCTGCTGTGCTGGGAGACCGAGACATTTATTTATGTGGAGCATTTCTGCACCTTCCCCGAGCTGCGGGGGCAGGGCTATGGCCGGCAGGCGCTGGAAGCGCTGGGCCGCCGGGGCAAGACTGTGATTTTGGAGATCGACCCGCCGGCAGACCCGGTGTCCATCCGCCGAAAGGGCTTTTACGAGCGGTGCGGTTATGTGGCCAATCCCTTTCTCCATGTCCACCCGCCCTATCACCGGGGCATAAAAGGCCACGACCTGGTGGTCATGTCCTGTCCCAAGGCGCTGAGCCAGCGGGAGTATGAGGAGTTTGCCCTTGTCGAGCGATGGTATGGAAAACTAAAAAAATCAGCTGGCTTTGAAGCCAGCTGATTTTTTATCTTTAATACCGCCGTACTACGGCCACCACCTTACCGATGATCTCGGCCTGATCGCCATCAATAGGCTGATAGGCGGGGTTTTCCGGCAGGAGCAGCGTGTGGCCGTCCTTGCGCCACAGGGTCTTTACGGTCGCCTCATCCTCGAACAGGGCCACCACGATCTCGCCGTTGTGGGCGTCCTGCTGGCGGTGGACCACCACCAGATCGTCGGGGAGGATTCCCGCGTTCAGCATAGACTCCCCCCGCACCCGCAGGGCGAAATGCTCCCCTTCCAGCCCCTGGGTGTCGAAGGTCAGATAGTCCTCGATGCACTCTTGGGCCAGAATCGGGGACCCCGCCGCCACGTTGCCCACCACGGGCACCCGGTTGGCCAGAGGGTTTTCCTCCTCCGCCACAGGATTGGCAGACACGCCGGGCAGAGAAATGGCCCTGGTCTTTCCCTCGGCCTTTACGATCACCCCGGCCTCCTCCAAGCCCTTCATGTGGAAGTGGACTGTGGAAGGGGACTTCAGACCCACGGCTGCGCCGATCTCCCGCACCGAGGGGGGATAGCCGTGCTCGTTGGTAAATTGCAGAATAAAATCATAGATCTTCTGCTGTTTGGCGGTCAGCTTGGCCATAAGGCAGGCTCCTTTCCCTGTTTCCGTGTTTTCTGATGTTATTTTACCATGTCCACCTAAAGAAGTCAAACAGATGTTCCAAGTTTTTACCATTTTCTTTGTTATCTGCGGGTTCAACTTGCGGCCGGGAAAAAGCCGTATTGACAGTGTGGTTCTTTTTTGATAGACTTTTGTTGTCAGTACAAGCTGGCAAAGTCAGCAGAAGCTGATGTTTTCCGCACAGGTTCTATACAGCAAGGCAATGCAGATATTACGAAGGTATCAGTGTCCTCTCAAGGAGGGTATTGGTGCCTTTTTTGTTACAGCCGCCCTTGCGGAACACGTCCAAACGACTCACTTTGGGGAGGAAGCTATGAAAAAACCGAACAAATATATCAGCCTTGTGCTGACCCTGGGGATCCTGCTCAGTGTAATGGCCACTTCCGTATCCGCATCCAAATTCACGGATGCCCACGGCAGCGAGGTGGAGCTGGATGACACGCTGGAGGCTTACAGCAGCGTGGTTCTGTCCGGCGCGGACAACGCCCCCCGCAAGGCGGAGACCAATCTGGGCGATCTGTGGACCGACGCACTGCGGTGGTTCGCCGTATCCGGCAAAATCAATGCGTATTTCGACGAGGATGATGTGGCCGCCGGCAACACCAAGGTGGATGTAGACGCCGATCACATCGTCGCCCTCTGGAACGGCGGAAATCTGCGGGCCGACATCGCCGTGGGCAAGTTCGGCGCGGCGGAGCTGGCCGCCGTCCTGCCCTATCCCAACAAGGTGGCTGTGATCTATATGAACGGCGCCCAGCTGCTGGAAGCTCTGGAGGCGGCCTCTCAGGCGCTGCCCTACGGGGATGCCTCCGCTGACGCCTGCGCCTCTTTTATGCAGGCCGCGGGCCTGACTTACAGCGTCAACGCGGATCAGGCCTATAACAGGGGAGAGGCCTACGGCAAGCACTGGTTCAAGGCAAATTCCGTCGCCCGTGTGACGATCACCGATGTGAACGGTCAGCCCTTCGATCCCAATGCCACCTATGCGGTCATTACCCACAACGCAAACTTTAACGGTATGGACTCCTCCTATGTGTTCAAGGCAGCCGCGGAGGCCAACGAGAAGTCCGCCATCACCAAGGCCGTCGTGCGGGATGTGGTGTGGATGTACATCAGCGAAGCTCTGGGGAACATTGTGGGCGACGAGTACGCCGCCCCCCAGGGCCGCATCACAGTGACCGCCTCCGCCCCCGCCGCGCCTGTGCAGCCCTCTCAGCCCGCCGACAGCGCAAAGCCCGGTCAGTCTGACGGTGCCCCCCAGAACGACACCTATACCGTCGTCCGGGGCGACTCCCTGTGGAAGATCGCATCCAAGGTCTACGGCAAGGGCGCGCTGTGGAACAAGATCTTCTCTGCCAATCCCCAGATCAAGAATGCCTCTATGATCTATGTGGGGCAGAAGCTAATTATTCCCGCAAAATAAATTACAGGGCACAAGCCGCAGGATCCCTGCACACCCGCCACAAGACGGGTGTGTGGGCGTCCTTATTGCCTTAGAACAGAGCAAATCGTCTGTGTTTGCTGTGTTGTACGGCAATCCATAGGAAATGAGGACATCTTGTATGAACCGTGAATTGAAAACGATCATCGCCGAAGTTGAAAAAGCCGTGGTGGGCAAGCGTCAGGTCATAGAAAAGATCCTGCTGGCCCTGCTGGCCGACGGGCACGTTCTTCTGGACGATATTCCCGGCGTGGGCAAAACGACCCTGGCCGTGGCCCTGAGCCGCACGCTGGGCCTGACCTACAACCGCATCCAGTTTACGCCGGACGTGCTGCCGTCCGATATTGTGGGCTTTTCCATCTACAACAAGGACAGCGGCTGTTTTGAGTACAAGAGCGGCGTGGTGACCAACACCAACCTGCTGCTGGGGGACGAGATCAACCGCACGTCCAGCAAAACCCAGTCCGCCCTGCTGGAAGCGATGGAGGAGCGTCAGGTCACGGTGGACGGCAGGACCTATCCCCTGCAAAAGCCTTTTGCGGTGATCGCCACCCAGAACAACGTGGGCACCGCAGGCACCCAGCTGCTGCCCTATGCCCAGATGGACCGGTTCCTGGTCCGGCTTTCCATCGGTTATCCCGATTACCAGGCCCAGATGGCCATCCTCCGGGACCGCCAGAGCGCCGACCCCATTGATTCCGTGGCGCAGGTGGTCACCCGTAATGATGTGCTGCGGATGCAGGGGGAGGTGCGGGCCGTCACGGCAATGGACAGCATTCTGGACTACATCACCCGTCTGGCCATGGCCTCCCGGGAGCACCCCATGGTGGAGGTGGGCATCAGCCCCCGGGGCGCGCTGTTCCTCGACCGCATGGCCAAGGCCCATGCCTATCTGGATGGCCGGGATTATGTGACAGGCGGCGATGTTCAGGCGGTTTTCCACGACGTCTGCACCCACCGGGTGATCCTCAACCAGAAATCCCGGCTGTCCGGCGCAGCCGTTCCGCAGGTGCTGAACGAACTGCTGGAAACCGTGGAAGTCCCCGACCGCAGGCAGGCATGATGGGGAAGGGGAGACTCGCTTACGGCGCATGGCTGCTGTTCGCCGTTTTGCTGTATTTCTTCGAAAACAATACTGGCACCCGGACGATTTTGGCCGCTTCGATCATTCTGCCGGCCGTGTCGGTCCTCTGCGCGGTATGTTCAGCCAAACGGATCACGGTTCGTCTGTCCGCGCCGGACTGCTGCGGACGGGGAGACGCCGCGGAATGCTCCGTGCAGGCAGAGGGCCTCCTGCCCGGGGCGGTGCTGACGGCGGCGCTCAGCGGCCGCAGCCGTCTGACCGGCGAGGAGACCCGGGCGCAGATCTCCCTCTCGCGGTTTTCTCCCGCGGTAAAAACCGCCCTGCGCGCCGCCCACTGCGGCACAGTCGCGCTTTCTCTCAGCGATGCGGCGGTGCAGGACTGGTTTGGTCTGTACCGCCGCCCCCTGACCCTCCAAAGCTCCCGGTTTATCACCGTCGAGCCTCCTCTGTTTGACATTCAGATTTCATTTGCGGAAAGGGAATCGGTCTCGGCGGACGGCACGCGCTGGTCCTCCGCCCATGCGGGACAGGACCCCAGCGAGACCTTTGGCTTCCGCACATACATCCCCGGCGACCCCATCCGGCAGATCCACTGGAAGCTCTCCCAAAAGACAGACTCCCTGATGGTGCGGGAACTGGGGCTTCCGGTGGCGGAGGAGGTCCTGCTGCTGTTGGACACCTCCGTCCCGGCACAGGAGGACGCTGCGGAGGCTCTGGACGCGGCCATGACGGCCCTGCTGTCCCTGTCCCGGTCCTTGACCGAACAGGGAATCGCCCATTCGGTCGGCTGGAAAAACAGGGAACCGGACGAACTCGTCCTGTGCTCCGTGCAGGATCAGCAGGACTACACGGCGGTTCGCGGACAGCTCCTCACCGCCGCCGCAGCGCCGGACACCGAAAGCATCTGCGACTGCTTCCACAAGTGGTCCGGGGGCATCTATGCCCACACCGTTGTCTGCGCGCCCGCCTTGCCCCGGGGCCTCTCCCTGCTGCGGGCGGACAACCGCGTGACCGTGCTGCTGCCCGACGGCGCGCAGTGCTGCGATGGGGCGACAGTCGTGCCCATTTTACGGGGAACTATGGGGCAGCAATTAGAATATCTTGAACTTTAAGGACTTTTCATGAAACATCAAACGGTTGGGTTACAATTTGATCTTCAACCCCACAAGGGGACAGGCCTGCGGAAAGGAGCGCTCCCCCTTGCCGGCGTGTCTCTGCTGGCGGCGGCCCTGCTCCTGCTCCTCCCTCCCGCCAGAGAGAGCCTGAAGTGCCTTTGCAATCTCTTGTTTGCCGCCAGCGAGGCGGTCAACGCCTATGCCTACGAGTATTTTCAGACTGCGGCCGACGCCAGTCCGATCCCGGCGCTGGGCCTGCTGGCGGCGGCTCTGGCCGGCCTGCTCCTGGCCGCCCTCGTGGGGGGCAGCCGGATCGTCCCCCTTGTGGCCGCGCTGGTCCTGGCCGGCGGGGAGATCTGGTTGGGGCTGACGCCTCCGGCAGCGGTCAACGTGCTGCTGTTCGCCCTGCTGGCGCTGCTGGCCCTTCCTGCGGATCCCCTGCGGGGCAGACTGGTGCTCCTGCCGGCGATCGCAGCTGTTTTTCTGTCGGTGCAGCTCCTGGCCCCCGGCGTCCGCACCGGGCTGGAGGAAGCCTCTGAGCATGTGCGGGATCGTCTGGATCCGGTGGAGCAGCTCGTGTCCGGCGCAGACCATACACCCCAGCAGGAACCGCCCCAGACCGCCCGCGAGGAAAACCGGCTGGACACGGAAACCGCCGGAGAAGCCTCCGGCGATGCGCAGAACACCCAGGACTACCAGCACATCTATGAACAGGAGCAGGAGATCAGCCCCCCCAAGCGCACCGACTATTTGAAAGTCGCCGTGCTGACGCTTTTGATTTTGGCCCTGCTGACCCTGCCCTTTCTGCCCTTCGTCCTGTTTGACGCCCGGCGGCGCAGGGCGCTGGAGCGGCGGGCGGCCTTCGATTCTCCCGACTGCGGGAAGGCGATCCGCGCCATATTTCTGCATCTCACATCCTATCTGGACCGCTGCGGCAAGGGCGGCGGAAATCAGCCCTTTGCCCAATGGGACGGCACCCTGACCCACACCCTTTCCCCGGAATACGCCGCCCGATTCCGCCAGGCCGCCGCGCTGTTTGAGGAGGCCGCTTACAGCACCCACACCATGGGCGAGGAACAGCGGGCGGAGCTGCGGCGGCTTTTAACCGAAACGGAGCGGCTGCTGTACGACGGAGCAGACCGGAAAACGAAGCTCCGCTTGAAGTATCTGGAATGTCTCCACACCTGAGAGGACGCAAAGATGAAGAGAACAAAGATTTTAATACTCCTTGCGGCGCTGCTGCTGACCCTGACGGGCTGCCGCACCCGGACCACAGGCTCTGTGCCGCCGCCCGGCGAAAGCGGCCCGGTAACGGAAACCGAGCCCGGACAGGCAGAGCAGCCCAAGCCCCCGGAAGGCGATCCCGCGGAGGAAGGGGATACCAACCCGGAGTCTGACGCACCGACTGTCACAGGCCCGGATTCTGACCGTAAAACCTATGCGCAGGACGCGGACGCCGAGGTCGTCCCCGGCGCCGACCACACCCTCACGCAGCAGGGTGACGGCGGAAAAACACCGGAGCACGACTCCAACAGGGCCCCCGGCGGCGCGAAGGACAGCGACGGCGGGGAAAAGACAGCGACGGAGACGGTTCCCGCCGATCAGGCCGGCCAGACCGGCGCAGACCAGAGCGGCCAGACGGCAGAGACCGCGCAGCTCTACTACCAGACGCTGCTGGACGACCGCCTGAGCGACCTGTTTGAGTGCCAGCGCTTCTATGTCTACTGGGAAACGCCGGAGGACTACCGCACCGTACACAAGTCCTCTGACGAGCACCAGATCATCTTAAAGGCCGGAGCATATGACGCATCCGCAAAGCTGCAAAGCGACGCACTGACGGTGGATGACGGCTGGATCCAGCGGAAAAACCCCGGCGTGATCGTCAAGGTGGTGGAGCGCTCCGTCCTTGGCAGCGGGGTGCAGTCCACCCGGCAGGCCGAGGCGGTCTGCGGCGCATTGAAAGCCCGGGAGGGCTGGTCCCAGATCGACGCCGTTCAAAAGGGCCGGGTCATTCTGCTCTCGCAGGAGCTGCTTTCCGGCGGGGCGGGAAAGACCGGTGCGGAAGTCCTGCTCGCCAAAGCCATCTACCCGGCTCTGTTCGGCGATACAGACGGAGACGAGGCCCTTCGGGCCCTGACCCAGGAAGCATACGGCGCCCCTGCGTCCGGTACATTTATTTACGTTGGCTGAAAGGAACTTGCAATATGACGATTCTTGTAATTGACGGTCAGGGCGGAAAGCTGGGAAAACGGCTGGTGGAGAGCATCAAAAAATCCTTCCCGCAGGTGGAGGTCATGGCCGTGGGCACCAACAGCGCCGCATCGGAGAGCATGATGCGCGCCGGCGCGGACCGGGTGGCGACCGGTGAAAATCCGGTCATTGTCGCCAGCCGGACTGCCCAGATCATCGTCGGCCCCATGGGCATCGCCATCGCCGACGCGCTGATGGGGGAGATCTCTCCGGCCATGGCCAACGCCGTTGCCGCCAGCACGGCCTACCGCGTGCTGATCCCCATGAACCTCTGCAACACCTATGTGGCAGGGGTCAGCCAGCGGTCTTCCGCCATCCTGGATGACGCGATGGAGCACATTCGCCAGCTGTTGACGGAGATGGGGGGCGCGTCAGGTCTATGACCCGGAAAACTACGCTCTCTCCGGTGCAGATCAGAAAACTTACCTTCTCGGCCCTGTATCTCGCCATTGCTCTGGTTCTGCCCTTTCTGACCGGCCACATCCCCGAAATCGGCGCGATGCTCTGCCCCATGCACATCCCGGCACTGCTGTGCGGCTTTGTCTGCGGCTGGCCCTGGGGAATGGCGGTGGGCTTTGTGTCTCCGCTGCTGCGCTCCCTTTTGTTCGGAATGCCTACGGCCTATGCGGCGGCGGCCATGGCCTTTGAACTGGCCGCCTATGGCGCGGTTTCGGGGATTCTGTATCATGTTCTCCCCCGCAGGAGCTGGTCGGTATATGCCGCGCTGATCGCCGCCATGGTTGCCGGCCGCCTGGTGTGGGGCGCCGTCCGGTTTATGATGGCCGGACTGCAGCACACGGTGTTCGATCTCTCCCTTTTCCTTGCCGACGCAGTGACCAATGCCCTTCCGGGCATCATCGCCCAAATCATTCTGATCCCCGTTCTGGTCATCGCCATGGAGCGGGCAAACCTGACGCTGAACGGGACAAAATGACGGCCGCCCGCCCGTCTTAAACGCTGACTCCAGCTTTCCTTTCCCCGCGTATTCTCTATGGAAACCCAGGGCTTGCCCTGAATCAGGCGCACACAAGAAAACGGAGAACCATTAAAACAGGGAGGCATCCAATGGCTGTGCCAAATGATGTTGACGTCTCCTGTCCGCTGCCGTATAATGGAAAAAATTCGGAGACGTGCCTATATTTGCGGAAGGCGTTGGCACACGGATGAATATTGCCGGGCCTCCAGCCGCCAGCCGTGCGGGAGATCTCCGGCTTTTTCCGGCCACGGGACGGCCTGTTCCAGCGCACCATGTTCATCGCGCCAATGCCGCTCCCGGCTCCATCAAGCCCGCCAACGAGTGCATGGAGCCGATGAAGGGGTATGGGTTGTTGGATGGAATGAAAGAAGGAATGGTATGAAAAACGAACGGAATTACGGCCTTGATCTCCTTCGCGTTGTTCTGATGTATATGGTGTGCATGCTGCATACGCTGTTCCAGGGAGGCGTCTTGGAGGCCTGCACGGCCGGGACGATCTCTCACAAGGTTTTCTGGTTTTTAGAGGTCCTGTGCTTTTGCGCAGTCGATGCTTTTGCATTGATCAGCGGCTATACAGCGACGGACAAGATGCGTAAATTTGAGAAGCTCACAGAGATGTGGTTTCAGGCCTTCTTCTATTCGTTTGTGGTAACGGCTCTGTTAACAATAGCCGGTCTGAATCCGGACTGGACTGTGAAGGACCTTATTAAAGCTGCCTTTCCGGTAACCTTTGGCGTTTTCTGGTATTTTACGGCATTTTTTGCGTTGTTCTTTGCAATCCCTGTTTTGAACCGGTTTATATTTGCGGTCGATGAAAGAACGGCCAGACGTGCGTTTGTACTGTTGATCGCATTATTTTCGGGGGTAGAAGTATTTGCGGGGGCCTTCAATACCCAGAGAGGATATTCTGCACTTTGGCTGATGGTACTGTACTGTGTAGGTGCGCTGGCCAAACGGGGAAAGGTTTTTGAGGGAAAACACTCCCTGACCCTTATCGCTGTGTGGATGGTGTGCATACTTATAACATGGTTTGTTCAGGTCTTTCTTGGCAGCAAGCGATTGACAAGCTATGTATCTCCGACTATTCTGGCAAGCGGACTCATTATGGTGATCCTTTTTTCAAGACTTCGGCTGAAAGGAACCGTCCTCAAAAAAATCTCGCCGCTGGTCTTTGGAATTTACCTGTTCCAGCTTAACCCGGTGATCTGGAATCGCTATTTATACAATGCGTTTTCATGCGCTGCGCAGATGAATGTCCTTGCGGGAGTACTCTGCGTCATTTTGTATGCGTCGCTGATCTTTGCCGCAGGATTGTTCGTCGAGTTCGTTCGGAGCAGGCTTGCAGCGCTTATGGGGATCCCATCTATCAGCAAACGGATCGTAACCGCGGCAAGGTGGCTGCTGGATCAAGCGGAATCCGCTTTGAATTAAAAATCAACTGAAAAGGCCCTCTCCGAACTAAAGTTTCCGGAGAGGGCCTTCTGTTTTGTTTTTCCGCTTTTTGCAACTTTTTCGCCAACTTTTCCTTTTGAAAAATCCTGTCTATCCCGATTTTTTCGTCAAAATGACAAAAGACCTTGAAGCCTTACAGCCTCAAGGTCTTTCGATGTGGTGGACGCTAACGGACTTGAACCGCTGACCCCCTGCACGTCAAGCAGGTGCTCTAGCCAGCTGAGCTAAGCGTCCAAACAGCATAGACAACTATATCTTAAAAACGAATTTTTGTCAACACTTTTTTCAAAGATTGTGTTCTAAATTTCCTCCCGGCGTCTGTCCCCGTCCCCCGCAGAGGCAAAAAACGCAGAAACATCCGGAGACGCCCGCCTATTTTCCGCGGGGGAGAGGGGGCTGATCTACTTTTTATGCCCGCTCCTGCCCCGACGCAAAATTCTGCTGTCAATACAGGCAGAACGTGCTATAATAGCGGTGTCAATTTCCCGTTTATTTTGCCGTTTACGGCTGATGCTTTATAGGAGGTATCCCCATGCTGAAATTCCAACATTCCAACGCCGATCCCTTCCTGCCTCAGGACTGGCTGCTGCCTTACGAGGGGCCGCTCACGCTGGCTACCCACCTGCTGACCACCCACTCCGGCCCCGGCGGTGATTTCACCGGCTGGGTCGCCCTGCCCCGGGACTACGACAAGGACGAGTTCGCCCGGATTCAGGCCGCCGCGGAGAAAATCCGCAAGCAGTCTCAGGTCCTGGTGGTCATCGGCATCGGCGGCTCCTACCTGGGGGCCCGTGCGGTGCTGGAGCTGCTGCACTCCCCCAACTACAACCTGAAAAAGAAGGACACCCCCGACATCTATTTTGCCGGCAACGGCCTGTCCTCCGCCGCCCTGAACGAGCTGCTGGAACTCATCGGCGACCGCGACTTCTCCGTGAACGTCATCTCCAAGTCGGGCACCACCACCGAGCCCGCCGTGGCCTTCCGCATCTTCCGGGAAAAGCTGGAGGCCCGATACGGCAAGGAGGGCGCCCGGGAGCGCATCTATGCCACCACCGACGCCCGCAAGGGCGCGCTGAAGGGGCTGGCCGACCGGGAGGGCTACGAGGAGTTCGTGGTGCCCGACGACGTGGGCGGCCGCTTCTCCGTGCTCACCGCCGTGGGTCTGCTGCCCATCGCCGCCGCCGGCATCGACATCGAGGCCCTCATGTCCGGCGCCCGGGACGCTATGGAGCGGCTGTCCGTCCCCGGCATGGACAACCCCGCATGGCAGTACGCCGCCGCCCGTCACGCCCTGTACTCCTCCGGCAAGCGCATCGAGATCCTGGCCGCCTACGAGCCCGCCTTCCGTTTCTTCGGTGAGTGGTGGAAGCAGCTGTTCGGCGAGAGCGAGGGCAAGGAGGGCAAGGGCCTGTTCCCCGCCAGCGTGGAGTTCACCGCCGACCTGCACTCCATGGGCCAGTACATCCAGCAGGGCCAGCGGCTCATGCTGGAGACGGTGGTGCGCTTTGCCCCCGGCCCCAACCCTGTGGTCATCCCCGAGGACAAGGACAATGTGGACGGGCTGAACTTCCTGGCGGGCAAGAGCCTGGACTTTGTGGCGGAGCAGGCCATGCGGGGCACCATCCTGGCCCATGTGGACGGGGGCGTGCCCAATCTGATGGTGGAGGCCGACGCGCTCTCCGCCCACACTGCCGGTGAGCTGATCTACTTCTTTGAGTACACTTGCGGACTGTCCGGCTATCTGCTGGGGGTCAACCCCTTTGACCAGCCCGGCGTAGAGGCATACAAGAAGAACATGTTTGCTCTCCTGGGCAAGCCCGGCTACGAGGAGCAAAAGGCCGCCCTGGAGGCCCGGCTGTAACTGTTCCCCATGTTCCTCTCTCCCGCTTGCCCAGGCCCCGCGCAGCGGGGATCGGCGCTTTGCGCCGTAGATCCGCAGCAAAGCGAAGGATCTGCGCAGGGCGAATTCACTTCGCCCGAGCATTTTAATCCCAACGGGCCCCAACGGGATCATCCCGTTGGGCGCAAGCCCGGCTACGAGGAGCAGAAGGCCGCCCTGGAGGCCCGGCTGTAAGCGGCATCCCTTTTGGTGTCCCTTCGTAAAATCCGTGTCGGTTTTCGTCCGCTGCCGTGCGCTTTCCTTTTCTCTTCCCCGCAGAATTTTCTGTATCTGGTCAAAAGTTCATAAATAATTCTGTTGAAAAGCCCGGCGGAATATGGTAGAATGACAACAAGGAAGGGGACTCCCCCTATTGATTTATCTAAGGAGTGATTAACATGGTTCGTGTTATTATGGGAAAGAAGGGCTCTGGTAAGACCAAGCAGATCATTGATATGATCAACAACGCCGTTCAGACCGAGCACGGAAATGTAGTTTGCATCGAAAAAGGCAATAAACTGACCTTTGACATCCATTATCAGATTCGACTGGTCGAGGCCAGCCAGTATGATATCTCCAGCTACCCCGCTCTGAAGGGCTTTATCAGCGGTCTGTACGCCGGCAATTATGATATTACTCATATCTTTATCGACAGCCTGACCAAGATCGTCAAGGTCGAAAGCGACCGCGAGACCGAGGACTTCCTGGATTGGCTGGATAAGTTCTCTGAGGCGCATAAGATCAAGTTTACCATCACCATCAGTGATGACGCTGAGCTTGCTCCCGAGGGCGTTAAGAAGTATTTCTGATTTGATAAGCAGAAGGCCCTCCGATCAGTCGGAGGGCCTTCTCTTTTTCTGCGTCGGTGCCTGCGGGACGGCAATGTCATTCCGAGGCAGTGACCGATGTCACTGCCGTGGGAATCCGTATTCCCCAAGTAAGAGAAAACGGATTGCCGCACCAGTGTGCGCACTGGCCCGCAATGACAGGTTTTCATGCAGCGGCATTTCCCGGGGCGCAGGCCGTATTCCATTCCGATCTCATGTTCCATAGGAGGTTTCCCTTGAACCGTTTAAAACAGTGCTGGCCCCTGCTGCGTCAGTTTATATTGTTCGGCTGCTTCACCTTCGGGGGTGGGTGGAGCATCGTAGCCCAGATGAAAAAGACCTATGTGGATGAGCAGCATATCATCACCGATCAGGACCTTCTGGACCTGACCAGCGTGGGCCGTAGCCTGCCCGGCACGATGATCTCCAACACCGCTATGCTCTTCGGCTACCGGCAGGCCGGCCTGCTGGGCGGTCTCTCCTGCCTGTTCGGCATGATCGCAGCCCCGTTTGTCACTCTCACCGCAGTTACCTACTGCTACACCGCTCTGGAGGGGAACCCTTGGATGACCGCCGCCATGACCGGCGTCCGGGCCGCCGTAGTCCCCATTATGCTCAGCGCCCTGCTGGGCCTGTATAAGAGCGCGTTCCGGTTCCCCCCCTGCGTCGTCGTGGCGGTGCTCTCCTTCAGCCTGTACCTGTTCCTGGGCGTCAGCTGCGTATGGCTGGTCATCATCGGCGCCATTCTGGGGCTTTTCATCTGCGAGTACTATGAGCGGAAGGAGGCGGACCGCCATGGTGCTGCTTGAACTGTTTATCAGCTTTGTAAAAGTGGGCTTTACCAGCTTCGGCGGCCTGTCCATGGTGCCCATCATCTCCGGCGAGATGCTGTCCCACGGCTGGATGACCGCCGAGCAGGTGTCTGACATCGTGGCCATCGCGGAGATGACCCCCGGCCCCCTGGGCCTGAACAGCGCCACCTTCGCCGGCCTGCGCACTGCGGGCCTGCCGGGCGCCTTCTTCGCCGTTCTCGGGGTCTTGACGCCCACCCTGACCCTGTGTGTCCTGGCCGCCGCCATGTTCCAGAAGTTCCGCAGCAGTCATCGCCTGGAGCAGATGATGACCGGGGTCCGTCCCGCCTCCATCGGTCTGCTGGCCGGGGTGTGCGTCTCGCTGAGCCTGAGCAATTACGCCGGGACCGCCAGTCCGGTCAACCTGCCCGCATTGGGCATCGGCGCGCTGGACCTGTTTCTGATGCAAAAGTTCAAGCTGGGCGTCCCCTGGATCATCGGCATCAGCGCCGCCCTTGGACTGCTGTTCTTCGGCGTACTGGGCCTATAAGCCCACATCTTCCAACGGCACTTTATTTCCCCATCCCCGAGGGGGCGGGAACTGCAAAATGAAGCTATGACAAGAAGCCCCACAGAGGCGACGAGGCGTCGTCTCTGTGGGGCAATGTCATTCAGTTAAGAGAAACCTGTCATTCCGAGGCAGTGACCGATGTCACTGCCGTGGGAATCCGTATTCAAAACGTCAGAGAAAACGGATTGCCGCGCCAGTCTGCGGACTGGC